>Ga0268255_10001281_pt1 | contig 15039 bp, 10 predicted proteins | sample AgamicOrMarz_FD_200256 | JGI IMG/M metagenome (GOLD analysis project Ga0268255, IMG submission 200256) | Agave microbial communities from Guanajuato, Mexico - Or.Ma.rz (v2) (version 3) | ecosystem: Host-associated > Plants > Phyllosphere > Phylloplane/Leaf | place: Guanajuato, Mexico...
CATTGCGCTCGGCTCGTTCATGTAGCGGCAGATCAACGACGTCGTTCAGCGCCTGGTGGGACAACTCCGGGTTGTTTACCGCCAGGCGCACTTCGAGGAAATCCTCGAAACCGGGAAAAATCGTCAGTCCGTTCTTCTGCGCCGCTTCACGCGAGACCATGCCGACCGCATCCATCTGCGTGATCAACGACAGCGTCAGGGTTTCGCTGCAGGAATAGACCATGCGCTGACCGTTCTCGTGATTGCCCAGTCCGGCGTCGAGAAAGCGCAGAAAACTGTGGGAATACGGACAATCTTCCGCAGGACGCACTTGAAACTTGTTGCCCAGCAACGTCAGCGGATCGTTTTCCTGACCGCAATGCGCACCGACCACCTGCACCTGCACATCCGGCAGGACGATGCTCGGCAGCCCCGGCCGCTGCGGGCCGATCAGTACGGCAAGGTCGAAATCTTCGTTCTTCAGCTTGCTGAGATTTTCCATCGACTCGGCGTAGCTGAACTCCATCTGGTAATCGGGAAACACCTCGATCAGGCGTCCGATCATGCGCCGGTTGAAATCAGGCGACAGGGTGTTGTTCAACGCCACCTTCAACGTCCGCTGCCCGGGGACCTTCAGCGCCTCGACCTTTTCTTCCATCTGTCGCGTGGCAATCAGCACTTTGTCGATGTAAGGCGTGAGCTCCGTGCCTTGCGGCGTCAGCGTCAGGCCCTTGTTGGAACGGCGAAACAAGCGGAAACCGAACTGCTCTTCGACCTTGTTCAACTGTGCGGCCAACGCCTGCACGGTCAGGCACGAATGCTCGGCTGCGGCCGACAGCGAGCCGGTCTGCACGATGCGCATGAGGTTGCGTAAGGTTCTGCTATCCATGGGTAATGCCCTCTGAAGTGGGCTGGGTATTGTTGTTTACGAAACGACCGAAACGGCGCGATATGCCGGCTATATTCCTGCACCTGAGCATAGTTGTCGCGGATTTAGTAGCGAATTGATTTCCCCGCCGATGGCTGGAGGCTCACAGAGGATCGGGGTTTTTGCTGGGGTGGGGGTGATGGAGATCAAAAAATGCGTGTGAGAAGCATGGATTTTTCAGTCTGCACGGTTGTTCATCAGTGTATTAATTTTGAGTAAATGTACAGATATGTACTAACCTCAAGGCATGATGATTTCTCTGGAGGCGGCCAAATGCCAACTTCATCTACTGCGTTAAACCCACGCGAACAACTCGACGCCCCCGAAGCCGGCCGCGTTGCGCTGAAGTTCTTCTTCAACCTCATGGAGCACTGGGGCTGCAATGCCGAGCAACAACGCACCCTGCTCGGTGGAGTCGGCAACACCACATTCTATAAATACAAACACCTGCCAAACACACGCTTGCCCCATGACACCCTCGAGCGCATCTCTTATCTGATGGGCATTCACAAGGCGCTGAGCATCATCTTCAGCAATAGCCGCGAGCGCGCCTACGATTGGGTCAGCAGCCCCAACACGGCGGCACCGTTCAACGGCAAAACCGCGCTGGATTACATGCTGGCAGGCCGGGTGGTCGATATCGCCGATGTACGCCGCTACCTCGACGGAGTGCGCGGTTGAAAGCGCCGGCGCCGGTGGATGTGCCATGGCCGCGGGCGTATCGCATCGTCAACAGCAGCTTCCCGCCGATTGCACTGTTCGAAGACGTGCTCGACGCCGAGGACCTCGAAGTTGCCTACGCCATCGAAGCACTGACCAATGATCGGCTGGTCGAACAGGCCGGCGTCCTTGCCCGCGTACGTCCCGAAGATCGCCTGTCCGGCCCCGGTTCCAGCCCGGTGATGGCCGCGTTCACTCACGTCGGCAAACGCAGCCGTTTCAGTGACGGCACCTTCGGCGTCTATTACGCCGCCAGCAGCCAGAGTGCGGCCATCGCTGAAACCTGTTTTCATCAGGAACGTTTCCTCGCCGCGACCCAGGAAGCCGATCTCGAATTGACCATGCGCACTTACGTCAATCAGGTGGTCAAGCCGCTGCATGACGTTCGCCAAGGTTTCGAATATTTGCATCAGCCCGATCCGGAAGCCTATGGGCCATCACAGGTATTTGCGCGACAGTTGCGCGACGCCGAGTCGTGGGGCTTGCTCTATAACAGCGTGCGATTGCCCGGGCATGAATGCGTTGCGGCGTTCCGTCCGCCTGCGGTATCGATTCCGAAGCAGGGCAAGCATTTGCGCTATGTTTGGAGCGCAAACGAGCAGAGGATTTCGTATGTGCTCGAGATCAGTCAGGTATGAAACGCAAAAAGCCCTCGCATCCGCGAGGGCCTTGTGAGCTCCAAACGACAGAAACAACAAAGCCCCGGCATTTCTGCAGGGGCTTTATTTTGTATGGTGCGGCACCAGACGAACGGTAGCTTGCTGCGAGGCCAGGTTTTCTGCGGATCTGGAAGTCGGTGGAAAATTTGGCGTACCCCAACTAGTAACTATAAATAAATCAGCTAGTTATGGCGTTCAGTGGAATCGAATTGGGCATTAATGAGATATCAGCTCACTATCGGACTGCATGTAATCATCCAGAGCAGCATAGGGCATCGTAAAACTTCTGAGTTCGAACGTTTCCAACTATTGCCGCCATGGGTAATCGATAGGACTTGGTCACAAACAGACAGACGGGTGTTTAGTAAATCCGGGACGATTCACTGCGCTTGATTCTTTGTCGGGGAGCGAAGCTAAATTCCGCTAGCCAATGAGCGAAGAAACGAGCCAATGTCTTCCCCGTTATATTTGTTGTCGTTATGGGATAGATACTGATTGTTTATGTAATAGCACCCCGCTCTTATGGCAATGAGGCCTCTAGTGTCTTTAGTTTCGATGGGGATAAACGTTTCGGCCTGATAAAAGACTCCCATTACATCCTTGTTCATTTGGAAATTTGCGCTAACTTCTTTAAACATAGAATGAAAGGAGAACTCAAGTAAGGCACTAGAAAAATTCTGAACGACGCCTTTAAAATTATTGTCTCTAGGTATTGCGTGCAAGCAATCGGTCTCGGTATGACCTAGGGTCAGATACTCATCAAGAAATAGGCGATAAGTATGCTTTGAAAATTCCCTGAATTTTTCATGATTAAATATGTTTGTTAGGTCTATCGCAATAAGCCCGTTCTTCACCCTTCCCCCAGAGTTTAATTTTTCTAATATCTGTTTGTTCGCCTTTTTGAGGTTTTCTTCGAATGAGTTCCCTGAATGTATTTTTTTGCACTCGATAGCGGTAACTTCATTGAATATTATATCTGTTTTTGTTTTTATATTTATGGACTTATAGGAGCGCAAATTAATAAGTCTTGATGCAAAATCAAACTCAAAGAAAGCGTCCTCCGAATTGTCGCTATAAAATGGCGAATGCTCTGACCCGGCAAGCATTCTTTTAAGGGTGTCCCGATTTAGATTGTCTTTTTTTTCCTCAAGGACGCGCATGATTCTTTTGAATCTATTGATATCTGAATATATCTTACAGATTTCATCATAGTGCAAAACTTCTTTTTTAATTTTCGACTTGATCTTCTGGAGCTTTGTTTTTGAGATGTTCTTTATGGATAGATCTCTTTGGAGAAAATTAAGAAAGTTATCGTATTCTAGCAGCAGATTTTCGATGTCAATTTGATTTGTACTTTCGTGCTTATTTCTGGTCATTGACAGGCTGTCCAATTTAGTGAGTATTTCTAAAAAAGTTGGGGCAGACCACGATTAATTTAGGAAAAGATCGCGAAAAAAACGGGGAAAAACCAATATTGATTGATCGTCTGCATATTAATTTAAGCTAGGAATCGTGGTCTGTTCCCCGAATTATCTAAATCGCACCACTTTTTTCGAGATACTTTCTTAACTCTGAAACCCGGATAAAAGAATTTTTGCCCTGAGGGTTTCCAGCTGCGCCTTTAGCTGCGATCCCAACTACGTGATAGCTGGAATTGATTACTGGCCCGCCACTATTTCCAGAGTACAAAGTCTTATCCACTTCACTATGCGACACCCCGAACAGCGGGTATTTGTTAGTGATTCGGCACTTTAGGATTCCAACATCCTTGCTTCCTTCTTTGAAGTTTGGAAAACCTAGAACTGCGACACGGTCACCAATGTTTGGTTCTTTTACTTCTTCAAGCGTAAAAGTTTCAAGGTCAGCTGGAGCATCCTTAATTTTTAGAACTGCAATATCAAGCTCTTTGTTACGGATGATTACCTTGGCCTCATATATGCTCTCATCATCCCCAATTCTTGATACTAAGCACTCGTTGAACTCCTCTCTCGAATCGTCCACTATTGCGCTTAGCACGTGCTCACATGTCACCAGTAAGCCGCCCTTCATAAGAAAGGCGCTGCCCTGGATCATGACCAGCTTGCCATTCCGGTACTCTTCGATATTAGTGATCCAGCACTTGTCTCTAACAAACTTGCCAACCCTAAAATTATCAGAGTCCTCACGAGTTGCTTGTGGGGCATTAGGGACTTTCGATTTGATTGGTAGCATGTTATATCGTTGAGCGAGCCTCCTATAAACTTCAGAATCCTCGCTAACTACTTGCTTTATGTAAAGCAAGCGGCCTTGCAGGTGAGACTCAACAGTCGCGGTGGAATTTGGGTTCTTTTCTCTAAAAACAATATTGGCGGCCTCAACACCATATTTTTCAATAGAGTGAATTAAGGCTGCTGTTTTTCTAATATAAGTTCGAGGCACATTTGGTTTTTGGTTCGTTACCAAGCCGGTAACAATTCGCCGCTCATGCGGCCCCTGAAGCCTGACCTTACTCTGGTTGACCTTAAAACCGTGACGCTCGATAGCCGACGCTAGCTCGTACCCTACTTGACTGAAATAGTGGTTTGCTCTGCCATTCGATTCAGACCAGTCAACCAACTCGGCAGGAACGAAGTCAATAGGGCAGTAGAAGGAAAAAGTTATATCATCAGCATAGCGCGTATAAACTGAGCGATGACGCTTTGCCAGCGAATATAGATCTCGATCTAGGCTCGCACATAACATATTCGAGAGAATGGGAGAGCTCGGCGCGCCTTGGGGCAGAATGCTATTCACTGTGGTGAGGTGGGCTATTACTGTTGCAGTTTCTGGAGATAACGAATAGGGCTTAGCTATCAACATGCCACGTACACGGGCAAATGTGATCGTGCCAAAGAAATTTTCCAGGTCAACGTTAAACACGTATTTCTTTCTACAGTGCGGCCTAGCGTTAGCCACGATTGAAGTCCCTTCAAGAAAGGCCTTCACTGGTTCACGTGGCGTATATAACTTTGAAAGTAAATTCGCGATACGAGCTTGGATGGTTTTTAGTTTGTCCGTAGGTGCTAGTATCCTGCGCTTTGCACCATTTTTCTTGGGGATATCAAACGCTAGGTAGTGGCGCTGCATTTCTCCACGATAGTAAAAATGCTTAATCTTCCCATAATCTGTGCCGAGAAGCGCCGCAAGTTCATCAGGTGAGGTATTTGGGTTTAGGGCCACGAAGTTTAAAAAAAAGCCTCCATTCATATTTCACCCTATTCCTTTGAAGATAACGTCCCGAAGTCGCTAAGGGCCGTTGCTTGTAGCTTTTTTGAATCGGGTCGCATTTGAACAACCCTATTTAATACCTGAATGGAGGCTGGGCAAGATTACGTCAGGCGTTCATAGAGCGCAAGCCATTTGCCATCACTTGGTGCATCGCACATAAGCGCCCTTTCGCTCCCTCGCCGAACCTCTAAGCTCCGCTGAGCCGGTCGCAGCTGTTCGGGTTGGGGCTACCTCTTCAAGTGCCCTTATCTTGCCTCGGTGGGCTAGCCCTGGCGAGGTGGTGACTAAAGCGGTGACAAAAAGCCCAGAAACGAAAAAGACCTACTGGTTGGGTGAGCCTAAGTCGTTGATTCATATGGTGCGGTACCAGATGAACTGTAGGTTGCGGCGAAGCCTGGTTTTCTGCGGTTCTGGAATTTGGTGGAAAATTTGGCGTACCCTGACTGGTAGCTATAAATAAATCAGCTGGTTATGGCGCTCAATGGAATCGAACCGGTGTTCGCAGGACAGAATTAGCTGTTTGGTTAAATTATATAGCGCGAGTAGCCATTAACTGCCTAATATTTTAAGCGATTATAGGTAGTAGAATTGAGTAGCACTGAGGGATGAGACGCCAGATAGCCGTTTGATAAAAAATTGAAGTTCGTTGTATTAATGAATGAGCCAATAATTTTGCCTTAGAATGCAACGCTCTAAGTTTATTAATTGGTTATTGATGTGCTGATATTTATGTTGCAATATTTAATACTGTTTTTGCTAAAATACAATCGCCAGATAGTAGGTGGGCTACCACAGTTAATACCTGTCACAATGCATTTAAAAAAACAAGAGTTAAGAAAGGTGTTGTAAAGAGGCCTCAGCATCAGGTGTGTGAGGCTCGCTTTCGAGAAATCCTCTCAACGATGAACCTATTGCAAGCCTTGCGGGCGGGCTCTTGATTCAACGTGAAGTGCCTAAGCTTGCTGGTCCGAGGATTTGCAAATTTAAGGCCGGAGCAATATTGACCTCTAAACAACAGACATTTTTTATCATGTTAATAAATGGATTTCAACTCTTTTCGTTCTAGTAGTTTGATAAGGTCCAGATTTTTCCATTTTACGAACCAAAAAGAGTTAGAAAGCTCTGTCAGTGCCGTTTCTAGTAGTCCTGGATTAACTGTAAGGTTCTTTTCATAGGCAGTGAGATAAATTCTCAGAAGATCGCCTCTGGTATCGGAGTCTAAATAAGGGCAGCAGACTAAGTCTAAAAACGTATGAGCTGATTCAGAGTCTTGGTGAAGATTGAAGTTAAGTGTGAGTCTCTGTTTGGCGATTTTTATCAAGCAGCATCTAGCCGTGTCGTATTCTTTGTGTGATTTAAAATAATAAAGCAGGGAAACTATATCGAAATAAGTTATGTTGATTTCATCCTTTTCTAGGTATGAGAAGTTGGACGAGGAAATTAGGTATTTGTCTCCGAATTCACTAGTCGCTAAAATTATATTGAGTCGTTCTAGTGATATATATCCGTTGCGCTCGTCGTTTTTTTCTCGATGGAATTTTAGAAGATTTACATGGGTCATGATTTCAGTTCTGACGAAATCTAAAAAGTCAGGGTAATTTTTTTGAATGAATCTATCTATAATTAAAATGGTTTTCGAAAGTCTATTGGATGAGGAAACAGTTGGGTTCACGCTGTAGAAAAAGAACGTGAGGTTAGGCGCTATTAAAATAGCATCCCTGAGGATCAAAGCATGTTCGTGTTTGTTTTCTGGAAAGTTGTACTTGTCTCCGATTGTTAGATCTATTGCTCTTTTTGATAATATGGATACTAGGTATGCCGAAACTTCGGAGTAACCTCTGCCAGTATCCTTGATAAGTGCTTTAACTTTTTCAATGAAAGAGTGTGTAAAACGATCTTCTCGATAGATTTTTTTAGGAAAAAGTACTCGGTGTTCATCTATATGCCGGACATTGAAAAGATTTTTTTCTAAATCATCGAGGAAAGCCTTTATACCAATTATTATTTGTGACTTTTCAGTGCAGAACGGGCGATTATACTTCCTAAGCTTTGATTCGCTAATATGGAGGTTGTAACTAGCAAGCTGGTCTGAAATCGTATCGAATACAAGCTCTGATGTTGAGTCGCTTTTTGAAAATAGTACATAGTCATCGACATATCTGAGAATTGTGTAATCTCGACCCACATGCAAATCTATTTTCTTTAGAGCTTCGATGACGTTTATGTCAATGTCTTGTAGGATTATCTCTGAAAAAATGCGACTAACTTCCGCGCCCACGGGGATTCCGTTGGTTTCGTTGTTGTTGCTGCGTTGGATCAAAGTGTCGAATTCTTGACAGAACTGGCTTCTAAATGACACATATTTTTTAATGTGATCTTTGTTTTTTATTGCCCAAGAAATTGTATGGGTATAAATGCTTTGGAAGCAGTTTGCGATGTCGAGAAGCCACATGGATGAAAATTGTTTTTCTAAATTTAAGTAAGTGCTTGAGTTGTATAGTTTATAAATTCGATCGTAACCTCTGTACGCAAAAAAAGAAGATGCATGCTTTCTGTGTAATTCATTTTCAAGGGTGTCGATATTAATTTCTTTGTATTGGTTCAGAGGGGTGGTATTTTTGGAATAAAATGACCCTCCTACTTTTTGAGGCGCTCTGATTGAAAATGGACTTAAGGAACAGAGTGAAATTATCGCGTCGCCGTATTCTTTATAAAATTCAGTGTAATTTTTTTGAGCGCGTGGATGAATAAGTGATAACGTCCTTAGGCTTGAATTGTTCTTTATGATTTTGTATTTCAATGGGTGAGATTGTTTTTTTTGACTCTGTGTAGCGGCTTCAGTAGTTAGTGTTGTGTTTTCTATTGGGCTAATAATATTTAGATATAGGGATTTTATGATGTTGAATGTGGATGAGTTCTTCAGTTGTTGGGTTTTATGATGGTTTATATACAGGCCGTCATTTGAAAATATGATAGGCACGTCTGAAGGTGCGGTGTCGGTGAGAACCGCTCTAAAGAAATCCTTTTTGTCTATTTTAACAATATTCTTTTTTTTCACAGCCAAATCCTTGTGATTTTTTTCAACCTGCGTGGGCTAAACTTTTTATGCGATCTATTTGTAAATCCATGCAAAAAGCTTAATTTAAGTAGTTGTTTTTTTTGTGATGGATTCAGAAGTGATTGATATCGAAGGCTTAGTCTGTGATGCTTGCTTGTTACTAGTTTTTTTAAGAAGCTATCTATCTCGTTGAGATTCTTTGATGGAAGATTGATTGATGAATAATTGTAGTAGATTCCAGTGGGGATGCGTCTACCAGTGTCCTTATGACGTAAATCTCTGTTGCTTGCTAGAAAGTTAATTCTGTCTGCGAGCAAAGCGAAGTCTTTGTTTTTGCTGAAGTTGTAGAGTGATTTACAGATTTTGGCCTTTAGTTTTTTTAGTTTGCTTGTGGAAATGTCAATGAGAACCTTTCTATAAATTGATTCGGCTGTATTTACTTTCTCTTTACCATCGCTATCTAGAGGTAGGGGGGTGTCAATTACAGTATAAGAGTATCCAAGAAAATCAAAATTGGCTTTTATTTTTCCATCTGGGTTTGTTGCGCCCGCTTTGTTTCGTCGTGGAATACTAATTATTTCGGTTTTCTTACTGTTGAATTCTAACGGTGGCGGGAGTAATTGACATAGCCATGAATGAAAGTTTTGTTGGTTTTCTTCTGAGGATGTAAGAATTATAATGTCGTCGACAAATCTAGCATAATAAAAAACCTCAGTATGTGCCTTCACTGCAATATCGAATTTCGCCAATGCAATTTCCGCAAGCATTGGGCTCGGCTCTACTCCCCGCGGGATGCCTTGGCTGAATAGAGTGTTGAAATTATGTAGGTGTGCGCTTACTAGGATTTTTGTGTGCTTTGATAGTTTGTTGTTGTTTTCTAAATTGTGTAATAAGTTCGCTGCTGAAATGTTTTCAAAGAAGGATTTTATATCGTATCGATAAATTCTGTAAGACGTTCCTTCTTTTAGATATATTTTTAGTTCTCTTGCAATGGATGTTCGATTTTTTAATTTTATTTTTGTGCTGGAAATTATATTTTTGGTGCAGTGACGTAATATTAATTTGCTTGGAAGATCATTTGCTGTATAGCCTTGTTTTCCGGCTAGTGTAAGCGTTTTGAGTGTAATCGGGTTGGCTAGACAGTTTTCGGCGATTTCTAGAGCAGCAGCTATGATACCGTCCCGATAGGCAGGGTCTCTTAACTTTGGCTCTTTATAAAAATCTATCGGGCATAAACATCTTGCAAGGGAAGATTTACTGAACGCTTGATTTGCCATACGACTTCCTTGTGGTGCTGAGACGTGGTAACCGCGCCAACGTCTCACTTAGCATGACTAAACGCCATCGGTATCTCTAGACTGACCCCTTTTAATCTGGATATAGCTAGAGGTTGAGCATGCTACGCATTACTTTTTGCTGATCGTGCTCTCAACAGTACCACTGCTATTTTAGGTTTAGGAAGACTCCCACGAATACACGTTGAGGCTCTTTGCTGGTGGTTTGGATAAAACGTCGTCGGCCCCAGGTTCGCCTACGATTTGAACTGCCAAGGTTTTCCTAAGCGAAGAGTGAGCAAACGGATGGTCAGCAGATAGTAGTAACGCGTCGATTCGGCCCGCGTGTCCATGTGCTGGGTAAGGAACCATACCAGATGCTTTCGCTGCCAAGCCCATGGAGTATGTCGGTGCCAGCGACCGGCTATGGCAGCTTGGATAACCTTGGCCTGACGTATGTGCCGCTCGCGTGTAGCATGCCCGCCAGTCAACACTCCAGTTAGGAACAACTCCATATCGAATGGCTTGCTCATGCCTTACCGCCGATGTAGGCCGATACCACGTCGATTCGGCCATGCCCCAACTCGTAGCTGATTTGTGAGCGCGCCTCTCGATCAAGGTGTGGATCGAGCCGGCTGCATCTGCCGCCGTTTATTGGCGCGAGGTGATTGGTGATTTGCTCATAGCGTTCGCAGGCATACGCCGCCCGCAGCTCGTGGAATCCTTTGAAATCGTTCGTGTGGAGGAGGCCCCGTGCGGGGCGGACGATTTCCCGTTGAAAATTGAGGTAGCTCTCGTTCGGCGTAAGCAGGTTATGACTCCCGTCGGGAGATGCCTGTTCGAGATATCTGAGTGCTTCGCAAATATAATCATCCACTCTGATCCAGCGAGGTGCTGTTGCACCGCTGCGGCCACCTTTGGTGCCTTCCTGGATGTTGATCTTGCCGTAGCGTTCGGCTTCACGATGTAGGCGGGGAATATCGGCCAATATGACTTCACGCAAACGCATGCCGGTGGCTCGCGCCAACTGCGCGATGGCGGCAGCACGGGGATGCTGTTCGCGGAGCGCCTCGACGATACGCATCACGTGCTCACGATCTTGGCCTTGTGGAGCTGTCGTGCGAACACTGGTGCGCCGCATTCCCAACGCCTTGCTCGGACTCGGCACTTTCACATATTGATCACCGCGAAGCGCGGCCATGGTCCGATTCACACTTGATAACCGGTTTTGCGCGGTGGCGATGGCGAGCTCACCTTGTTCAACTTGCTGACGCAGATGTCCGGCGTAGTCCAGCAAGGTCTGCCGATCAATTTGTCGCGCATCGTTAAACCCTGGCCCATTCTCGGAGCGACACCAGCGTACAAAAGCCTGCCAGCGATCACTGTGCGCCTTGACCGTGCCGTAATGTCCGCAGCCAAATAGATCTTTCAGCGCTTGCGGCCCGGCATAGCTCAGTTGCCGGCCATAGCCAAAATTGCGCCCGTCACGTTTACCTACTAGTAGTGCCATTTTCGAACTCCTCTCGAAGCCAAAACTTTTAAAACCTTCCTCACGTCATCCCGCCAAGGATGTTGAGTGTTATCAGGGATCAAGGCCCCTGCGACCTGTGAGGGTTGTCCACTAACGCGGGACTGGCGGCTCTTTACGACCGGGAGCTTGGGCATCTCATGATCTGGCCTCCTGAACACTTCCAAGAAAGTGGGCGGGTGGAGGCTGCGCTGGCTGACGAGACCGGCGCCGCGAGATCCTGAGTCGGGTGAAGGCAGTGATGCGATGACCGGGGCGTGCCTGACTGTCAGTCAGGTGCAGTCCATTCCGTGGGCTGCGGCACCATCATCTGCATCGCTGTTGCTGGTGACTTCGGTGTTTGTCACGCCGATTGTCACGAGGGGGAATGCCGCAAAGCTCTGTACGAGTTGGGCTGCAGCAGCGGTAGGAGCGCCCGTCTCTTTCCGGGAGAAAGAGACGGGCGCAGGTTGGCGCACGGGAATGGCCAAGCGGATAGGTTGCTGCAGGGCAGCTATGAAAGGGTATGAGTTGCCGCAGTGGGCACACTGGTAAAAGTAGGCATCCATCACATCGCTGTTACCGTGCGAGCCGCCGGACGCTAATCGCACTTTGGGAGAACCACCACGGTGTGGTGTAGCCTTAAAGGTTCTGGCTACCTGGGGTTGCTGTCAACGACAGCGCTTTGCCCGATCTTTTCTACGCCTGTGGTTAATCCGGACTAGGGCTCGAATTTTTTGGGAGTTCTGCGGTTCTATCTGAACTCATCCACCGTTAGCAATCTGTGGTTTATGCATCAAATTTTGGATCAGGCAAGCGTTCGCTCCTGACACTTTCACGGGTGCAATGGCGAAAAAAACAAGACCTCTGGCTTCCCTTACTCCAAACACCATTGCGATTGCCGTTTCCAGTCATCTGGAAATCCCATAAGTTTCAAATCACCCGGTTCCCTCTGGTCCATTATTTCGGCCAAGTGAAATTTCCACTGGCTGTCTGGACTGATCAAGTCCGTTAAATATGCCAGCATCGTTAGTACTATAAATAGCCGCTGCTTGGGTTGAGGCCGATCGCCAGGCGCATTTTGGATGACCCATTCTTTTGGTAAGGATGGTCGAATCGAGAGCTCTCTGTTCCATAGTCGTGAGTGGTGGGCGCAGCAGTTTCGAATGAAGGTCAGAGTGTGGAGCCAGGAGGCCAGTACTTCGAAGGGGAGATTAAATCTGCTCGCGATCGCTTTCTTGTCGACGCTTTTGCCTATGGCATTGAACATCGTGGATACCGTCCCAAGGCTGAGCTCTTCCAGAACAGCCCAAGCGGGCGGCAACTCGGGATGGGAATAGGTTGATCCGTAGAACCGAAAATAGTTATCGCGCATGCGATTTTCAATTCGCTGCTGCTGGACCTGATCAACTCGGCTGCTCTTTTTTATACGATCAATCTCACGTCCCAGTTTGTTGCGCTCCTTGCCCAGTTGATCGCGCAGGGGCCGCAATAAATCGCCATGTGAATATGAAGAAGAGAAGATTGACGCGTCAGCTATCCAGTCAGGCCCGTACTTAGGGCACATGTGATTGCTGATAGTCGCTCGTATGGCGACTTCGACACGTTCGATAGCATCCATGGTTATGCGTCGCAACGAGCCATCGAAGCGGTAGATGTCGACGACTGCTTTCAGAGTGCTACCAGGTTTGAAGGTGTGTTCAGGGTTTGTTTCCTGAAAAGGGCGCATGTATGGACTCAAGCGAAACAGCGTGACCACTTCCAGGAAACGCATGGCGCGCTCGTCATTTGCGACTTGCAGGCCTCGTTGCTTTAGCAGTTCCAATTGCTGTTCTACGCTGAGGGCCGGCTTGTCGAAGGGCCTCATGTAGTTTTCTCCAGGCAAAAAAAACCCGCACGATTTGAGCTTGCTGACTGGGTCAACCTAGGCTTGGCGGGTGTGTTGGGGTGCATTATAGGTAGGTGCAAGAGCCCGTCAATGTTGGGCTGATGTGAAATTGTAACGGGTCCAGGCACGCGGGCAGAGTAGGGGGCTGCTGGTTGAGATAAGGCGTCGTTTGTTTTGTCGCAGCGATGCGGACCTCCTAGTGAGCTCCAAGCACCAGAAACAACAAAGCCCCTGCATTTCTGCAGGGGCTTTGTTTTGTATGGTGCCGGCACCAGGAGTCGAACCCGGGACCTACTGATTACAAGTCAGTTGCTCTACCAACTGAGCTATACCGGCGTGTGGGCGACGATTATAGCGATTGGGTAGATCCTGTAAACCCCTGAATTCAGACTATTTTTGTATTCCGGAAAAATCAGGCCGTGCGCAAATTTATACGCAGCATTTGTACCTCAAGCGCAGTGAGGCATTTATGCAGGGGCGTACGGTTGAGTCTGGGCTTTCGGGGCCTTGCAGTTATTCACTCGGCTAGCCCGTTATTCGTCGGTTATGTCGTTTTGATTGGCAGCTTATGCACAACTGTGGGGCGCGAGGACTGCTTGGGCGAGGTTTTGTGAACCCATTCTCATCTTGTTCGCAAACCCCTGTTTTACAGGTTTTTATTTATGTGAACAAAAAATGACCAGTGTTGTTAAGTCGACGAAACATGCGCAGATATTGGATCCACGGAAAATCCATCAACAGAGTTATCCACAGGCTGTAACGTTTTCAGCGCGTTCGGCGAGCAGCAGTAAGTTACGCGGTGTGAGTGAGGTGTCGCAAAAGGTGCCGAGGCGTGCGACGTATCCCTGTTCTGCGAGGAAAAGCGCCCGATCCAGATTCAGCCAGAGCTCCAATGGTCGCCGGAACAAACCGCGAAGCAATTCCAGGTTGCGCACTTCGGCCAACCGCTGCCAACCGGCTGCTTCGAGTGCGGGCCAATCTGGCTCGCCGACTGTGGATAACTCTTTGAGCACAGCCAGATCGCAACAGTAATCAGCGAACGGTTTGTTCAGCCAGGCGCTGGGCAGGGAGGGCGTTGGCAGGTATTCATCGACGCCGCGCACTTGCCGTTGCAGCAGGTCGAAAGCCAGGCGACGAGCCATCGAGGTGTCGCGCTGACGTCGGACGCGCGCACCGGCGGTGACGGTTTCGCTCATCGGCAACGCCAGATCTTCCAGCGACAGGTGTAGGAGTGATGCCGATGCTGCGCAGGACAAGGCCTGATATTCGTTACGACTGATGCGGTTGTAGCAGCAGGGCGCAATCGCCATTTGCTGGCAACCTGCGGCACTGGCCAGTTGCATCAAGCGCACATGCAGATCACCGCAGGCGTGGAGGGCGACGGGGGTGTGGGCGGCGTTCAATATGGCTGGGGCGTCTGCCGCGAGTACATCCTGTTCGACATGCAGGGCTTGCAAGTGATGACGCTGACTCAGTGACTGGCCGCTGGCGACCAAGAAAGGATCGTATTCAACGCAAGTCAATTTTTGCCCGGCACCCAACAGGCGCCGTCCCAGATGCCCTTTGCCGGAGCACCAGTCCAGCCAATGCATCGGCTGCGAGGCAAAGGATAAGCGACCGGCAAACGCCTCGATCTGCTGCCACTTGCGCCCGGGCACATCGACATTCAAGCGATGTCCGGCAGCTTCAAGCGCACGCCCCGGCAACTCACCGACCGCACTCAACTCTGCCGACAACTTCGCCAATGAAGCGAACGGCTCTGGCGCATCGACAAGATCAG
>Ga0268255_10001282_pt1:7500-15039 | contig 15039 bp, 10 predicted proteins | sample AgamicOrMarz_FD_200256 | JGI IMG/M metagenome (GOLD analysis project Ga0268255, IMG submission 200256) | Agave microbial communities from Guanajuato, Mexico - Or.Ma.rz (v2) (version 3) | ecosystem: Host-associated > Plants > Phyllosphere > Phylloplane/Leaf | place: Guanajuato, Mexico...
TTTTTCTTTCTATAGTGGAGATAGTCGCACGTAATGACAGATCACGGCCATATTATTTAAAGCTTGTGGTAAGAAGGGGTTTCGTTCTAGTGCCCGAAAATAATATTCCAAAGCTTTTGTGTGTTCTCCATTACTTGTGTGAATAAGGCCTATATTATAGAGTATATAACTTCGATCATAGGGATCAATTTCTAGCCGCAAAGCTTCATAATAATTCTGTAAAGCTTCTGCATAATTTCCTTCGGATTGAGCAGACATTCGTTACGGTCGTCATTCGATTCAAAGAATCTCCGTTCCAGAACCGTACGTGAGATTTTCATCTCATACGGCTCCTCCCTTATGTGCATAATGAGAATAATACATAATGAACTGAGCGGGGCTAGTGTTTTTACAAGAAATCTCTAGCCAACCCTCCTGCAAAAGATTTTTTCTTAACATCAAGCATGTTGATACTAGATAAAAATATTAAGTTAACTTCAACAATTTCTTTGTCCTCAATCTTCTTTAATTTCTAGGAATTAGTCACTTCAACGATCTTCGATGGTTATACGGGTATCCAAAGTACAAACGAGATGGATGCTTGTTGTCCCAACCATTCTTCTTAGTCCCGATCCAAATAAAGAAAAGGGATAATTTCTAACAAAGTTTTCGTGTTGTTGATTCCTAGGCGTAGTGCTTCTTCCTCTATGTCGCCTATTGGTACTAGTAGGGTAGGGTTAGCCTGCAATACAGAACCCGTAGCCATAGGTGTAACCTTTCGTTCAATGCTAGAATTGACAATTGAAGCATCTGAGGCTGCATTAATCGAGGATACCCGACAGAAGGGATTTTTTATTTATAAACCGATAAACTTCACCTTCAACAAGCGTAGAGTTATTTCAAATCTTTCTATCCCGACTAATGTGTCTTTCTCCTAAGACTTGAGGTGGTAAATAAAAAAAAAATCAAATCACACCATCTAAATCAAATCACACCATCTCTGTAATAAGTAAATGCCTCTTTTTCTCCCGAAGTTGTTGGAATTATTCGTAATAAGATATTGGCTACAATTGAAAAGGTCTTATCAATAAAATTTCCAGTTGTCCGGGATCTAGGCATAGGTAGCAATCCATTTTAGAATTTTACCTCTTATGAGAAAATGATCCCACAAAAAAGTAGTTGTACAGTACAAAATAACATAAAAACAGACTCAATTCATAAAAAAAAATTATCTTTATCCCCCAATTTCGAAGAAAAATTCTTTATTTGATTAAAATCAAAATTTTCTATTTTTTTAGTTAGAATTAATTGTACGTACCATAGCTATCCAACAATCTAATTTTAATATGAATGACTCGCGATTCACTCGGTTTCTGGGCCATAATCATTATGTAGGAGAGATGGCCGAGTGGTTCAAGGCGTAGCATTGGAACTGCTATGTAGGCTTTTGTTTACCGAGGGTTCGAATCCCTCTCTTTCCGTACCTTTACTTAATTTATCAATGTTACTGATCGCAATGTATCAAATCACATAACAATGGATACCTTTATTCCAACAGTTAGATCTTTCCTTGATATAGATTTTCTATTCCTAATTTCTGCGGTAAAGAAAATACTGGAAAAAGTGGAAAGGAATGAAAATATCCCTATCGCTCTATGATATATGAATGGAAAAAAATCCCCCGATCAAACCCTTATTTTTTGTTTCTTTACTTAGGCGACAGGGGGCAAAATTATCCGAACCCTTGTTATTTTAGTTAGGTTTAAGTCTGACGAGAATAATATTCTACCACTAGCAATTCATTTATTTTTAAGCCACCCCATTTACTATCTATTATTTGATTGACCAATCCTTTATATTGGATTGGGTGAAGAGTCAAATGTTTTGGCAATTCCTCTTGGGGGGATGAATCAAGATAATTTGGAATCATAGCTCTAGATTTTTGTTCATCCCTCACTGTAATAACATCTCGGGGTTTGCAGCGATAACTTGGTATATCTACTATACGGCCATTAACTAAAATATGTCTATGATTAACTAATTGGCGGGCTCGAGGAATAGTTGACGCCATACCCAATCGAAAAAGGATGTTATCCAACCGCATTTCAAGTAATTGTAGTAAAACCTGACCCGTTGACCCTTTGGCTTTTGCGGCGATACGAACGTATTTAAGCAATTGTCGTTCTGTAAGACCATAATGAAAACGTAATTTTTGCTTTTCTTCTAAACGAATACGATATTGAGATTTTTTACCGGAGCGTGATTGATTTCTAAGATCGCTCCCGGCTCTAGGCCTTTTACTAGTTAGTCCCGGTAAAGCCCCGAGACGGCGTATTTTTTTGAAACGAGGCCCTCGGTAACGTGACATAAAAACTCCTTGTTTTCCTTATCTTGTTTTCCTTATTTTATTGAATTTTCATTTTCAGAAACCTAAATTAAAACTGAACTGAACTAAAGGATAAATATGATAAATGAAGCAAAATCTACTGAAGTAGTATATTACAAAAAAATAATGAGATGGGTTGTTATCAATATCCGGACCTTATTGTATATATACCAATAATGTATATATAAAAAAGGTCCTTTTCGTGTTCTTGATTTTTTTTTTCTTTTTCTGCAGAGACTTAACTACTCTAACTTTTATTCATAATTGGAAGTTCCTACCACATAATAATCGGTCACCCTTGGAAAAAGGGAAAGAAGCCTTTTCAATATTCTTTGATTTCAAAAAAAAAAACATTATCAATCAAATAGAGAAAAGCCAGCTATCGGAGTCGAACCGATGACCATCGCATTACAAATGCGATGCTCTAACCTCTGAGCTAAGCGGGCTCACATAACAGAAATTGTACATGTATAGGAATTTAGTAAACTAATGGAATCTTGGCTATTAGCTTTTTATTCTTTTCATTGTTAGTTATTTTCATTCTTAGTTATTAAGAATTTCATAATTCATAATTAATATGAATATGAAAAAAAAAGAAAAAGAATCGATCGTTCGAGTATTCAAAATTGCATGAGAAAAAATGAGAGTAAGAGAAGTATATATAATAAATGTGGTATATATACATCTATATTGAATTGCGAATATAGAAATGATAGAATCCTTTCTGATTAGACTAACTAAATAGGGGGCTCTGATAGAGATGAAAGAAGATAGCCACGAAAAAAAAAAAGAGAAAACACTTTTTATAGGAATCGGTATCTGATGACTTCAACAGTTCCAGTAGAATATAAATGAGAATGGTATAGTAATAAGATCTTAATCTCAAAACAAAAAGGGGATATGGCGAAATTGGTAGACGCTACGGACTTAATTGGATTGAGCCTTGGTATGGAAACTTACTAAGTGATAACTTTCAAATTCAGAGAAACCCTGGAATTAAAAATGGGCAATCCTGAGCCAAATCCTGTTTTCCGAAAACAAACAAAGGTTCAAAAAGACAGAATAAAAAAAAGGATAGGTGCAGAGACTCAATGGAAGCTGTTCTAACAAATGGAGTTGGCTGCGTTGCATTAGTAAAGTAAAGGAAAGGAATCCTTCCGTTAAAACTCCAGAAAGGATAAAGTAAAGGATAACCCTATATTCATATGTATACGTATTGAAATACTATCTCAAATGATTAAAATGATTAATAGGGGCCGAATCCATATTTTTTTTTTTTTTATCTTTATATTTATATGAAAAATGAAATAAAAAAAATTGTTTTGAATTGATTCCAAGTTGAAGAAAGGATTGAATTTTAATTGATCAAATCATTCGCTCCATAGTCTGCTAGATAACTGATTAATCGGACGAGAATAAAGATAGAGTCCCATTCTACATGTCAATATCGACAACAAGGAAATTTATAGTAAGAGGAAAATCCGTCGACTTTAAAAATCGTGAGGGTTCAAGTCCCTCTATCCCCAAAAAAGGCCCGTTCGACTCCCTAATTATTTTTATCCTATTCTCTCTTTTCATTAACGGTTCAATTTTCGTTATCTTTCTCATTCATTCGATTCTTTCACAAACATATCCAGACTGAATTTCTTTTCACAAGTCTTGTGATAGATATGATACACATACAAATAAACATCTTTGAGCAAAACAAGGAATCCCCGTTGGAAATTGGAATGATTAACAATCCAAATCATTATTCGAACTGAAATTTATGAAGTCGTCTTTTTCTTCTTTCTTTTTTTTATCTTTTTTTTTTTTTAAGATACAAAGCATTCCAGGTCTGGATAAGACTTTAGAATACTTTTTCATCTTTTTTAAAATTGACATAGACCCAAGTCGTTTAGTAAAATGAGGAAGACGTCACGTCGAAAATGGTCGGGATAGCTCAGCAGGTAGAGCAGAGGACTGAAAATCCTCGTGTCACCAGTTCAAGTCTGGTTCCTGACACATGATAAATTTGTGTATGAGTATCTTTAATTTAATTACTTAATTAAATTCATTTTTTATTACTTAATTAAATTAATTGATATAGATCTGATATAGACCAGCATACATATTCATGTATAGTATAGATCGTGATATATACTTAACTTATCCATATAAATGTCTGGAGATATAGTAGATATAGCCTTTTTTTTATTTTTAGATGGTAGATGAGTAAAGAGTTTATGTTATAAAATAAAAAAAAAGTATGTAAAAAAAATTAGATTATGTTTCCTCCTCTTTTTTATTTGATTTGTTCATAATGTGTCTCCTCTCGTTCAAAAAGAAAATAATGTTAGTACTTCATATAGATTCGAAAGGTTAAAGTAAAGTGAAATTAGTTAGTTAAAGACCTAAAAATCGAGTCTATAGAAGTTGAAGGGTGGAAATATCCAAGTTTCATCTCAGATACAGTATAAATAGAATCCGATCCTCTTTCATTTCTTTGTATTTATTTTCTTTCATATTCTATTTCTTCATTCCCTCCTATGTTATGTGACTTTATATAGCTCATCTAAGGGATCTAAGGGATGTGCGCGGTACAAAGTGCATAATGCAGAATTCGTTTAGTTCATCCTATTAGCTCGACTCGTCCGAAATAAATATCTTCAAAATTGGAGAATTCAACGAATCCCTAATTGTATTATCATTATTTGTATTATTATTATTTTTTTTTTAGTCTATCCATAATAATATGAATGAGACTTCAATGATTCTGTTGATCTATAAGAGAGCGTACAAATATTGAGCGTACAAATATTCCTTGAATAGCTGGAGTTGTAACACTGAAGATTAGTTTCTAATTATTCAATGAGCGTCTTGTATTTCATAAAAATTGGGAGCAATATAATCTTTACGTAAGGGCCACCCTACCCAACTTTCCGGCATTAAGATACGTTTCAGACGCGGATGATTATCATAAAAGATTCCCAGCATATCATAAGATTCCCTTTCTTGAAAATCCGCACTTTTCCAAACCCAGAAAACAGACGGAATTCTAGGATTCTTCCTTGGGGCAAATACTTTTATACATACTTCTTCTGGTTGATCTATACCATACTCTATTCTCGTAAGATGATATACACTAGCTAACAGCCCGCCCGGTGCTACATCATAGGCACATTGCGAACGCAGATAATTGTAACCATATACATATAAAATGACAGCAATGGAATGCCAATCTTCGGGCTTTATTTGTAAAGTCTCTATTCCTTGGTAATCAAAACCCAAAGATCTATGAACTAGCCCATGTTTGACTAGCCAAGCAGACAAACGACCCTGCATCTTTTTTCTCTCTCCCGCATTTTTATTTGTATAATATAAGTATTTCAAATATAAGTATTTCACATTTACGATGAAATTTATGAAGATTGACTTGCCTTTTGTTATTTTGTACAAACGAATCTTTCCTCTAATTTACTAATTCGTGGGACGATACTGACCTTTTATATTTGAAAAATGTTTCAGGAGGGATCTTTGAAGTAGACGGCGGTTGATAGAGTAATCCTCGATCATAATTTCCAGTATGAGTAGTGCGTTCAATATTAAACTTGTGATTGGTAGTAAAACACCGATTCCCCGGTTGAGACCTAATTCGATCTTCATAAATTTCTCGAGATATTTTTTTACGAAGTTTTGTTATAGCATCTATAACCGCCTCCGGTTTAGGTGGACAGCCTGGCAAATAGACATCTACAGGAATTAGCTTATCGACTCCCCGAACAGTACTATAAGAATCGGTACTGAACATCCCCCCTGTAATTGTACATGCCCCCATAGCAATAACATATTTTGGTTCTGGCATTTGTTCATATAATCTCACTAAAGAGGGAGCCATTTTCATGGTTACTGTGCCGGCTGTTAAAATCAGGTCCGCTTGTCTAGGACTAGATCTTGGTACTAGTCCATAACGATCAAAGTCGAATCGTGAGCCTATTAACGAAGCAAATTCAATGAAGCAACAACTGGTACCATAGAGAAGTGGCCATAAACTGGAGAGTCTTGACCAATTTGAAAGATCATTTGATGTAGTTGAAATAACTGAAATTTTAGTTGTTTGATCAAGTAAAGGAAACTCAATGGAATTCATAATTGTCTCAATGTTATTTTTTTTTTTTTCATTGTTTTTTGCGGAATATTCAAGAACTAAGACCATTCTAACGCTCCTTTTCTCCACGCATAAACTAAACCAACAATTAGGATAAGCACGAAAATGAAAGCTTCTATAAATGCGGATAACCCCAATATATCGAAACTCATTGCCCATGGATAAAGAAAAACGGTTTCAACATCAAAAACAACAAAAACTAGAGCAAACATATAGTAACGGATTCGAAATTGTAACCAAGCATCGCCCATTGGTTCTATACCCGATTCATAACTAGAAAGTTTCTCCGGCCCTTTGCTAATCGGGGATAAAACTCCGGAAATTAGAAATGCTAAAATAGGAATAGCACTTGATATTATTAGAAATGCCCAGAATATATCATATTCGTAAATCAGAAACATAGGTGCGCTCCTATGAATGTGGAAAATATACTAGATTAGTCGAGTCGAATTGGAATTAATTCCTAACTCATCCATAACGGGTTAGTCAAAACAACAATTTATTTTGATTCAACCACCTAGTTTTCTTTGTTTGCTTTGGTACATGTCTCGTTTCAAGATTCATCGACTATAATTTTTCCATTACGTTTACTTCGATTTTCAAATTTTTTTTCGATATTGATATAATATTGATATATACTATTGATAGAGTATAAATAGATATTGCTCTTATTTATATTATTTCTATATTTCTATAAATATAGAAAGCTCTTATTTATATTATTTCTATATTTCTATAAATATAGAAATAATATAAATATAGAAATAAGACTCTCCTTTCGCTTTTTCATTTCACCTTCACTTCGGATTCTTTCTACAAAAGGGGGAATTCAAAATAGAAAATTTTCATTTTTTGTTTAGTTGTTTAGAATTTTGAAATTCTATTTTCAAATTCTATTAGAAATTTGAATTTTATTAGAAAATAAAAAAAAAAAAAAAAGAAATTTAAAATTAAAATGTAATATTTAAAATTTAAAAAAATTAAATTTTTTTTTTTTTTTTTTTTTTTTTTTTTTTTTTTTTTTTTT
>Ga0268255_10001293_pt1 | contig 14925 bp, 14 predicted proteins | sample AgamicOrMarz_FD_200256 | JGI IMG/M metagenome (GOLD analysis project Ga0268255, IMG submission 200256) | Agave microbial communities from Guanajuato, Mexico - Or.Ma.rz (v2) (version 3) | ecosystem: Host-associated > Plants > Phyllosphere > Phylloplane/Leaf | place: Guanajuato, Mexico...
AAATCGACAGCACCGTAACCACGCGTACCAGCTTCACCGGGACGTCAAGATAATGTGCCAGCCCGGCACATACGCCGCGTACCATGCCCTGCTGAGGGATACGCCATAATTTTTTATTCAGGTTCAGTCCAGCCATTAACGGTCCCTCCAGTTCGGATGTTCCGCATCCAGGATGGCTTCCAGCGCCTGAATGCGTTCGCGCATCTTATTCGCCTGATCGGACAACTGCGCCAGCCGCTGCTGTTCACTTTGCGACAGCTCGCCGCGCGAAGAACGGTTGCTGTAATGCAGCCATAACCAGATCGGCAAAACGAACAGCACGAAAATGGTCAGTGGAATAGCCAGAAAAAGCGCGCTCATGTGTACTCCTTGTCTTACGATGCGTGGCGGCACACTCGGGTGCCGCACAATTATTATTGGTTATCTTGCTTCATTTTGGCTTTCAGCGCGGCCAGCTGCTCGCTGATTTCATCATCCGCTTTCAGGTCAGCGAACTGCTGATCAAGCGTTTTCTGCTTGCCGATGCTGTGGCTTTCCGCTTCCGCTTCCATGTGGTCGATACGACGCTCAAAAGATTCGAAACGCGCCATGGCCTCATCCAGCTTACCGCTGTCCAGCTGACGGCGAACGTCGCGGGAAGAGCTTGCCGCCTGATGGCGCAGTGCCAGCGCCTGCTGACGGGCACGGGTTTCGCTGAGTTTGTTCTCAAGCTCACCGATCTCTTTTTTCATGCGGGTGAGCGTGTCATCCACCAGCGTCACTTCATGCTCCAGCGTCGCCACCATATCGGTCAGCTTCTGCTTTTCAATCAGCGCGGCGCGGGCCAGATCGTCTTTCTCTTTGCGAAGCGCCAGCTCGGCTTTGTCCTGCCATTCATTCATCTGAGCGGTGGCCTGCTCGATACGACGCGTAAGCTGTTTTTTCTCAGCCAGCGCGCGAGCAGAGGTGGAACGCACTTCAACCAGCGTGTCTTCCATCTCCTGAATCATCAGACGCACCAGCTTTTGCGGGTCTTCCGCTTTCTCCAGCAGAGAGTTGATGTTAGCGTTCACGATGTCGGCAAAACGAGAAAAAATACCCATAATTCAATCCTCATAGTTCTGTTATCGGGCGATGCCCTGCTGATTAGCTAATACAATCCTCGTGCCAACTTTTTATCTTATTGATTTTTATAGAAGAGGTTGATTTTTGCGCCGGTGCGTCCTACTCTCACCTGGTGAATATCGCTAATGAGTGGTTAATTTCATCATGACGGAATACAAAGATAATCTTCTTGGCGAAGCGAACAGCTTTCTTGAAGTGCTGGAGCAGGTGTCACGGCTCGCGCCGCTCAATAAACCCGTGCTTATTATCGGCGAGCGCGGAACAGGTAAAGAGCTGATTGCCAACCGCCTGCATTTTTTGTCCGGTCGCTGGGATGGCCCGTTCATTTCGCTTAACTGCGCCGCGCTGAATGAAAACCTGCTGGATACCGAACTCTTCGGTCATGAGGCAGGCGCTTTTACCGGCGCGCAAAAACGTCACCCCGGCCGCTTTGAGCGCGCCGATGGCGGCACGCTGTTCCTGGACGAGCTGGCAACCGCGCCGATGCTGGTTCAGGAAAAGCTGCTACGCGTAATTGAATACGGCGAGCTTGAGCGCGTCGGGGGAAGCCAGCCCCTGCAGGTGAACGTCCGCCTGGTCTGCGCCACGAACGCCAACCTGCCAAAGATGGTAGAGGAAGATAAATTCCGCGCCGACCTGCTTGACAGGCTGGCCTTTGATGTTGTCCAGCTTCCCCCGCTGCGGGAGCGCCAGAGCGATATCATGCTGCTGGCGGATCAGTTTGCCATTCAGATGTGTCGGGAACTGGGTTTACCGCTCTTCCCCGGCTTTAGCGAACAGGCTACCGAAACGCTGCTCGGCTATCACTGGCCAGGGAATATCCGTGAACTCAAAAACGTCGTTGAACGTTCGGTTTATCGCCACGCCAGCGCCGACAGCGAACTGGATAACATCATTCTCGATCCGTTCCAGCGCGAGACGAAGCCGGTTGCGTCACCTGCTCCGCGATCAGATGCGCCGACTCTGCCCCTCGATTTACGTCAGTTTCAGCACCAACAGGAACAACAGCTTCTGGAACAGAGCCTGAAGCAGGCGAAATATAATCAAAAACGGGCGGCTGAACTGCTGGGTCTGACCTACCATCAATTAAGGGCATTGCTCAAAAAGCATCAAATGCGCTGACATTATCAGCACTTACCCGGAGACATTTTTACGAAGCAGGTGTAAGTGCGGTACACTTTGCAGATCGAACCTAAAAACCTCAAAAATTATGCGTCTGGTTTTAACGTCCCTGTTTGCACTCGGTCTGTTCAGCAATCTGGCTTTTGCTGCACCCGAGCGCGCGCCACTCCCTGATATTCGCGACAGCGGCTTTGTCTACTGCGTAAGCGGGCAAGTTGATACGTTTAACCCGCAAAAAGCGGGCAGCGGGCTGATTGTCGATACGCTTGCCGCGCAGCTGTACGATCGTCTGCTCGACGTTGACCCCTATACCTACCGGCTGGTGCCTGAGCTGGCCGAAAGCTGGGAAGTGCTGGACAACGGTGCAACCTACCGCTTCCGCCTGCGCGACGATGTCGCTTTCCAGCATACGCCGTGGTTTACGCCCACACGTAAGCTGAATGCCGATGATGTCGTCTTCACTTTCCAGCGCATCTTTAACCGTCATCATCCGTGGCATAACGTCAACGGGGGCAATTTCCCCTATTTTGACAGCCTGCAGTTTGCCGATACCGTTAAAAGCGTACGCAAGCAGGATAACCGGACGGTTGAGTTTAAGCTGACGCGCCCGGACGCCTCGTTCCTGTGGCACCTCGCCACCCACTATGCCTCGGTGATGTCAGCAGAATATGCAGACCAGCTGACCAAACGCGACCGTCAGGAACTGCTTGACCGTCAGCCCGTGGGTACTGGACCGTTTCAGATGGCGGAGTACCGCTCAGGCCAGTACATCCGCCTGCAGCGCCACGAACACTTCTGGCGTGGTAAGCCGATGATGCCGCAGGTGGTGGTCGATCTGGGGTCTGGCGGCACGGGTCGACTGTCTAAACTGCTGACCGGTGAGTGTGACGTGCTCGCGTGGCCAGCGGCCAGCCAGCTGACGATTTTGCGCGACGATCCGCGTCTGCGCCTGACCCTGCGCCCCGGCATGAATATCGCCTATCTGGCATTCAATACTGACAAGCCGCCGCTAAATAACCCGGCCATCCGTCACGCCCTGGCGCTGGCCATTAATAATCAGCGCCTGATGCAGTCGATCTATTACGGCACGGCAGAAACCGCCGCGTCCATTTTGCCGCGTGCCTCATGGGCCTACGATGGCGAAGCTAAAGTGACCGAATACAACCCGGCAAAAGCACGTGAACAGCTTAAAGCGCTCGGGGCGGAAAACCTGACGCTGCAACTGTGGGTGCCCACCAGCTCTCAGGCATGGAACCCAAGCCCGCTGAAAACTGCGGAGCTGCTACAGGCCGACATGGCGCAGGTGGGTGTCAAAGTGATCATCGTTCCGGTTGAGGGTCGTTTCCAGGAGGCGCGCCTGATGGACATGAACCATGATTTAACCCTGACGGGCTGGGCGACCGACAGTAACGATCCTGACAGCTTCTTCCGGCCGCTGCTCAGCTGTGCGGCGATCAATTCACAAACCAACTACGCCCACTGGTGTAACCGTGAATTTGATGCGGTGCTGCAAAAAGCGCTCTCCTCACAGCAGCTGGCGTCGCGCATCGATGCGTATGACGAGGCACAAAATATTCTGGCTCGTGAACTGCCCGTGCTGCCGCTCGCCTCTTCCCTGCGTCTGCAGGCCTACCGGTATGATATTAAAGGGCTGGTGTTGAGTCCGTTTGGTAACGCCTCGTTCGCCGGCGTGTCGCGCGAAAAAGAGCAGGAGGTGAAAAAACCATGATTATCTTTACCTTACGTCGGCTCCTTCTGCTGCTGGTCACGCTCTTTCTTCTGACCTTTGTTGGCTTCAGCCTGAGCTATTTTACGCCGCATGCGCCGCTTCAGGGGTCATCGCTGTGGGATGCCTGGCTGTTCTGGTTTAACGGCCTGCTGCACTGGGATTTTGGTGTTTCCAGCATCAACGGACAGCTGATTTCCGAACAGTTGAAAGAGGTCTTCCCGGCGACGATGGAGCTGTGCATCCTCGCCTTCGGTTTCGCCCTGATGGTCGGGATCCCGGTAGGGATGCTGGCCGGGATCTACCGCAACAAATGGCAGGACAAATTTATCAGCGCCCTCGCCCTGCTCGGCTTCTCTATCCCGGTCTTTTGGCTCGCGTTGCTGCTCACCCTGTTCTTCTCCCTGACGCTCGGCTGGCTGCCGGTTTCCGGGCGTTTTGACCTGCTCTATACGGTCAAAACGGTGAGCGGATTTGCGATCGTCGATGCCTGGCTTTCTGATTCGATCTGGCGTCATGAGATGATTATGAGTGCCCTGCGTCATATGGTGCTGCCGGTCCTGACGCTGGCCGTTGCGCCGACCACCGAGGTGATCCGCCTGATGCGCATCAGCACCATTGAAGTGTTCGATCAAAACTATGTCAAAGCCGCCGCCACGCGCGGGCTTTCTCGTCTGACGATCCTGCGCCGTCACGTGCTGCACAACGCCCTGCCGCCGGTTATCCCGCGTCTCGGGCTGCAATTCTCAACCATGCTGACGCTGGCGATGATCACCGAGATGGTCTTTAGCTGGCCGGGCCTGGGGCGCTGGATGATTAACGCCATCCGTCAGCAGGACTATGCGGCGATCTCCGCAGGCGTGATGGTGATTGGCTCGCTGGTGATTATTGTTAACGTTCTTTCCGATATTTTGGGTGCCATGGCCAACCCGCTGAAGCATAAGGAATGGTATGCCTTACGATAGCGTATACAGTGAAAAGCGCACGCCCGGTGCGCTACGTACCGTGTGGCGTAAATTCTATGGTGACACCACGGCTATGATCGGCCTGTACGGTTGTGCAGGTCTGGTATTGGTGTGCGTATTAGGCTCGTGGTTTGCGCCTTATGGTATCGATCAGCAGTTCCTCGGCTATCAGCTGCTGCCGCCATCGTGGTCACGGTACGGTGAAGTCTCGTTCTTCCTTGGCACTGACGATCTCGGGCGCGACGTATTAAGCCGCCTGTTAAGCGGCGCGGCCCCAACGGTAGGCGGCGCATTTGTGGTGACGTTTGCGGCGACGATTTGCGGTCTGGCGCTGGGCATTTTTGCCGGTTCCACACGCGGACTGCGATCCGCTGTGCTGAACCATATTCTTGACACCCTGCTCTCTATTCCGTCGTTGCTGCTGGCGATTATCGTCGTGGCTTTTGCCGGCCCGCATCTCACGCATGCCATGTTTGCCGTCTGGCTGGCTATTCTGCCGCGCATGGTGCGTTCGGTTTACAGCCTGGTGCATGACGAACTGGAGAAAGAGTATGTCGTTGCCGCACGTCTCGACGGCGCGACGACGCTCAACATTTTGTGGTTCGCCGTGCTGCCTAACATCGCGTCGGGCCTGGTCACAGAGATCACGCGCGCGCTGTCGATGGCGATTCTGGACATCGCAGCGCTGGGCTTTCTCGACCTCGGCGCGCAGTTACCCTCTCCGGAATGGGGAGCGATGCTCGGCGATGCGCTGGAGTTGATTTACGTTGCGCCCTGGACGGTCATGCTGCCGGGGGCGGCCATTATGATAAGCGTTCTGCTCGTCAACCTGCTGGGCGACGGGATCCGCCGGGCGATCATTGCGGGGGTGGAATAATGCCTTTACTTGATATCCGCAACCTCACCATCGAATTCAAGACCAGTGAAGGCTGGGTTAAAGCCGTTGATCGGGTCAGCATCACCCTGAGTGAAGGCGAGATCCGCGGGCTGGTGGGCGAATCGGGGTCCGGCAAGAGCCTGATCGCAAAAGCTATTTGCGGTGTGGCGAAGGACAACTGGCGCGTCACCGCTGACCGTATGCGTTTCGACGATATCGATCTGCAACGCCTCTCCCCGCGCGAGCGACGCAAGCTGGTGGGCCATAACGTTTCGATGATTTTTCAGGAGCCGCAATCCTGTCTCGATCCTTCCGAGCGCGTGGGCAAACAGCTGATGCAGAATATCCCCGGCTGGACCTACAAAGGCCGCTGGTGGCAACGGTTTGGCTGGCGCAAGCGCCGTGCCATTGAGCTGCTGCACCGCGTCGGGATAAAAGATCATAAAGATGCAATGCGCAGTTTCCCTTACGAACTGACCGACGGCGAGTGTCAGAAGGTGATGATTGCTATCGCCCTGGCAAATCAGCCGCGTCTGTTGATTGCTGATGAACCGACCAACGCGATGGAGCCGACCACGCAGGCGCAAATTTTCCGTCTGCTGACCCGGCTTAACCAGAACAACAACACCACAATTTTGCTGATCAGCCACGACCTGCAGATGCTCAGCAAGTGGGCGGATAAAATCGACGTGATGTACTGCGGGCAGACGGTGGAAACCGCGTTCAGCGAAGACTTGATCACGACCCCGCACCATCCGTATACCCAGGCGCTGATCCGCGCGATACCGGATTTTGGCAGCGCCATGCCGCACAAAAGCCGCCTTAACACGCTGCCCGGCGCCATTCCTTTACTGGAATCCCTACCGATAGGTTGCCGTCTGGGGCCGCGTTGTCCCTATGCTCAGCGCAAATGCATTGAAACGCCAAGGCTCACCGGCGCCAAAAACCACCTTTACGCCTGTCATTTCCCGCTGAACATGGAGAGAGAGTGAAATGGTCGAAACCTTGCTGGAAGTTCGCAACCTGAGTAAGACCTTTCGATACCGGACAGGGCTGTTCCACCGCCAGACGGTGGAGGCGGTTAAGCCGTTGAGCTTTACGCTGCGTGAAAAACAGACGCTGGCGATCATCGGCGAGAACGGTTCGGGGAAATCGACGCTGGCGAAAATGCTCGCCGGGATGATTGAGCCGACCGGCGGTGAAGTACTGATTGACGATCACCCGCTGGCGTTTGGCGACTACTCTTTTCGCAGTCAGCGGATCCGCATGATATTCCAGGACCCGTCAACCTCGCTCAACCCGCGCCAGCGGATCTCGCAGATTCTGGATTTCCCGCTGCGCCTGAATACCGATCTGGAACCCGAAGCGCGGCGTAAACGCATTGTTGAAACCTTACGGCTGGTAGGGCTGCTGCCCGACCACGTAAGCTATTACCCACACATGCTGGCGCCCGGCCAGAAACAGCGTCTCGGGCTTGCGCGCGCCTTGATTCTGCGCCCAAAAGTGATCATCGCCGACGAGGCGCTGGCCTCGCTGGATATGTCGATGCGTTCGCAGTTAATTAACCTGATGCTGGAATTGCAGGAAAAACAAGGTATCTCTTATATCTACGTCACCCAGCATCTCGGGATGATGAAGCATATCAGCGATCAGGTGCTGGTGATGCACCAGGGCGAGGTTGTCGAGCGCGGCAGTACGGCAGATGTTCTGGCCTCCCCGCTGCATGACCTGACAAAACGGCTGATCGCCGGGCATTTTGGTGAAGCACTGACGGCAGATGCGTGGAGAAAAGACCGTTAAGGACGCGGATCCGTATTCCAGTTATAAGATTAATTAGTATTGCTCTGCAAGATAAGGATTAAATAGTCGGTTTGGACTATTTAATCCTTTTAGCCGCGTCTCCATCCCTGCTCCATATATAAACCAATTTAAATCAACAATTCTTCTCCAGAATAACAGGTCTTTGCTAAGGAGAAGAAATGAACCGTACTACTTATTTTTTAAAATACATCGAGTATTTAATCAGAAAAAGCCGTTCTTTTTTAATGACAGATCTGCATTTTCATACCGTGAGGCTCAGAAAAACATCAGAAAAAAAACCTGATATAAAATCACCTACTACGCTGAGTGAAAAAATATGCCATCGACTGGTTTATGACCATAATAATTTCTACACCCTGCTTGCCGATAAACTCGCGGTTCGGGAATACGTAGCCGCGAGAACACAACGGGTAAAGACGGTGCCATTAATCGGGGTATACAGCAAATTTTCTCATATTGATTTCTCTAAACTGCCCAATAAATTTGTTCTTAAATGCAATCATGACAGTGGTAGCACAATAATATGTGACAACAGAGAGCGATTTAACTACAGGCAAGCGGGAAAGAAACTGAACCTCGCGTTGAAGAAAAATTTGTATTACACCACGCGAGAATGGCAGTACAAAAACATCAATCCTCTTATTCTGTGCGAACCCTATATCGATCTTTTCCATGAAGCGGACAGGAACACCACACCGGAAATGTTACGTATTCACTGTTTTCACGGCGTTGCACACTATGTTGAAGCTGATTTTACGGATGATAGCGGCAGAGATTTTATCAATGTCTACGACCGACACTGGAATTTACAACCTTTCCAGATGGAATATCCTAATACGCCGGTTGAACCAGGCGAACCGGGAATGTTCCGGCAGGCATTGCTTGCCGCTCAGGAGCTGGCTGATGGCATTGACTACTGCCGCATTGACCTCATGCTAAAAAGAGATGAAATTTACTTTAGTGAAATAACCTTGAGTCCGAAGCGTGGCAAACTGAAAATTACCCCACTGGAATGGGATACGAAACTAGGTGCTATATGGCATTTGCCACTATTGGCGGGCAGGCGAAACTAACCTCCCGCCTGCACTCAGGAATCGGGCCAGGTCAGTTTAAATATGGAGTGGTTTTGCCTGGATAAGGTATAATTTACATCGCCACCATGGGCCAGCATGATGGCTTTTACCACCGATAAGCCTAAGCCACATCCTTCAGGATTCAGCGCTCTTGCGCCATTATCTCGCTGAAAAGGTTGAAATAAAAAATCATGGAACTCCTCAGGGATACCCGGTCCGCCATCCTGAATAAGAATATAATTGCCTTTATCAGACACGCCGTTTTTCACGATAAGTGTCCGCGAGGATGAATAGTGTATTGCGTTGTCAAACAGAACGGCCAGACACTGGTTGATCCTTATCGGATCGAACAGACAATGCTGCTCCCTCAACGCTATCTGTAAGGTAAAATGATTACGTTTAAACTCGGGCATAAACGTATCAAGCGCGTCCTGTATTGTACTTTTGAGATCCGTTCTGGATTTAGACAACGTGTAACCCGCCCCGCCATCGGAACTGACAACCCGAAGATCTTCAATCAGGCGGGTTAACCCTTCGGTCTGCCTGAGAAGATTATTAAAAAGTACCGGTTCCGGTTTAAAAACGCCGTCTACCAGCCCCTGAAGTCGCCCGCGTAAAATCGTGACCGGCGTTCTGAGTTCATGGGCAATGGCGGCATTCCAGGATTTCCGCTGTATATCCAGCGTCTGCAGTTTCTCCGCCATTTCATTGAAATCCGAGACCAGATGATTAACCTCGCCCAGACTTGAACTGGCACAATAAGCCCGGGCGTCCAGTTGGCCCTGCGAAATTTTTTTCAGGCTGGACGCGACCGCGTTTAGCGGGGTGAGTATTCGCGCGGAGAGTTTGATCGTTAAAAAAATCGCAAATGCCAGACTGATAATTGTAGCGGTCCCAATCCACACCCAGTCCCACAGGGTCATCTGCTCATCTTCCCCCGCAGCAGCGCCGCCGGGGAGGTGATCCAGAATAAAGGAGTAAAAAAACCAGGAGCCCAGTATGGAAATGGCAATTATCGTAAACGTCAGCAATAACATATACGTTAAGATCTGACGACTCAGGACAGACTCTCTGTTCATTTTTTCTCCCCAAGCCGGTAACCCATGCCCCTGATGCTCTCAGGAACGCCATAAAGACCTGCGAGCTCAAGTTTTTTACGCAGCTTGCTCATATGGCTATCTACTGTTCTGTCGAGGGTATCGCCTTCCGGCAGACAGGCGTTGAGCAGCTCTTCGCGGGAGCAGACCTTTCGTGGATACCTGACCAGGTAAGTAAGAAGCTTAAATTCCGTCGTCGTTAACACAGGGGAGACCACCTCAGGACCCACGGTGACCTCAACGTAGAAATCATCCGGATAAACCGTCAAAAAAGACGTCCTGAGAGGCGCGGCACCCGCCTGCTGAATAGTGGGTTTGGTTCTGCGCAGCACCGCTTCAACCCGCGCGACGACTTCAGAAGGGTTAAAAGGCTTGATAACGTAATCATCCGCGCCAAGCCTCAGCCCCATGAGTTTATCTACATCCTGATCAAGGGCAGAAACCATAATAACGGGCACGGAACTTTCCTGACGAAGCGTCGTGAGGACGCTCCAGCCGTCGCATACGGGTAGATGAATGTCCAGCAGGATAAGATCCGGTTTATGAAGGCGATTGAGCGCTATCGCCTGCTCGCCCTGTCGGGCCCTCAACGTTTTCATCCCTGAACGCTCTAAGTAACTCATCAGTATTTCAGCAATTTCGTCTTCATCTTCAACAACAAGGATTAGAGTATTTTTGTTCATTTTATCTCCGCGGGTGAAATCCCTTTGAGCACGCTATCAGATATCTTTAGCACAATAAGACACAGCCTCCGGGAAAAAGTGCCGTGGTCATGAAAATTTCCAGCACTTATTTAAATGTCCGGCTACGCCTCCACACAACGTACATATTCCGTCAATAAAGACTCGACAATACCTGGTCAGAATAGCTATTCGGGCACCCCCCATTTGTCCCCGAATGATGCATATTAACCCTGCCGTAATAAGGCTTTCTGAATCTGGATGAGACAATGAACATAGAATTTTCGAAATGTTTCTCTACTAAGAAAATTGGGATATATACTCTGTTCCTGCTGCTGTCGTGGGGATTACTTTTTACCTGGCTGGTGTTGATGCATAAAATGGATGAAAAAGTCGCCGCGACGCTACCCTCTTCTCCCATTATCTATGGCTGCATCGTTTTGTCAGTTGTCTCTTTAATAATACAAAATAGAGCAGGCGCATTCACTGAATTACTTGTCATCGCCTTCTGGCTAATGGTGATTTTTATTTATCTCATTTTTACGTTCAATGTGCTATTGAACGCCGCACCTGATTTCAACGATCTGGTGTTTTACTACGAGTGCTACTTAATTATCTTCTTTTGCGGTTCACCGTTGTTCCTCATTATGAGGATGATTTGAACAACAACGTTGTTGCGCTCCATACTCTCTCCATAAAACTACCATTTCCGCTAAACAGGCGAGTTGTAGACTCTCTGTCAATGCATATTGCTCAAAATACACTCACTTAAATAGCCTGATACCAGTTACCTACAATGATTAACCTTAATAACAAGTGTCGTTTCCCAGATACTGCCATTCTCGCGTGTAAGACGCTTAACGCCGCACTGTATGGACTGATGGTTCTCTCTATGTGGATGTTCGCGACAAATCTCGATGACGCACCGCAGCTTCTTGAGAAATTTTCGCAGCTCAGGGATATCGGTAAACGTGTATCAACCGATGACGAAATTCACGAAGCTGGACGTTAATTTAATGCCTCACTTTTTTATTGAACGCCCCGTATTCGCCTGGGTAGTGGCGCTTTTTATCGTCCTGACGGGTGTCCTGTCTATACCTCGGTTGCCGGTTGCGCAGTATCCGGCGGTGGCACCGCCTGGGATCATTATTTCTGTCACTTACCCGGGGGCCAGCCCCGATATCATGAACACGTCTGTGGTGTCGCTCATTGAGCGTGAAATATCGGGCGTAGATAATTTGCTCTATTTCGAATCATCCAGCGACACAACCGGTTCTGCATCTATTACCGTGACTTTCAAGCCCGGCACAGACATTAAGCTGGCGCAGATGGATCTTCAGAACCAGATCAAGATTGTTGAGCCACGTTTACCGCAGGCGGTCAGGCAAAATGGTATCAATGTCGAGGCAGCCAATTCCGGATTTTTAATGATGGTGGGGTTGAAATCCACAACCGGGAAATTTGAGGAAGCGGATTTAAGTGATTATTTCTCCCGCAATGTCAGTGACGAGCTGCGCCGTGTTCCGGGTGTAGGAAAAGTTCAGCTGTTTGGTGGCGAAAAAGCGCTGCGCATCTGGCTGGACCCAATGCAACTGCACAGCTACGGGCTTTCGGTGGGCGATATCCTTACCGCTGTAGGCCAGCAAAATGCCCTTGTTTCGCCGGGTAAAACGGGAGACGAACCGGCATCTGCAGGGCAAGGCGTAACCTATCCCATCACTGTGAAAGGGCAACTCACTTCTGTAGAGGCTTTCAGAAACATTACCCTAAAATCAGATGCGTCTGGCGCAAGGCTGAAACTGTCCGACGTTGCTCGGATTGAGTCTGGCCTGCAAAGTTACGCTTTCGGTATCCGCGAAAATGGTGTGCCTGCAACGGCTGCGGCAATCCAGTTGTCGCCAGGCGCAAATGCGATGAGCACGGCGTCAGGCGTTCGTGCACGTATCGACGAACTTTCTCAGGTGTTGCCGGAAGGAATGGCGTTTACGGTTCCCTTCGATACCGCACCTTTTGTAAAGCTGTCCATCATGAAGGTAGTGCAAACATTTGTGGAAGCGATGGTCCTTGTCTTCCTCGTTATGCTACTGTTTTTGCACAAAATACGTTGTACGCTTATCCCCGCGATTGTTGCCCCCGTCGCGTTGCTGGGCACCTTTACGGTGATGCTATTCAGTGGATACTCGATCAATATTCTGACCATGTTCGGCATGGTGCTGGCGATAGGGATTATCGTGGATGACGCCATTGTGGTCGTGGAGAACGTTGAACGGCTGATGGAAGAAAAGAATCTTTCCCCGCGCGACGCTACCCGGGAGGCCATGCATGAAATTACCCCGGCAATTATAGGGATCACGCTGGTACTTACCGCCGTCTTTATACCTATGGGTTTTGCTGAAGGATCCGTCGGAATTATTTATCGGCAATTTTGTATTTCCATGGCGGTGTCCATATTGTTGTCGGCATTTCTTGCTCTCACGCTTACCCCCGCGCTTTGTGCGACGTTACTTAAGCCCCACAGCGCGCAAAAGCAAGGCGGTGGCAGCTTCGCTGTAAGGTTTAACGCCCGTTTTCATACCCTTACAACGTGGTACGAATCTGGGCTGGGTGCGGTTCTGAGAGGAACGGGCCGAATGCTGCTCCTGTATATTGCACTTTGCGCTGCGTTGTTTTTCGGATTGTCTTCATTGCCCTCATCCTTTCTGCCTGACGAAGATCAGGGCTATTTTATGTCTTCTATCCAACTACCCTCTGATGCCACGATGCAGCGCACCCTGAAAGTGGTAAAAACGTTTGAACAGGAAATTGCGACCCGACCGGATATTGAAAGCAACATTATGATCCTGGGGTTTGGGTTTTCTGGATCAGGGCCGAATTCGGCCATGGCGTTCACCACGCTGAAGGACTGGAAAGAAAGGCAGGGTTCTACAGCACAGGATGAAGCCGACCATATGCAGGCCAGCATGGAAGACGTCTCAGATGCCGTTACGATGAGCCTGCTCCCGCCTGCCATATCGGATATGGGCACCTCTTCGGGCTTCACCTGGTATCTGCAGGACAGAGCGGGTCTGGGCTACGAGGCTTTGAAGAAAGCGGCCGATGCACTGGTGCTGAAAGCGAATCAGCGCCCTGAACTGAGTGACGTGTATATCGACGGCCTCCCGGAAGGAACTAACCTTGCGCTTAACATTGACCGGGAAAAAGCGGAAGCACTGGGCGTCTCATTTGATGAAATCAACCAGACGCTCTCCGTCACCATGGGTTCAAACTACGTTAATGACTATGCGAACAACGGACGTGTTCAGCAGGTGATTATTCAGGCCGATGCGCCTTATCGAATGCAACCTGAGCAGATCCTGACATTATCGGTTAAAAACCGCCAGGGTCAGATGGTGCCAGTGTCAACATTTGCGACGATTTCCTGGAACGTTGCACCACAGCAATTAACGCGTTATCAAGGATATTCTGCTATCCGCATTACCGGCAGTGCAGCTACAGGTGAATCCAGCGGTACCGCAATGAAAGTCATGGAGAATTTGTCCCGGGATTTACCTCAGGGCATGGCTGGAGAATGGGCCGGGAGTTCATTGCAGGAGATAAAATCTCAGTCGCAGCTCCCGGGTCTGATCGTCCTGTCGATACTGGTCGTGTTTATGGTGCTCGCCGCCTTGTATGAGAGCTGGTCAATACCCTTCGCAGTCATGCTGGTGGTTCCATTGGGACTTATTGGGGCAGTCGTGGCTGTGTCCATTGCCGGCATGACAAATGATGTTTTCTTTAAAGTCGGTCTTATTACCCTGATAGGCCTGTCCGCAAAGAACGCCATATTGATTGTGGAGTTTGCACGGCAGTTGCACCGTCAAGGGCTCCCCCTCCTGGCGGCAACGATACAGGCCGCAAGCCAGCGCCTGCGCCCTATTCTGATGACATCGTTAGCCTTTACATTGGGGGTGGTTCCCTTAATGCTGGCCAGTGGCGCTAGTAACAGTACACAACACGCCATCGGCACCGGCGTATTTGGCGGCATGATTAGCGGTACGCTTCTCGCGATCTTCTTCGTCCCGGTGTTCTTTATTGTCATCGCGCGTTTCTTAGAAAGCGCGAGGAAAGGTTAAAAAGGGTAACTATCGTGAGGGATCGCGCATCCGCGCTGGTTGGATGAGGTGAAGCTGCTGCCGGGTGATATACTGGACGAATGCTGAAATTTTGAACCCGCGCCTCACCTTCTGGGGCATTCGTCTTTGGAGATCGGCGAGAAATATCGTGACACATGGGGCTGTGAGTGGGCTATAATTTCGAGCTAATTTCGAATGATTTTGAAATACTGCCTGTAACGCTATGAATTACAAGGCAAAATAAGCAATGAATATAAGGATTAAAGCTATGGGTTTTCTTTCCGGTAAGCGCATTCTGGTTACTGGCGTAGCCAGCAAACTGTCCATCGCATACGGCATCGCACAAGC
>Ga0268255_10001302_pt1 | contig 14871 bp, 10 predicted proteins | sample AgamicOrMarz_FD_200256 | JGI IMG/M metagenome (GOLD analysis project Ga0268255, IMG submission 200256) | Agave microbial communities from Guanajuato, Mexico - Or.Ma.rz (v2) (version 3) | ecosystem: Host-associated > Plants > Phyllosphere > Phylloplane/Leaf | place: Guanajuato, Mexico...
CAAGCAAGATCGTTACTCACTCGTTGTTCAGTTTTCAAAGATCAAACGTCGTTTGCATCCGAGTGTTGTTCTCTTCAGCAACTTTTATATCTTACCACATCCGAACCAATTTAGCAAGCACTTTTTTTCAAGTTTCTTTCGAAGCTTTTCAGTTTGCTTACCGCACCGTGTTTCTCGTGTTTTCTTGGCCGGAATTAGAATATACCATGTACAGTTTTTTTATGCAAGTACTTTTTTGAAGAAAAGTTGTAGATCTTTAAATATACACTCTAAATTAAATAACGTTATTCAGCAATCCCTCTCTATCCTTCATCATTACTGTCATCTTATAAAGAAAGAACCACTCTAACAGGAGTGGTTCTAGCCATATATAACTTTTAAGACTTATCCTATAACTTCTTGGATATAAAGCTGCCGCTGCTGCATAAGGTTAATGATTGTTCCTTCAACGGAAACCATCGGACGTGTAGGATGGTCCCGATCTGAGAAAATGATCTCACCAATCTGATTATTGCTAAGTTTAACGCGAATGCCATTATGAATTTGTGTAGAGCGCTGTATAAATACATTGACGATTGCAGGATCCAGTTTGCCAAATGCCTCGCTTTTGATTTGTTCCAGAACCAGATATGGAGACTGTGCTTTACGATAAATCTTCTCCAGTGTCATGGCGTGGAAAATATCTGCGATGGCAACGATTTTGGCATAGATATGGATCTGCGTGCCGCTTAGCTGTAATGGATAACCTGAACCATCCACTTTCTCATGGTGCTGCAATGCTGCTAGTCTTGCTCCTTCATTAATGGCCTTGGCTTGTTTCAGGACCTGATAGCCATACTTCGTATGCTGGCGGATCTCTTCCTTCTCAGAATCAGTTAGTGCAGTGGGTTTATGGAGAATCTGTGGATCTACCTTGCTATTACCGATATCATGGAACAATCCTGCAAAAGCAACTTGCATCCAGTCCTTGGAGGGCAAATCCATCCACTGGGCCAACTGATACGAGGTCATTGCACTCAATACAGCATGATGATAGACGTAATCATGCTCCTGCATTACCCTTGGACTAAAAGTCAGCACATTATATTGTTTGAGATGTACAAACAGTGCTTCGAGCTGAGTACGCAGTTCGTATACAGGCAATTCAGCTGCCAGGGAAGATAGAAAGGCGCTTTTGGTCAATCCCACCATCTTTTCGTACTCTTCATGCAGAGAAGTTACTGCAGGGGCTGAGACAGCAATGCTACCTTTACCAGCCCGATCCCCATTCTTCTCGCCACTTGATGAAGCTGCCGTCTTTTTGCCTTCACCATTTGTTCCGACTCTTTCCTGTTCAATATCGACCTGGTGAATCATAAAGGCTCTTAGAACTTCCACATCCTTAGGCAAAATAACTTTGCCTTTTTGAAATAAAACGTTACCGCGCACAGTATGTACATCATTCCCCAATTTAAGGCCAGGTTTGACTTCAGACAGGGTAATTAATCCCATGTTAATTCTCCTCACTCTTCGTTCTTCTAAATGGCAAACAAGACCATAGTCCCGGTTTTCACGATATTTCCCATTATATTACTCACAAATCAGGCTGTACATCCTATATTCCTATATTTTTATAACCAGAAGAGATTATAAAAAAAAGGAGTTCCCAAATGGGAACCCTCTTTTCTTCATATCTTACTTCAACTATTTCATGACTGGTCCTGTTGTAAAGACATTTTAAGCCTCAGAATCAGAATCGTCGCCTTCAGTTTCCGCCTCTATACCTGCGTCCTCACTTGGGCTTACCGCTGTACCTTCTGCATCTCCTGCTTCCAGTCCTTCCAGTAACTCTTCATCTGGTTCTTCTTCATTTTTGTCAATCCGGCTGACTGTGGCTACAGCATCTTCATCACGAATATGAATCAGCTTCACACCTTGCGTGTATCGACCCATCGTGGAAATGCCCTCCATACTCATGCGGATCAATGTACCACTCGACGTGATAATCATCAGATCCTCTTCCGTTTTAACCATTTTGAGACTCACTACCCCACCATTCTTCTCTGTAACGTTAATGGTTTTAATCCCTTTACCGCCACGAGTCTGCATACGATAATCGCTGACAGGGGTACGTTTACCATAACCTTTGGCTGTAACAATCAGAACGTCAAGCTCCTGATCGACAACGTCCATACCAATGACAACATCGCCCTCATCCAGTGTGATTCCTTTGACCCCGGTTGCACTCCGTCCCATAGAACGAACATTAGCTTCCGAGAAGCGAATAGACATTCCGTGTGAAGTACCCATGATGATCTCTTGCTGACCATCTGTGAGCTTAACCTCTATGAGAGCATCGTCATCACGCAAGGAGATCCCGATCAGACCGCCTTTGCGAATATTGGTGTAATCCTCAAGCGGTGTCTTCTTCACAACACCCTGACGAGTAGCGAAGAACAGATACTTGTCGCTTTCGAATTCCTGCACCGGAATCACGGCGTTAACCGACTCTCCCTGTTCGATCTGAATCAAGTTAATAATCGGTGTTCCTCGGGCTGTACGTCCAAGCTCTGGAATCTCATAAGCTTTCAGACGATATACCTTACCCTTGTCCGTAAAGAACATGAGGTAGTTGTGAGAGTTGGTTACGAATAGATGCTCGACAAAGTCGGTATCCTTGGTATCCATGCCCACAACTCCACGTCCGCCCCGCTTCTGACTGCGGTATGTCGATACCGGCAGACGCTTCACATAGCCCGTGTGTGTAATGGTGATAATCACCTCTTCACGCGGAATCAGATCCTCATCCAGGATACTTTCTTCCCCAATGGTGATTTCTGTACGGCGATCGTCACCGAAGCGCTCACGAATTTCTTGCAGCTCTTCACTGATAATTTCGAGTACCAGGTGCTCATTGGCCAGAATCTCGCGATACTCCGCAATTTTAACCATAAGCTCGTTATATTCGTTCTCAATACGTTCCCGTTCCAAACCTGTGAGGCGCTGCAAACGCATATCCAGAATCGCTTGAGCCTGATCATGACTAAGCGAGAACCGCTCAATCAAACCTTCTCTGGCTGCATCTGTATTGCTGGAGGAACGAATCAACGCAATAATCTCATCGATATGATCGAGTGCAATGCGCAAACCTTCCAGAATATGTGCACGGGCTTCCGCTTTTCTCAACTCGAATTGTGTACGTCTACGAATAACCTCAATCTGATGCTGCAAGTAGTGGTACAACACTTCGCGCAGGTTCAGGATTTTCGGTTCCTTATTCACAATCGCCAGCATATTGATACCGAACGTCGACTGCATTGCCGTGTGCTTGTACAAGTTGTTCAATACAACACCCGGGTTCACATCTCTGCGAAGCTCAATGACAATCCGCATCCCGTTACGGTCGGATTCATCCCGAAGATCTGTAATACCATCAATTTTCTTATCACGAACCAACTCAGCAATTTTCTCCACCAGTCTTGCCTTGTTTACCTGGTAAGGAATCTCGGTAACAACGATACGTGCCTTGTTGTTATTTTCCTCGATATTGGTTTTGGCCCGCATTGTAACAGAACCGCGACCTGTCTGGTAAGCCTGACGAATACCGGAGCGTCCCAGAATATAACCGGCCGTTGGAAAGTCTGGTCCATGAATGTAGTCCATCAATTCCATCGAAGTAATATCCGGATTTTTAATCATGGCCTGAACGCCGTCAATCACCTCTCCCAGGTTGTGAGGAGGGATGTTCGTTGCCATACCTACGGCAATCCCGCCTACACCATTGACAAGCAAGTTAGGAAAACGAGCCGGCAAAACAACTGGTTCACTCTCTTCACCGTCATAGTTAGGCTGGAAATCGATCGTATCCTTGTTGATATCTCTAAGCATCTCCATGGCAATCTTGGACAAACGTGCCTCCGTATAACGCATGGCTGCTGCCATGTCGCCATCGACGGATCCAAAGTTACCGTGGCCATCAACGTGCATGTAACGCAGGGAGAAATCCTGTGCCATCCGTACCATCGTTTCGTATACGGCAGAGTCACCGTGCGGGTGATACTTACCGATAACTTCGCCGACGATTCTGGCTGATTTTTTATGTGGTTTATCCGGTGTCATGCCTAGCTCAGACATTGCGTATAAAATACGCCGGTGAACCGGCTTCAATCCGTCACGTACGTCGGGCAGGGCACGGCTAACAATGATGCTCATCGCATAATCCATAAACGATTCACGCATCTCGACGCCAATATCCCGATCTTTAATCTGCGAGTTCATTTCTTCCGCCATGCTGGACCTCCTTCTTGTCCTTCAACAAACGTTCCATTCAGTCATTAAATATTATATGTGAAAAGCCTAACAAGGCTAAAACCGCGCAAGAACGCTACTCTTTATTATATTACTTTCACAAAAGTTACACAATTAAACGTCCGCTGGGTAATAGCCTTTCTTCCGGGAACTTTATGCAGTCTGGGGATTAGCCCTGCCTTCCTCTCCGTTTGCACATACAATGCTAGAAAAGTGGCAAATGTACTGTGTGTTTTAAGGCTGGTGCCGTTCCCGTTTTACGTCCAAACTAGCATTTGTACAGCCAAACGCACAAAACGTCATATTTCTCTATTATACCACTGATCTCATCTCTTGTCCTTTGATTTCTCCGTACTGCTGCTCTTAAGGAACTCTGATTAAAACAAGAAAGGACTGGTGGCTTCTTGAGTATCCAGCGCGTCTCCAGCAAATGGACCAAAACGGTTGTGTTGCAGCGCAGTCGTACTGTGAATGAATATATACCTGTCACGAGGCAATACAATCGCCAAACGCTTGAACGAATGACAGAACTGTTTGAGCTTAATTATATTAAGCCTGATCATGGGACCTACGGTAATGGGGTAATGCGGGTAAAAACAATTCATTCCTTCATTGCAACTTCGACCTCTGATCATTCCCATGCAGAAGAAGACATTTCTGAGGAAGCAAACACACCCCTGTCATCCTCCCTTAGCGAATCCAATTCACAGGACGTTGAGACTTCCTCGCTCCAGGTTACATCCTATCAGCTACAATATGGCACGAAACAGGAGTCTTATCCATCTCTTGAGGAACTCCATAAGGCTCTGGAAGAGCGAATTCAGGGACACGTTTACCTTATTCAGCAGGGCATCCCTCTCCTCAAACACGAAGATCTGCCATTTGACTTACGCGTACTCACGCAAAAAAATCTGAAGGACACCTGGGAGACAACAGGTATTTTGGGCAGAATTGCTGCACCGGGAAAAATCATAACTAATATTCATGGTGGCGGACGGCTGGCCACATTCGAAGAACTGGTTATGCCCCATCTTCATGCAACCGGATTACAGAAGCTACGGAGCGAGCTTTATCGACTTGGTGTTCATACTGCCGTTCAGTTGCAAAAGTCGTTTCCAAGACTCAAAGAGATCGGAATTGATATTGCCCTCGATGAAACAGGCCGCCCTTGGATCTTGGAGGTTAACACATTACCTGGTATCTATGCCTTTGGCTTACTACCTGACAAAGAGGCTTATCGCAAGATCAAACGATATGCAATTGCCTACGGCAGGTTGCCCTCCAAAAAAAAGAAAACATTACGCAATGCTGCAAAACCAAAAGCATCCTCTTCTAAAGCGAAAAGTCGGGTTCGCTAACCTTTACATTTCCTGGTCCAACGGCTATGAAAGTAAAAAAGGCGCCCAGCAGGCGCCTCTTCTCGTATCATCAGATATCGAGGTTTTTCACATATTTCGCATTTTCCTGAATAAAGTCACGACGAGGTTCAACATTATCTCCCATCAGGGTATCAAACATCGCGTCCGCAAGCATTGCATCACTGATCGATACTTGCAGCATCGTCCGGCTTTCAGGGTCCATCGTGGTTTCCCACAGCTGTCCGGCATTCATCTCGCCAAGACCTTTGTAGCGCTGAACATTGAACTTGGCATTTTCACCAAGACTCGCAATAATTTCATCACGTTCCTTCTCGGAACCGGCATAACGAATCACTTTGTTGCGCTCAATTTTGAACAATGGCGGTTGTGCAATGTACACATAGCCTGCCTCAATGATTTTGCGCATATAACGATACAGGAATGTCAGCAGCAGTGTCCGGATATGGGCTCCATCGACATCGGCATCGGTCATCAAAATGATTTTGTGATAACGGGCTTTCGAAATATCGAAGTCGTCACCAATCCCCGTACCCATTGCAGTGATGATTGCTCTAATCTCTGCATTACCGAGGATCCGGTCAAGACGGGCTTTTTCCACGTTCAGAATTTTACCGCGTAGCGGCAAAATCGCCTGGAAATGACGGTCACGGCCCTGTTTCGCAGAACCACCAGCAGAGTCACCTTCGACGATATACAGTTCACTGATCGAAGCGTCCTTGGAGGAGCAGTCAGCCAGTTTACCTGGCAGGGAGCTCACTTCAAGTGCACCCTTACGCCGAGTCAATTCCCGAGCTTTACGTGCTGCTTCACGCGCACGAGCTGCTTGCAATCCTTTTTCCAGAATGCGGCGGGAAACCGATGGATTCTCCTCAAGGAACTCTTGAAGCTTCTCGGCAAACAGGGACTCTACAATTCCGCGCACTTCGCTGTTACCCAGCTTCGTCTTGGTCTGTCCTTCAAACTGCGGCTCAGGAATCTTGACGGAAATGATGGCCGTCAGACCTTCACGTACGTCATCTCCGGACAAGTTACCTGTACTGTCCTTGATTACACCCGCTTTGCGGGCATAGTCATTAATGATCCGGGTCAATGCACTCTTGAAGCCCGATTCATGTGTTCCGCCCTCATGCGTATTGATGTTATTGGCAAAAGAATAAATATTCTCGGTGTAGTTGTCATTGTATTGCAGGGCAACTTCCACCTGGATATTATCTCTGGAGCCTTCAACGTAAATCGGATTTTCATGCAGCACTTCGCGCTTCTGGTTCAGGAAGGATACATATTCAATAATCCCGCCTTCGTACATAAACGAGTTCGTTGCGCCTGTGCGCTCATCCGTCAGTGTAAGGCCAATACCCTTGTTGAGGAATGCGAGCTCACGCACACGGGTAAGCAACGTTTCGTAATCATATACCGTTGTCTCCGTGAAAATTTCCGGGTCCGGGTGGAACGTAACCGTTGTTCCCGTTTCATCCGTTGTTCCTAGTGTTTTCAGGTCATACTGCGGAGCACCACGGCGGTATTCCTGTTGATAAACATGTCCGTCACGTTTAACGGTAACGACTACTTTTTCGGAGAGGGCATTCACAACAGAGACACCCACACCGTGCAAACCACCAGATACCTTGTATCCGCCCCCGCCAAATTTACCGCCTGCATGGAGCACGGTCATTACAACCTCAAGTGCAGGACGTTTCATTTTGGCATGCTCGCCTACAGGGATACCCCGTCCGTTATCGACGACAGTGACGCTGTTATCTTCGTGAATACTGATCTCAATATGGTCACAGTAACCCGCAAGCGCCTCATCGATACTGTTGTCCACTACTTCCCAGACCAGATGATGCAGACCTTTGGCACTGGTGGAACCGATGTACATCCCCGGACGCTTCCGTACGGCTTCCAGTCCTTCAAGGACTTGAATTTCATTCGCATCATATGACGGTTGATTCATAGACATGCCTTTCACCTACTTCTATAGATTCAATATCGTAAATATGCGTTAACTAAGAATGCATGCTGAAAGACCATCTTCTCTTCATTTCAGCAAGTTAGTCCAAACTAAAGACAAGCAGCAGAAGACACACTATACCATACCTGTAAAGCTCTAAAGATCAGGGAAAATGTGAGCCCGCTTCTTCAGCGTGGCTGAGGAAATAGGTGAATAGTACACAATGTTCTTGGTCACGACAATAGACTTGGCTTCCTCTTCACCGATGCGTTCCACTGTTTTTTCCTGCTCGGCATGCGTGACATACTGCTTGGAGATTTTAGAGGATTTTTCAATCGATATATCAAAAATAGCGACCAATTCGGAAGAACGGATAATTTTCTCGCCGCCCAGATGAATGTACATGTCCCCTCACTCCTTAGCGTTCAACCTGTCCGGCATGAACATGATAAATACTGGCATCTTTGAGCTTGTCAACGTTCAGGCTCTCGATTCCCGTAGCTGTAATAAAGGTTTGCACCTTACTCTGGAACGTTTCGATCAGCTGCGTCTGACGGAAAGGATCCAGCTCAGACAACACATCGTCAAGCAGCAGGACCGGATATTCTCCGATTTCTTCGTGGATCAGTTCAATCTCCGCAAGTTTAAGGGACAACGCCGTTGTGCGCTGCTGCCCCTGCGAACCATACGTTTGTACTTCCCGGTCGTTAATGAAAAAGGACAGGTCATCCCGGTGCGGCCCACTAAGGGTTGTGCCCCGGCGAATCTCCTGCTCTTTCATTTGTGATAATTTTATCATAAATTGGTCCATTAAAACAGCTTCATCTTCCTCAGCGGCTTCACTGAAGGATGGAAGATAGGCCAGACGCAGCACTTCTCCGCCTCCGGTGATCCCCTGATGAATCGTTTCGGCCCACTTTTGCAGTTTCTTTATGAATTGTTTCCTTTTTTTGACGATTTTAACACCATGCTCCGCCAGCTGTTCATTCCAGATCTCAAGCATCGTCTGGGCAGATGCATCCTTGCCCCATAACTGCTTCAGCAGGTTGTTTCGCTGAACCAGCACTTTCTGATACTGCTGAAGATGGTATAGATAGCCTGGCGCCACCTGCCCGATCTCCATGTCAAGAAACCGGCGGCGTACCCCCGGTGTACCTTTGACAATCTCCAGATCTTCCGGTGCAAACATGACCACATTAAGCGCACCGACAAAATCGCTTAACTTTCGCTGCTCAAGCCCGTTAATTTTGGCCTTCTTCCCTTGTTGCGACAAAGACAGCTCTAGATTGACAGTACCATACTTTTTGTCGACTTCTGCTGCAAGCCTGGCTCGTTCCTCACCGAAACGGATCAACTCCTTGTCGCGGGATGTACGGTGGCTCTTGGTGAGCGCAAGCACAAAGATGGCCTCTGCAAGATTGGTTTTGCCTTGGGCATTTTGCCCAATTAACAGATTCACTGGACCGAAAGATTCCAGTTTCAGATGTTCATAATTGCGGAACTGCTGCAGATCAATGCTGTTGACAAACAAGCGGTTACCCTCCCTTTTATCCCGTCCGTCAGGAGGCAGCAGGGATCAAACTGTTTATTCTGCGGCAACTTCGAACGCGCCTTCTCCGTCCACCTCAACGATATCCCCAGGGTATAACTTGCGTCCCCGGCGTTCTTCTGGCTCTTTATTCACACGTACAAGTCCTTCCTGAAGCAGGGCTTTAGCCATGCCTCCGGTCGGGATGCAATCTGCCAGTTTCAAAAATTGGTCAAGCTTAATATATTCCGTACGAATCGTTACTCGGTTCACTGGAATCTTCCTTTCGTTAGTTGGTCGTCCGGTAAGGCAAGATGACGTAAAGGCTGTGACTGTCATCCAGCGGCTTCAAAATGATCGGGCTCATGACGCCGGTAAAAGCAATCATCAGCTGCTCACTCTCCACCACTTTCAGCACATCCAGCATATATTTGGAGTTGAACGAGATTTTCAGCGGATCGCCGGTAAACTCGGCAGGTTCAATTTCTTCTCTTACTTTCCCCAGCTCAGAGGAGCTTGATGAAATTTCGATTGTTCCGGATTCCATCGTCTGCATGCGCACAATGTTGGTTTTTTCTTCACGAGACAGCAAATAGGCCCGGTCAATTGACTCACTTAATTTTTTTGTATCCAAAACAAGTTCTGTTTTGTACGAAGTCGGAATAATTCTAGAAGTATCCGGATATGTTCCGTCCAAAATGCGTGAATAGAACAGGACACGATCAATTTTGAACAGAACCTGGTTGTCGGCTACAACGATATCCACAAGTGTATTTTGATCCGGCACAATTTTGCTGAGTTCGTTCAGCGTTTTACCCGAGATGACGACATTGTTGAAACGTACTCCCTCTGCATTATCCAGCATTGCTGAACGAGTAGCAAGACGGTGACGGTCGGTTGCCACAAATTTCAACTCATTATCCCCAAGGCTCCAGAGTACCCCCGTCAGGATTGGAGTCGTTTCGTGGGTGGAAATGGAGAATACCGTTTGCTTCACCATGTTCTTAAGCAGATCTCCAGGAATGGAGACCGTTTGGTTCTCTTCGATGCTTGGCAATACCGGGAATTCTTCCGGATCCAGACCAACCAGCTGAATTTCGGTAGCGCCTGCCGAGATGAAGGTGTTGAAATTGTCTTTGACCTCCATGTGGATTTCCTGGGAAGGCAGTTTTTTGATGATCTCGACAAAAAACTTGGCTGGCAGTACAACACTACCTGGTTGTTCAACCTGAACTACGCTTTTATCTCCCTCTTCAAGCGGGATAAAGGATTGAATCGATATATCCGTGTCACTTGCTGTCAAAGTCACACCTTGATGATTAACGTCGAATTTGATCCCGCTCAAGATGGGGATTGTCGTGCGGCTGGAGATGGCTTTGGATACATGCTGGATGGATTCGTTCAGATAGCTTTTCATTATGCTGATTTTCATGATTTCACTCCTAGCGGATTTTTTGGGTGTTTGGGTATTGAAAGGTGTTAATCAAAAGGCCGGAGGCCGAGCTTCAAACGGCGTATTTGGAGATGATATCTTTTAGATCTTTATAGTAATAATAGTAATAGGGGCACTGAATATGTGGATAAGTGGGTATAAACCCATAAAATTAAGCCTATCCACATGTGTACACGTTGTGCATAGGCTTGGGACTTGTTCAGGTTTGATTCTTTATTTTTTCGGTTAAATTGTTGATAACTTTATAGAGCTCCTGATCGACTTTGATCGATTGGGAGATTTTTTCGTGTGCATGAATGACTGTTGTATGATCTCGTCCTCCGAATGCTTCCCCAATTTTGGGCAAAGAGAAATCGGTCAGTTCACGCGATAGATACATGGCAATCTGTCTAGGGAAAGCAACGGCTTTGGTCCGCTTCCGTGCTTTGAAATCTTCAAGCTTAAGGCTGTAATACTCGCCGACCTTTTGTTGGATGTCTTGAATAGTGATCATTTTAGGACGGCTGGAAGGAATGATATCCTTCAATGCTTCTGCAGCCAGATGAGTCGTTACGTCTTGATTCGTTAGTGAAGAGTAGGCAACTACCCGAATTAGTGCGCCTTCCAGTTCACGAATATTGGTGTCGATCTGGTTGGCGATGTACATCATTGCTTCGTTAGGAATATCGAGGTTTTCCGCACGCGCCTTTTTACGCAAAATGGCGATCCGTGTCTCGAGATCCGGAGGCTGGATATCCGTAATTAATCCCCATTCGAAGCGGGAACGAAGCCGCTCTTCCAGGGTCGGAATTTCCTTCGGTGGTCTGTCGCTGGAGATAATGATCTGTTTCCGCTCCTCATGCAGCGCATTAAACGTATGGAAAAATTCCTCTTGTGTCGATTCTTTTCCCGCCAAGAACTGAATATCATCTATAAGCAGAATATCGACATTCCGGTATTTGTTACGGAAGCTCTCCCCGCGGTTGTCACGGATGGAGTTAATGAATTCGTTCGTGAATTTCTCAGATGACAAATAAACAACCTTGCTCCCCGGATCATGCTCCAAAACGTAATGGCCAATGGCATGCATCAAGTGGGTTTTGCCGAGTCCAACGCCCCCGTATAAAAACAAAGGATTGTACGCTTTGGCGGGCGCTTCAGCGACCGCCAGCGATGCGGCATGGGCAAAACGGTTGCCTGGTCCAATGACAAATGTATCGAATGTATATTTTGGATTCAGCATGCTGAGTACCGCTTCTTCCTGAACTACCGTAGGTGTTGGCGCCGGCAGCTGCGGATCCGGTTCAGCAGGCTTGTTCTCTTCGATGACAAATTTCACATCGACTTGTTTGCCTAGCAGTTCATATACTGTCGAGCCAACCAATTTGGTGTAACGGCTCTCCAGCCATTCGACGGCAAACGTAGTTGGCGCGGAAATGACGATTGAACTGTCATTCAGCTTCGTTGCTTTGGTTGCTTTGAACCAGGTATCGAAGCTGGGTTTGCTGAGCTTGTTTTGTATGATTGATAAAATTTGCTGCCATAAATCAGAAGTATGGCTGTCCACAGACTGTCACTCCTTTTACATGTTCCAAGTGTGGCTTAAGCCATGATGCAGTGTCGAAATACGAGATATATTGTTGAATTTATCCCCAAACCCCCGCAGGTCGAAAACAAAAAAAGAATGAACAACGGAAAATTGTTCACAACTTTATCCACAGGCTGTTGATAATATTATGAGTCAGATCACATATTCACATCCAAAAGTAATACAATCATAGCAAAAGAAGCCCCGCATTTCAACGTATCGCGATATTTTATCCACAAATTCAATAACTTGTGTATAATTTTTAATCACAACACAATATATTGTTTATAAATTGTTTAATTTTCGACAGGATGAACCAAAAAGCCAAAATGCTTTATACACAGGTTGTCCGTCGAAAATCGCTGAATTGTGTGTAAAATGACCCCAAAGTTGTGAATAACACATCTGTGGATAACCACGTATTCAGAATGGCAGGTTTGGGGATCTGTTGAAGTTCGCCTCTTTAACCTCATCTAGGGTTGTTTGCATAAGTGGGGTTTTGAGGGATCGAAAATGGAGGCAGTCAAGATGATTAACCTAAAAAGAGGTAGGTTGACGAGCTGGGTGGATGGAGTAAGGATGACATGAATTTCGGGTGTGATTGCTGATTTTGAATTAATAGATTGAACCAAATAAATGGACGAAAAAAAGAGGTTGTTCCTTAAGGCCAACGTGTGGTCTAAGTGAACAACCTCTTTTTTGGTGATTATTGAGGAAACATTTACTCGGTTCTTAAGGACAATTTGCGCTGGAATTCCGCAATATCTGCATATTCCTCTTCAAGTTTGCGCGAGATGCGAATGAAAATGGGGAGCAGTTCACGGTAAATTGCTGCGTTTTCTCGAACAGGGGTATGTCTGTGCGTTGTACCCACCATAGAAGAGACGGCATGAAGTGACTTGATTCGTCCTGTAGCGTACAGACCAAGGACCACGGCGCCCAGACAGGAGCTTTCGAAGCTCTCCGGGACAACGACCTCCTGATTGAAAATATCGGACATCATCTGACGCCAGAGAGGGGAACGTGCGAATCCTCCGGTAGCCTGAATAGAGGTCGGTTGCCCGATCTGTTCTTCCATGGCCAGCAAGACGGTATACAGGTTGAAAATAACCCCTTCCAGGACAGCACGAATCATGTGCTCTTTCTGATGATGGAGAGTCAAACCAAAGAAGGAACCACGGGCATCCGGATTCCATAGTGGGGCACGCTCTCCTGACAAATAAGGATGGAACAGTAGTCCTTCAGATCCCGGACTGACTCGCTCAGCAATTTTGGTTAGGACGTCGTACGAATTGATACCAAGCCTTTTCGCTGTTTCCACTTCAGACGCTGCGAATTCGTCACGCACCCAGCGAAACAGCATGCCACCGTTATTCACAGGCCCGCCAACGACCCAGAGATCCTCAGTAAGGGCATAACAGAAGGTCCGTCCTTTGGGATCGGTAACAGGGCGATCAACGACCGTACGAATGGCACCACTGGTACCAATGGTTGCTGCCACAACTCCAGGCTCGATGGCGTTTACGCCGAGATTGGATAAAACCCCGTCACTTGCTCCGATCACAAAAGGAGTAGAGGGGGATAGTCCCATTTTTTCTGCACATTCGCTGTCCATTCCCTCTATAGTATATGTCGTTGGAACAAGCTTCGAGAGATGTTGAGGTGTGATCCCTGCAACCTCCAGCGCTTCCGTATCCCAATCCAGCTCTTCCAGATTGAGAAGACCGGTGCAGGAGGCGATGGAATGATCCACTATATATTGTCCGAACAAACGGAAGAACAGATACTCTTTAATGGAGATAAACTTGGCTGTACGCTGGAAAAGATCAGGTTCATCTTGGCGCAGCCACATGAGCTTGGTTAGTGGAGACATGGGATGGATAGGCGTACCTGTACGCAAATAGATGCGATGACCTTGCCCGCTCTCCTGTAATTGGGCTGACCAGGCTGCACTTCGGTTATCGGCCCAGGTGATGCAGCGAGTGAGCGGCTTATGATCTTGGTCCATGGCGATCACACTGTGCATGGCAGAGCTGCAGGACAAAAACATGATTTGTCCTGCGCTTACGCCGCTCTGATCCATGATCCCACGTACGGAGCGAATAGCCGCTTGTACAATTTCCTCCGGGTCCTGCTCAGCTACATCAGGCGCAGGTGTATATAGAGGATATTCCTGAGTTGAAGTGCTCACAACCTCACCTTGCTCCGTAAATAGTACGGATTTGGTGCTGGTGGTCCCGATATCCATGCCAATCATATATTTTTTCATTTGGTGTAATCCTTCTTTCCCTTGATACGGTGAAATTTTATCTTCTAATAAATGCAATCTTAAATCACGGTACTAAGCAGCAAAATAAAGATCAGTCCAACGACGGATAATAGTGTTTCCATAACGGTCCACGTTTTCAGTGTCTGGGAGACGCTCATATTAAAGAACTCCTTAATCATCCAGAAGCCCGCGTCATTCACGTGGGACAAAACAAGTGAGCCTGCACCTGTAGCAAGTACAACCAGCTCAATATTAGCTCCTGGAGTCAGCGCTAGAACCGGAGCAACGATACCAGCTGCCGTAGTCATGGCAACCGTTGCCGAGCCTGTGGCTACCCGAATCAGTGCAGCTACCAGCCAAGCAAACAAAATGACGTTGATATTGGCGTGAGTAGCGACTTCTGCGATCGCATTGCCGACACCGCTATTGATCAAGAC
>Ga0268255_10001311_pt1 | contig 14820 bp, 12 predicted proteins | sample AgamicOrMarz_FD_200256 | JGI IMG/M metagenome (GOLD analysis project Ga0268255, IMG submission 200256) | Agave microbial communities from Guanajuato, Mexico - Or.Ma.rz (v2) (version 3) | ecosystem: Host-associated > Plants > Phyllosphere > Phylloplane/Leaf | place: Guanajuato, Mexico...
TGCCGCAATTCGCCGTGCTCGGCGCGAGTTTTCTCGTGCTCGAATGCGTGGCGATCGCGCTCTATTCGTGGGCCGGCATGTATCTCGGCAAGTGGCTGGTGCGCGCACGGGTGAGGCGGTGGTTTAATCGATGCTGTGGGGCGTTTCTGGCTGCGATGGGGGTGGGGTTTTTGATGGTTAGGCGGGGGTGAGGCGGAAGCGGACCCGGAAACGGGACCGCGCCGCGATCAGCCTTCCTGCTCTATCCGAACCACCCGAGCCGGGGCGCCGACGACGGTTGCACCTGGCGGCACGTCTGACATCACCACCGCATTAGCACCGACCTTCGCGTTTCGTCCGACCGTGACCGGCCCGAGTATGCACGCCCCGGCGCCGATCAGCACGTTGTCTTCAATGACCGGCGCGCCTGGTCTTCCGCGACCGCCGATCACCACATTCGGCGAGATGACGATGTCGTTGCCCAGCACCGCATGCTGGTGCACCACGATCCCGAGCCCCTGATAGCCGAACACCACATTGCGGCCGACTTTCACCGACGGCGGCAACGACACGGAAAAGACAATGCGATTGAAGACCTTCAGGAGCCAGGGCAAAAACGGCACGCGCCAGCCGTGAAGCAGGTGCGCGAGACGATAAATATGAAGCATGTGGTGTCCTTGGAATACGGGGCGTTAGGCGCACGAAGTTATTCGTGCGCTCGTCGCGGGACGACCAATGCCTTGCCGAGCATCAACCCGAAACGGACGTTGGTGACGAGATAGCGCCGCCACATACGGCGCGGCTCCTGCAAAACGCGATACAGCCACTCCAGACCCGCTTTCTGCATCCACAAGGGCGCCCGGCTGACTTTGCCTGCCACCACGTCGAAGGTTCCGCCGACGCCCATTACAAAGTCGACGCCCAGATCTTTTTGCCAGCGATTAATGAAGTTCTCTTTCGTCGGCGACGTAATCGCCACGAAAAGCAGCCGCGCGCCCGACTCGCGAATCAGGTCGACGACGGGTTGCTCGTCCTTGCCGAAATAGCCGTGGTGATAACCGGCGATGCGCAGTCCCGGAAAGCGCTCGACGCTGACCGTGGCGACCCGCGCAACCACCGCTTCGGTCGCGCCAAGGAAATACACGGGCAGTGCGAGCGTCGCTGCTTCCGCCAGCAACTTGTCGAACAGATCGACACCTGTGACGCGCTCCGCCACATCGTGGCCCAGCATGCGGGCGCCCCACACAACCCCCATTCCGTCGATGCTGATGACGTCGCACTCACGAACCGATTTCGCGAGCTGCGAGTCGGACTGCATATGCACGAGCTTCGCGACATTGACACCGACGTGCTGGGTGAACTGCCCCGCAACGATCCGCTTCATGATCAACGCGACCGTTTCGTCCATCGTCGCGCAGTCCATAGTACAACCAAATATATTGATCCGCTTCATGATACCTGTTATGTGTGTCTTTAATCCGCACGTGTGCCAGCCCGCGCGGACATCGTGTTTATTTTCTGGAAACCGAAACCGGACCGAGAAACAACGTAATGTCGCTGACGTCGCTCGGCGAAGTCAGCCATGCCGATTTGTACAGGCCCATCTTCAGATAAGCGTCCTGTACGCCCGGATAGGCGTTCGGCACTCCCTGCGTGGCGAACACAGAACGGCCGTTCTTCGATAGTTCAGTCAGCGCGTGGTGGCCGGAATCGTCGGCGACGTAGCGCAACGCCCAGTGCACCCATTTGCCTACGTCAGCGTCCGCGCAACACAGCCACTTGCCTGCCGATACCGTGGTGGTGTCCGCGCCGCCGCGCTCGGAGATCGCGTAGCGGGTGCCCTGGAGGGCCAATGCGACAGTGGGTCCGCCGAGATGCTCGCCCTGATGCACCTGCATCACGATCACCGCCTGGCGTTCGTCGAACCTGAAACCAGCAGGAATAAGCGTGCTCCAGCGGATCAGATAGTCGCGGCCCTGCGAGAAACTCACGGCCCTTGGAAAGATCAGCTCGGCTCTCGGCACGCCGTTTGCCACGTTCGAAAAGTCCTCCGTTTTCGACATCCGAACGCGCACGGCTTTCTTGCCTGGGGTCACCGGATCGCCGACAACGGCGATGTCGCCGGGGTTGGCCTGCACGCCGATACCTGCGTCAATGCCTGCATCCCAGTTGCTCGAAAAGAGCTTGTCGTAGGTACTCGCCAACGCTGTTGTTTGCGGATCGGTCCACACGACACCGAGGTCTTGTGCATTGGCCGCGCAGCACATCGTTGCGGAAAGCAGGACAACGCTTCGCCACACTGCGGGAACGAATTTCATTCGTGCTTTTCTCCTTCTGGTTGACCAACGGTTCGATAGCAGTGCACGTATTGATCGACGATTGCGCGGACCGAATAATGGTCGCGGGCACGCGTTGCACCCGCCTGCCCCATCGCACGCGCGATTGCCGGACGCTCGATCAGATCGCGAATGCTTCTGGCGAGCGCCACCGCGTCGCCGCAATCGACGAGATAGCCGGTCACGCCTTCCTCGACCAGATCGAGGAAGCCGCCAACGCGTGTGCCGATCACTGGCTTGCCGACGAACATCGCCTCGAGCGTCGAGATTCCGAACGATTCGTAGTGGCTCGGCATGCAGAAAATCGCCGCGTTGCGATAGAAGTGCAGCTTCTCGCCGCCTCGCAGCCAACCGACGAAGTGCACCTGGTCGCTCACGCCGAAATCGGCGGCGGCCTGAGTCCAGCGACGAATGTCGCCGTCTCCGGCCAGGCGAACGGTCACACGCAGTCCTTCTGCGAGAAGCAGTGCGACTGCTCGCAGCAATTCGTCGATTCCCTTGCCTTCCGTCAGCCTGCCTGCGAATGCAACGTATGGCGCCGCGGTTGCACCATTCATGAGCGCATTTCCGGCCTGCTGAAGGGCAGCATCGGACTCGGCTTCATGCGCGGTGTTTCCAATCACATGCAGCCGGTGAGCGCCACCGCAATAAGGCCGCAACTCTTCCGCTATCGCCGTCGAAACAGCTACAACCGCGTCCGCGCCGCAAACGAACCGGCTGATCGTGTTGCGGACAACGGGCCTGGCCGTCTCACGGAATTGCTCGAAATTGCCGGCATGCAGATGAAAAATCGTCTTCTTGCCTATCAGCCGCGCGAGCACGTACAGCGCGAATTTCCGGTAGAACGATCCGCGAACCGACACATGAAAGTGAACAATGTCCGCGTGCTTCAGCGCGACTGCCACGAAGCACGGAATGTCCACGAGCAGGAAGCACAACAGCGACTTCACGCTTTGAAAACCGTGCGTCTCGAAGACCGTGGACGTGACGCCATCACGCTGGAACAGACCGCGTTGCGCATTCAGTTCGCCAAGCACTGAAGCGATGCCGCCTAACTGACCGCGTCCGGGTCCTACATGCAACACGCGCAATCGCGTCGCCCCGGTTTCGTTGTTCAAGCTTTCTTCTCCGCGTTCAGTCATTGCGCCTCCGGCGAGCGAATACCGAAGACTTCGACGCTTGCAACGATTGCCGGCGGCTCGCCGCGGCCCGCTGCAGAAGCACCGCTGTCATCGCCAGATAAGGGCTCACGATTGCCGACACCAGCACATGACCCGCGGTGCAAGCCGTTGCCATGAGAACGACGAAGAACCATTTGCCGAACCGGAGCACCGCTCCATCCCCGCGATGAAGAAACGGCTTGGCGAGCATGCATAGATAAATTGCGCAGGCCGGCAAGCCCATCGCCAGGATGAGATCGGGCAAGTCGATCTCGATCAGGTATCGAACAATCGGATAACCGCCTGTTAGAAGCGCCATATAGCCGCCACTGCTCACGTCGTCCCAGACCTTTGAAAACTTCAGATCACGGCCAGACAGGATCGTGCTGAGCGTTGCGCCCTGGCCTGCATGGTCGTGCTGGTAAGTGAAGTACTGGACGCTCAGGTCAACGGCGCTTCTCACGGCCGGCATGCATAGATAGGCGGCCGCGGCGATACAGACGAAAGACGCGACCACGGCGAGCGCACGCAAGGTCGCCTGCGGCACCCGATGCCTGGAATAGAGATACCCGCACATGATCGAAACGGCGCCTGCCAAAGCCGCCTTCGTCCCTACGAGACCGGACGCAAGCAGAAAGCACGCGACAAATGCGCCATTCGCAACGGACCAGCCGGATATCAGCACGGTCAGCAAGCCATAGCCGAGCCCGGCGATCATCAACGCCGACGCTTCGTTCTGCGCATACACGATTCCCTTATAGCCGGCGCGAATTTCCGTATCGCCCCAATAGCTGCGGAACATGTCGATGGAAAAGACAGCGCCCGCGAGAATCGCGAGGGCATAAGCGAGTAGCGTGTATCGCACCACGGGCTTTAGCGCTTCGAGTTCGTCATCGCGCAGACCGGACAGCGCGGCAAGGCAGACGAAGAACGAGAACACCTTGAGGATCAGGATCTCCTGTTGCGCGACTTCGCCAGCCGACATATCACCGAGCGCGTAAGTCGCGGCCGAGGCGAGGCCCGCGACGATCGCGAGCAGCCCGACGCGCCAGCTCGATAGCTTCGCGGACTTGGCCGACAGCAGAACAACGAACAGGCCGACCGCCATGCTGCCGCGTAGAAGCAGCGAATATCGCGCATCGCCCGCTCCACCGTCGGCTCCATGTGCGGCCTTCACCGACAGGAAGTCGGCGAGCGGCGACAACGCAAGCCCGGTTGCGAAGATGATCCATATCCACGACAGCGACGAGCGCCGCTTGTGTGTATGGCGTGAGCCGGCACCCTCGCCGCTTTGCGCACGCAGTGAGACGGAGCTAGTCATGGCGCCGCCTCGCGCAGCCTGCTGCGCCAAACAATCGCCGGAATGCGATCTCGCTCCACCGGCCGGCGGTACGCGCAAGCCTGAGCGGCTGCAATGCCGCATCGTGCAGCGGCGCGCGCAACGCGGTGCGCGCGCGGCGTTCACGCTCGATGCTGCTCGGCAATCGTTCGAAGTCTTCCCACACCAGGTAAGGACGGACCTCGAGCACGCGCGCGCCGCCATGCTCGCGATGCCACGGCCAGTCGTCGAGCAAGGCGCTGAGCCCGCTGTCCGAATACGCCAATGCGCGGCGCGCTGCATCGGCCGAGATCCAGTATCCAACGGCTCCTGATGTCCACTGCTTGAACGGGATGCCGATCTGCAAACCGTTCAACACAGTCTTGCACCGAAGCGGCTCGTGAAGATAAGCCCCGCACGCAGCATTGCGGCGCAGTTTCGATCGACCCAGAAGCACGATGTCGGCATAAGCAGACCATTCAGATTCCTTCGCGAGTAGCGCACGCTCGAAGAAGGCGGGCTCGAACGATGCATCGTCCTCAAGAACAATCGCGGCGCGGCCCGATTCGGCAATGGCGCGCCAGACCCGGCGATGGCTCATGAAGCAGGCCACCTCGGCGTTCGTCATCGAACGCCCGTAACGGCGGCGGCATGCTTCGTCGTCGTAAGCGGCCGCGAGTTCGGCGGCGGTGAGCGCTTGTGCGTCGATGGCGTCGTGGATGAAAAACACCGTGGCGCGATCGCTCAACAGCGTTGCGAGTGCGGCCCGCCGGCCCGAACGTTCGAGCGATATGACGTGGATGGGGAGCGGACTATCTGGCATGGGTCATCAACTGGCTGAAATGACGGCGCAGCACGGGACTGCTCAAAACGATGAACACGTACACCGCGGCAATCGCGATCTCGGCGATGAGAAACGACACCGCCGCGCCGATTGCGCCATAGCGCGGTGTCAGCACGAGCGCCAGCACGACGTTCAACACGCCTGCCGCGAGCATCGAAATCGAGCGTTTGCGCGTCTCGCCGAACGGCACGAGTACCTGGAGTCCGACGAAATAAGCGACATTGCCGAATACCGTCGCGAGGCAGAGCAACTTCAGTACGGGCGCGGAGCCTTCGTATCCTGAGCCCAGCACCAACGCGGTGAGCGGGACCGCCAGCCAGGTGAGCGCGGCCACGCCGGCCGCGGTCAGCATCAGAGTCGCTGCCGCGCCGATCGCGGTAAGCTGCGCAGCCTTGCGCCGATCGCTCAACGAAAGCGCGGCGACGCGCGGATAGAAAACCGTGTTGACCTGCGCCGGGACCATATTGGCCATCGTTTTAAGCCTGTCGGCGGCGTTATAGAGACCGACCTGATACACGCTCGCCGTCGATCCGAGAATCACCGAATTCGTCACGCCGAGCAGACTCACCGACGCGGACGACACGAACATGTCCGCGCTTTCGCGAAGCCGCTGCCATACCGCCCGAATCGACAGGCGCGGGCGGCGCAACACGCCGAGGCGCCGCGCCGCGATGACGGAGAACAGGCCGGTCATCACCGCGGCCATCCCCTGGATCGCTGCGGCGATAGCGAGGTCATCGCGGGTACGCACGAACAGGAAAGTCAGCGGCAGACTCAGGAAGCGGCCGGCCAGCGACACCGTCGAAAAAACAGCGAACCGTTCCATTCCCTGGAGCAGCCAGTTGAGCGTGAAGACGTTCGCGACCACCGTCAGGCATGCGGCCAGCATCACGGGAAAAGCGGCGGCGATGTGCGTATCGAAACGCGCCACGACGAGCAGCGCCGCGAGCGAAGCCGCGCAAAGACACGCCTTCGCGGCCATCGTCGACCAGACGAGTTCGTTCAGCGCGTCCGGCTCACCGCGGCATTCGACGACCGCCTTCGGGCCGCTGAGGAAGAACCCCCATTCGGTCACGAGCATGCCGTAGGTGGCGACCGCAGTCGCATACGCGAGCGCGCCGAAGTGCGCCGCGCCGAGCACCCGTGTCAGGTATGGGAACGTCGCGAGCGGCACGAGGTAATTGCCGATCTGCCACATCATCATGGCGACGAAGTTCGTCCGCAGACGAGGTGTCCTCGGTGCAGACACGCCGCGCTCAGCTAGTGCGTCACTCACAGAACAGTCCCACGTCGACGCGTTCGTTGTCCATGCTCCGCTGTCCATGCTCATTACCCATGCGCGAGCACTCCGCGCGTGTCGATCACCACCTTTGCCTGGAAGCGCACCGGATCGACGCGCCGGAATTGCGCATGGTCGACCAGAATCACGATGATGTCCGCTTCGGCCAGCGCTTCGTTAAGCTCGCAAAAGCGCACCTTGCCTTCCATCGAGGCCGGCAGGCGCCGGACATTTGGCTCCACGACGACGACTTGCCCCGCGAATCGCTCCGAGAGTTCCTCGGCGATATGAACTGCCGGACTTTCGCGCAGGTCGTCGATATTCGCCTTGAAGGACAGGCCGAGGCAGGCAATGACCGGCTCCTTGAAGCGCCTTGCAGCGCGCTCCACGCGTTCGATCACATAGGCGGGCTTCGCGTCGTTCACGCTTCGCGCGGTGCGGATCAGACGTGCCTGTTCCGGCGCGGAGTCGACGATGAACCACGGATCGACCGCGATGCAATGACCGCCGACGCCCGGCCCGGGCTGAAGGATGCTCACGCGCGGATGCCGGTTCGCAAGCCGGATCAGCTCCCATACGTTGATGTCGAGCCGGTCGCAGATGATCGACAGTTCGTTGGCGAACGCGATGTTGACGTCGCGAAACGAATTTTCGGTCAGCTTGCACATCTCGGCGGTACGCGCGTCCGTGAGGATGCAATCGCCGCGCACGAAGCTCTGATAAAGCGCACGCGCGATCTCGCCGCAACGCGGCGTCATGCCGCCGACCACGCGGTCGTTCTCGACCAGTTCGCGGATCACATGCCCCGGCAGCACGCGCTCCGGACAATGCGCGACGCGAATATCCGATTGCTCGCCCGTTTGCTGCGGAAAAGTCAGGTCAGGGCGAAGCTCCGCCATCCACGCAGCCATCTTCTCTGTCGTGCCGACGGGCGATGTCGACTCGAGCACGACGAGGTCGCCCTTCTTGAGCACCGGCGCAATGGCCCGGCTCGCGGACTCGATGAACTGGAGGTCGGGTTTATAGCCATCCGAAAACGGTGTCGGCACCGCGATCAGGAAGGCATCGGCCGGCTCGGGGATCGTCGTCGCACGAAGATAACCTTGCGTGACCGCCGCATGAACCAGCATGTCAAGTTCGGGCTCCACGATATGAATCGCGCCGCGATTGATCGTGTCGACAGCGTGCTGATTGACGTCTACGCCGATCACGCGTTTGCGCCGCCCGGCAAACACCGCAGCAGTTGGTAGTCCGATATATCCGAGACCGATCACGGAAACAGTTTCAAAGTCCATTCTTCCATCCCGTCATCATTTGAGTAGCGCGTTCGCGATACGGGCGCACGCATGGCCGTCGCCGTACGGATTACCGATCGAGCTCATCGCCCGATAAGCGCTTTCATCCGTAAGCAGTTGCGACACACCGCTAACAATCTTTCGCACGTCGGTCCCGACCAGCCGGACGACTCCCGCGTCGACGGCCTCCTGGCGCTCCGTCGTGTCGCGCATCACGAGCACCGGCTTGCCGAGCGAAGGCGCTTCTTCCTGAATGCCGCCGGAATCGGTGAGGATCAGATGCGCGCGGTCCATCAACAAAACGAACGGCAGATAATCGAGCGGTTCGATCAGATGCACATTCGGGATCTTTGCAAGAGTCCGATTCACCGGCTCCCGCACGCCCGGATTCAGATGAACCGGATACACGATGTCGACGCCGGGATGGCAATGCGCGATCTCGGCCAACGCCGCGCAGATGCGCTCGAAGCCGCCGCCAAAACTTTCGCGGCGGTGACCCGTGACGAGAATAAGCGGCCTGTCCGGCGCGAACTGCGGCAATTGACTCAGCGTTTCTTCGCGCAGTCGCGCATCCGTCGCGAGCTGCTCGCGCACATGCAGCAACGCGTCCACAACGGTGTTTCCTGTGACCAGAATGCGCTCGTCCGGCACGCCCTCGGCGAGCAGATTCAGACGCGAACGCTCAGTCGGCGCAAAGTGCCTCGCGGCCAGCACGGCGGTCAGTTTGCGGTTGGCTTCCTCGGGCCAGGGCGACAGCAGATCGCCGGTTCGCAAGCCCGCTTCGACGTGACCGACCGGCACGCGCTGATAGAAAGCCGCCAGGCTTGCCGCGAACGTGGTCGAGGTGTCGCCATGCACGAGCATCTCGTCCGGCCGGCAATCCTTGAGCACGTCGCGCATTCCACGCATGATCGACGTCGTAATGTCATACAGGTCCTGGTTCGGCTTCATCACGTTCAGGTCGAAGTGCGGACGGATGTGGAACAGCCTCAGCACCTGATCGAGCATCTCGCGATGCTGTCCAGTGACGCAGACAAAACAGTCGATTCCCTCGGTGTTTCTGAGTTGCCTCACGAGCGGCGCCATCTTGATGGCCTCGGGGCGGGTGCCGAAGGTAAGCAGAATCTTTTTGTTCATAGACGGGTCATGCACATCAGACGTGAGAGACCGTGCTGCGGCATGCACGAACATGCGCGGCGCGATTGCAAATTTCCAGGAGTTCGATCAGGAGTCTTTGTTCGACCCGTACTCGGAGAAGGCACCGTAGGCGGTGGCGTCGTCGGGAACGCCGTTCAGCAGAATGCCGTCGACCAGCTTTCCGCTGCTGCTGAACTGACGCGCGCTTTCCTGTAGTTCGGCAGCCGAATGCTGACCATGCCGGATAACCAGCAGCATCAAACCTGCGTGCTTGCTCATCAGCACGGGGTCGGTCACGGCAAGCACTGGCGGAGAATCGACAATCACCAGGTCGTATTGCTTGCTCAACTGCGCGAGCAGGTTGCCGAATGCATCGCCCATCAGGATTTCAGCGGGTGTCGATGCGGGCGTACCGCTAGTGAGCACGTCCAGGTTTGGCAGCACCTGCCGATGAATGCACTTGTCGACGGCGGCTCCGCCCATCACATCCGAAAGACCCGGCCTCGCGGGTATCGAGTAGTACTTCTGCAGGTTTCCGCGCCGCATATCGCCGTCGATCAGCAGCACTCGCTTGCCGGCCACGGACAACACGGCCGCCAGATTCACCGAGACAAACGACTTGCCGACGCCAGGCCGCGGTCCAGTCAGCATCACGACATTGCTGGTCGCCTTCATCAGGCCGAACTGAAGCGCCGTTCTCAAGCTCCTGATTCCTTCCACTGCGACGTCCATTGGATGCGCGACCGCAAGCAGTTTCGGCCCCGCCGCGCCGCTGTCGCAGCGCTGCTGCAATGACTTCTGACGCGCGCTTTGAGAGACGATCGCGTACACCGGAACACCGACCGCGCGCTCGATTTCCGCCGGCGTTTCAAGCCCCCGGTTGAGCACTCGACGCACGAACGCGATCGAAGAGCCCAGCACCAGACCGATCGCCAGTGAGAACGCGAGCACGAGAGCCTTCTTTGGCTTGACGGGTCTCTCACCGACTTCCGCGTAGTCGACCGTGCGGACGTTGCCCAGTTGTCCCGCCTTCAATATGCGCAGCTGTTGCGTGCTATCGAGCAGCTTGGTGTACAGGTCGGTGTCGACCCTTACATCGCGCATCAGTTGAAGCGCTTCGCGCTGCACTTCCGGCAGCACCTCGATGTTCGATTGCAAGGCGCCTTGCTGCTGACGCAGTTCGGCAATCTGCGCGTCGATCACCTGCAGCTGCGGATGCTCCGCCGTATAGCGCTGCGCGAGCGACACGTGTTGCTGTTGTAGTTCGACGAGCTTCGTCTTGTTATCGACGACGGACTGCAGCAGCAGCTTGCCTTCCGATTCGAGATCGATGGTGCCGTGGCGGGTCCGGAAGTCGTTGTATCTGGCTTCGGCCGCGTCAAGGTCCGCGCGCAACTGAGGCAATTGCTCGCCGAGGAAACGCAGCATCTGTTCGGCCTGCGCGGACCTTCTGTCCACGTTTCGCTGAACATAGATCGTCGCAATACGGTTGATGGTCGCCGCGGTCAAGGCCGCGTCCGTACCGTCGAGCGCGATGCCGACGATGCCCGATTGCTTGGCCTTTTCGTTGATGACCAGCGCGTCTCGCAGCGCCGCAGTGGTCTGTTGCGTCGACGCCTGCTTCAGATCGAACGACGTGCCGGCGCGCGCCACCATCTGACCCACGTTCAGGGTCACGGGACCATACCGCGTCGTACCCTTCGACTGCGCCCCGACGCGGCCTTGCAACACCGCGTGGCCGTCCTGATCGAACAGATCGAACGCGCCTGCGCTGCCGACCTGCAAGCGGAACGGCCGATCCCGCAACGCTGCAGGCACATCGAATTGCGTCACGTCGAGGCTCTCGCCGCCCCACGCGAATTGCTTGAGCCCCATCACTGGATCGGCGGGCGCACCCGCCGGCGCGCCCCGCGCAAACCATGCGCCGATCAAAGGCATGCGGTGCGGCGCGGCAACGACGTCAAGGTGCAATGTGCGGACAGCTTCCTCGACGACCATGCGCGAGCGAATCAACTCGATCTCCGCATCCGCCGTCGCCTTGTTCTGGAACAGCGATGCAAGGTCGCCGAGCTTTTCATTGATCTGGTCGGGACCGGCGTCGGTTTCGATCTGGATCATGGCCTCCGCGCGATACACGGGGGTGCTCATGAACGCGTAGGCGGCGCCGATCAACAGCGCGACGGCCGATACGGATGCAATCAGCCGCCAGTTTCCAATCAGCACGCCAATTACTTCGGAGAGCGATATTTCGTTGTTGTCGAGCGTTGCAGCCGGACTTTCCTGATTTAGCAGTTTCATGATTCAGTGAGCCAGGCTTGCAATGTCTTCGCACCATTGCGTCACACCCTGCCGGATCTGCGCGAAGGAAATCTCGAACGCGAGGCGGCTGCGCTGATACGGGTCGACGATATCGACTTGCTCCTGCTCTCCCAAACGGAAAACCTTGCCGCGCGCGAATGGGAAGCGGTCGAGAATCCACGCGCGTTGCGCGCTGGTCATCGCGAGTACGATGTCGGCCGCACGCAGATGCTCGCCACTGAGTTCCTGCGCTACGTGCTGACTGAGGTCCATGCCGTGTTCCTGCGCCAGTTCGATTGCGACGCGGTCGGCAGGCTGGCCGACTAGCGCCCGAGTGCCGGCGGAACTCACGCGCGCAGACGGCAATGCGCGGCTCAGCAGCGCCTGAGCAAGAGGACTGCGGCAGACGTTACCTTCGCAAACCATCAGAATGTCCGTCATTTCGCGAGCACCCCAGCCGTCAGACCGGTGTTGACCAAAGGCATCAACAGGCTCAGCACGCGATTGAAGCGGACGAGCCCGCTGCCGTCCACATACACCACGTCTTTCGGTTGCAATTCGAAGTCTTCGGCGAGCAGCATGGCCACCGGCGAACGACCGTCCAGATGGAACACCTGGGGCGTCGCTGCGAGCGAACCGCGAATCACGAACATCTGAGCGGCATCGGCGGTGGACGAGTTCACACTGCCGGCCTGCGACAGCGCATCGGCGAGCGTCATGCGCCCGGTTCTGCGCGGAATGGCCGAAATCGGCTTGTTGACTTCGCCCATCACGTAGACATCGTTTTCATCGCGCGGCACGACGCGCAGCGAATCGCCGGCCTTCAGATAAAGCCGCGACGGACTCAAGCCCTCGGCCAGCAGCTGCGGCACACTGATGCGATGAACCTGTGAGTTGCGCACCAGCACGAGGTCGCTTTGATCCGCCGTATCGGCGAAGCCGCCCGCGCGGCTGATCGCCTCGTAGAGCGACATGGGCAGATCGTTGAGCGTCAGCGCGCCTGGGCTGCGCACCTCGCCATCGATATAAATCTGGTGTGCGCGGTACGACGCCATGCGAACCGTCACCTGCGGCTTCATGAAGTACTTCGCCAGTGCGACGGTCAGGCGCCGCTGTATTTCCTCGACGCGCAAGCCGGCAACCTGCAAGCTGCCCGCGTAGGGGAATGCGAGCGTGCCGTCCTGATTGACCACGAATCCGGCAATCGGATCGCCTGGGCGTGACGACGACTGCGATTGCGACGAACCCAGCGCGGTGGCCAGCTCGGGATGATCCCAAACGACGATCTGCAGAACGTCGCCGGCCCCGACCATGTATGCCTGTGGCGCATCGGACAGCAACCTCGACAATTCCATTTGTTGCTGTTTGCGGTTTTCGCGCAAGCGGGAGATCAAAGCGGCGTCTACCTCGGTGACTGGAATTTCCGGTGTTCCGGGTCTCGCATCCGCCATCTCGACGACAGTCATTCCCACCGATCGATCATCTCCGCTGGAAGGGTTCGCGAGCGTCGTCGCGTCGTGCGCCTGCGACGTCATCATTTGCATGCCCGGCGCTACGGCGCACGCGCTCGTCAATGAAGCTACCGCCAGCATGAGTGCCGTTAGCCGATAAACCGGCCGCGTGAAATTGACCGCCAACATCTTGTTCAACCTATCGTTCAGAGGATCGCGCAGGATCGCGCTCCCGAAGCGCCCTAAAGGGCGGATAACTCGTTCTCGTGAAGCCGGTTACGTCGAGCCTCGCAAGTTGCCGTCGATCGACCCGGGCACAGCGCGCGGGCAGTCACAATTTTTTAATAAGCATTCCGATTCACCAACCCCCTCACCACCGTCGCCGCGACAATCCGCATATCCAGCGCGAACGACCAGTTGCGCAGGTAATAAAGGTCGTGTTCGACGCGCGCCTGCATCTTCTCGACGCGATCCGTCTCGCCGCGAAAGCCGTTCACCTGCGCCCACCCCGTAATCCCAGGCTTGATCCGGTAACGATGGATATAGCCGTCGACGATCGTCCGGTACTGGTCGTCGTGCTCGATCGCGTGAGGACGCGGACCGACCACCGACATCTGCCCACGCAGCACGTTGAAAAACTGCGGCAGTTCATCGAGACTCGTGCGGCGCAGGAACGCGCCGACGCGCGTGATGCGCGGGTCGAGCCGGGTCGCCTGATGAACCACGCCGTTCTGCTGCGTGTGAACGCGCATCGAGCGAAACTTGTAGATGCGAAACACGTTGCCGTCGGCGCCCATGCGGCGCTGCGAAAACAGCACCGGGCCTCGCGACGTCAGCTTGATGGCGGCCGCGACGAGCAGCATCACCGGCGACAGCGCAAGCAAAGCCGCCGCAGCGAATACGCGGTCGAACAGCGCCTTTTGCATCAGCGCGTGAGGCGTCATCGGCGACGCCATCAGGTTGATCGCGGGCAGACCCACCAGCTCGACCACGTTGCGATCGAACATGGCGAGACCGCGCACGTCGGGAATGAAGCGCAGGTTCACGAGATCGCCGCTGAAGTCATCGACGATGCGCAGCACCGCGTGCTCTTGCGACATCGGCATCGCAAGCCACACTTCTTCGGTTCGCTCACGGCGCACCCAGTCTGCGAAGTCGCGCAACTCCGAAAACGACGACAGGCCCGCCTCGGCGATAACGTCGCCGTGCAGCGGATCGAAGGTCGCAACGGCGCGAAAACCGGAATCGGTCGAAGCCGCAATGCTCGCGAGCACGCCGTCGCGATGCACGCCGCTGCCCACCACCGCCACCATCCGCAGATTGCGTCCGGCGCGCCTGATGCGGCCAAGCATCGCGTGGATCAACAGACGCGAGGCGACGAGCAGCAGCGCCGTGATCAGCGTCCATCGCACGCACCAGATCCTGGAGAGCAGCCCCGCGCGATGAAGCAGAAACATCATCGCAAGCCCGCACAGTTGCACCACGATCCAGCCCGCGACGACGTTGAGCGTCAGATGCAGTTTCGAGCGCCCGCGCCACGATTCATACACACCGAACCACGGCAGCAGCATCATGGCGAGCGCCATGTCCAATGCGACGAATGCGCCCTCGAGGATCGGATGCCCCTCTCCAGCCGGCAACAGGCGCGCAAGCGCCGCCGCCATCGCGATCATGAGCACGTCGAGCAGGCGCGCGAGAGCGCTTTCCATATCGACGGATTCGC
>Ga0268255_10001313_pt1 | contig 14805 bp, 12 predicted proteins | sample AgamicOrMarz_FD_200256 | JGI IMG/M metagenome (GOLD analysis project Ga0268255, IMG submission 200256) | Agave microbial communities from Guanajuato, Mexico - Or.Ma.rz (v2) (version 3) | ecosystem: Host-associated > Plants > Phyllosphere > Phylloplane/Leaf | place: Guanajuato, Mexico...
CACCAAATATGAAGGTGGTAACAAAGGTCACCGTCCTGGCGTGAAAGGCGGTTACTTCCCGGTTCCTCCGGTCGATTCTTCACAGGACATCCGTTCTACCATGTGTCTGATCATGGAAGAGATGGGCCTGGTTGTTGAAGCGCATCACCACGAAGTGGCGACCGCTGGCCAGAACGAAATCGCTACCCGCTTTAACACCATGACCAAAAAAGCGGATGAGATTCAGATCTACAAATACGTTGTGCACAACGTGGCGCACCGTTTCGGTAAAACCGCGACCTTCATGCCAAAACCTATGTTTGGCGATAACGGTTCCGGCATGCACTGCCACATGTCTCTGTCCAAAAACGGGACTAACCTGTTCTCTGGCGACAAATATGCGGGTCTGTCTGAGCAGGCGCTGCATTACATCGGTGGTGTTATCAAGCACGCTAAAGCGATCAACGCCCTGGCGAACCCAACCACCAACTCATACAAGCGTCTGGTCCCAGGCTACGAAGCCCCGGTCATGCTGGCGTACTCTGCCCGTAACCGTTCTGCTTCTATCCGTATCCCGGTGGTCGCGTCTCCGAAAGCACGTCGTATCGAAGTGCGCTTCCCGGACCCAGCGGCTAACCCATACCTGTGCTTCGCGGCACTGCTGATGGCAGGCCTGGACGGGATCAAGAACAAGATTCACCCTGGCGAAGCCATGGACAAAAACCTGTATGACCTGCCGCCAGAAGAAGCGAAAGAGATCCCACAGGTTGCCGGTTCTCTGGAAGAAGCCCTGAACGCGCTGGATGCTGACCGTGAGTTCCTGACGGCTGGCGGCGTGTTCACCGATGAAGCTATCGACGCTTACATCGCGCTGCGTACCGAAGAGAACGACCGTGTGCGCATGACGCCACACCCGGTTGAGTTCGAACTGTACTACAGCGTTTAATGAAGAATAAAAACTCTGCACGAGGTGTCGTGAGAGTTTAAAAACCACTGGATTTCTTGCTACAGCAAGGCGGCAATTGAGTAAGTCCCGGGAGCGTACATCAGTAAGTGACCGGGATGAACGAAAGCGGCCAACACAGCTGTCGCGAGAAAGACGCAGGTTTTAGTTGCCGTGGAAACTTTTAGCCCATCTCCGGATGGGCTTTTTTCTCCAGCAACAATTTGATATGACGCGCTTTTTACAACGAAAAAGCTATACTGCACTAAATTAGTGCAACCCGCTCCAGGAGACTGCTGAATGGCAACTGGCACGCTGCCCGATGCTGGGCAGATCCTCAATTCTTTAATTAACAGTATTTTGCTGGTCGACGACGAGCTGGCGGTTCATTACGCCAACCCGGCAGCCCAACAGTTGCTCGCCCAAAGCGCGCGTAAATTGTTCGGCACCCCGTTACCCGAACTGTTGAGCTACTTTTCGCTGAATATTGGCCTGATGCAGGAAAGCCTGGAGGCCGGGCAAGGTTTTACCGATAACGAAGTGACCTTAGTCATCGACGGGCGCTCGCATATTTTGTCGCTGACGGCCCAGCGCTTACCCGAAGGGTTAATCCTGCTGGAAATGGCGCCGATGGATAACCAGAGACGTCTGAGCCAGGAACAGCTCCAGCATGCGCAGCAGATTGCTGCACGCGATCTGGTGCGCGGTCTTGCCCATGAGATTAAAAACCCGCTAGGAGGATTACGCGGCGCGGCACAGCTATTAACCAAAGCGTTGCCGGACCCTTCTCTTGCGGAATATACCAACGTGATTATTGAGCAGGCCGACCGCCTGCGGAATCTGGTTGATCGCCTGCTTGGGCCACAGCAGCCGGGTATGCATATCACCGAGAGTATTCATAAAGTCGCCGAGCGCGTGGTGAAACTGGTTTCGATGGAGCTGCCGGCAAACGTCACGCTGATTCGCGATTACGATCCAAGCCTGCCGGAATTACCGCACGATCCCGATCAGATAGAACAAGTACTGCTGAATATCGTGCGTAATGCGCTCCAGGCCCTGGGACCGGAGGGCGGCGAGATTGTCCTGCGTACCCGCACCGCCTTTCAGCTGACGTTACACGGCGTGCGTTATCGCCTGGCAGCAAGAATAGATGTCCAGGATAACGGGCCAGGCATTCCACCGCATCTTCAGGACACGCTGTTTTACCCCATGGTCAGCGGTCGCGAAGGCGGCACCGGGCTGGGATTATCGATTGCCCGTAATTTGATCGACCAGCATGCCGGAAAAATTGAATTTAACAGTTGGCCGGGTCATACCGAGTTTTCGGTTTTCCTGCCAATTAAAAAATAAAGGTGACGACGATGCAACGAGGGATAGTCTGGGTAGTCGATGATGATAGCTCCATCCGCTGGGTGCTCGAACGTGCACTGACGGGCGCAGGGTTGAACTGCACGACGTTTGAAAGCGGCAGCGACGTCCTCGACGCGCTCATCACTAAAACGCCGGATGTCCTGCTTTCGGACATTCGCATGCCGGGCATGGACGGGCTGGCGCTGCTCAAGCAAATTAAACAGCGCCACCCTATGCTCCCGGTCATCATAATGACCGCCCATTCCGATCTGGATGCTGCCGTCAGTGCTTATCAACAGGGTGCCTTTGATTATCTGCCTAAGCCCTTTGATATCGATGAAGCCGTCGCGCTGGTAGAGCGAGCTATTAGTCACTACCAGGAGCAGCAACAGCCGCGCAATGCGCCCGTATTTGGCCCTACCGCCGATATTATTGGCGAAGCACCTGCAATGCAGGATGTGTTTCGCATCATCGGGCGTCTGTCGCGATCGTCTATCAGCGTGCTGATTAACGGTGAATCCGGGACCGGGAAAGAGCTGGTTGCCCACGCGCTGCATCGCCACAGCCCTCGCGCCAAAGCGCCGTTTATCGCCCTGAATATGGCCGCGATCCCGAAGGATTTGATTGAATCGGAGCTGTTTGGTCACGAGAAAGGGGCATTTACCGGCGCAAATACCGTTCGCCAGGGCCGTTTTGAGCAGGCCGATGGCGGCACGCTGTTCCTGGATGAGATCGGTGATATGCCGATGGATGTGCAGACGCGCTTGCTGCGCGTGCTGGCTGACGGGCAGTTTTATCGCGTAGGCGGTTATGCTCCGGTGAAAGTGGACGTGCGCATTATCGCCGCCACGCACCAGAATCTTGAGCAACGCGTTCAGGAAGGAAAATTCCGCGAGGATTTATTCCACCGTCTGAATGTGATCCGCGTGCATCTGCCGCCGCTGCGTGAGCGTCGTGAAGATATTCCTCGCCTGGCCCGTCACTTCCTGCAGGTGGCTGCCCGCGAGCTGGGCGTTGAAGCCAAGCTGCTGCATCCGGAAACCGATGCCGCGTTAACGCGCCTGGCCTGGCCGGGCAACGTGCGTCAGTTAGAGAATACCTGTCGCTGGCTCACCGTGATGGCAGCGGGACAAGAGGTGTTGATTCAGGATTTACCCAGCGAACTGTTTGAAGCCACCGTTCCGGAAAGCAGTCACGCCGGGCAGGTTTTACCGGACAACTGGGCCACGCTGCTGGCGCAGTGGGCCGATCGGGCGCTGCGTTCCGGTCATCAAAACCTGCTTTCAGAAGCGCAACCTGAAATGGAGCGCACCTTGCTGACGACAGCGCTGCGGCACACGCAGGGCCATAAGCAGGAAGCGGCTCGCCTGCTGGGCTGGGGGCGAAATACCCTGACACGCAAGCTAAAAGAGTTAGGTATGGAATAGGCAGGCGTTCCCCGGGATACCCCGGGGAAGCGGTCAAATCACGCGTGAGAACTGCTGTAAGCGGGCTTTCTGACGCAGGTAAGCATCGAAGCACATGCAGATATTACGAATCAGTAAGCGGCCTTTAGGGGTCACCTGAATCCCTGTATCCGTTACGTCCACCAGCCCATCTTTGGCCAGCGGGGCGAGCAGGTTGAGATCTTCGGCGAAATAGTCGGCAAACTGCAGCGACCACTGCGCTTCCACGCTCGCAAAATCGAGGCTGAAATTGCAGATAAGCGCCTTAATTACATCACGACGAATACAGTCATCGCGGGTTAAGGCGATACCTCGCCACAGCGCATTGCCGGTCTCGTCCACCTGCTGATAATAGCGCTTCAGCTCTTTCTGGTTCTGCGCGTAGCAATCCCCCAGCATACTTATGGCGGAGACGCCCATACCGAGTAAATCACTGTCGCCCTGGGTGGTATAGCCCTGGAAATTGCGATGCAGCACCCCTTCACGCTGGGCTACGGCCAGCTCATCGTCCGGGCGGGCAAAGTGGTCCATCCCAATGAACTGATAGCCGGTTTCCGTCAGGGAGGTGATGGTTTCCTGCAGAATATCCAGCTTTTGCTGTGCAGACGGCAGATCGGCATCTTTGATTTTACGCTGGGCGGCAAAGAGCGTCGGCAAATGGGCATAGTTGAATACGCTCAGGCGGTCGGGATTGAGCTCAGCAACGCGCTTAAGGGTGAAGGCAAAGCTTTCCGGCGTCTGCTTTGGCAAACCGTAGATCAGGTCAATGTTGGTCGACGTAAAGCCAATCTCGCGGGCGTGGTTGAGTAGCGCAAAGATAAACTCTTCGTCCTGCTCACGATTTACCAGCCGCTGAACCTCTTTATTGAAGTCCTGGACGCCCATGCTCAGGCGATTAAAGCCCTCGCTACGGAGATGATCCAGCACATCCAGCTCGATTTCACGCGGGTCTACTTCGATGGAAATTTCCGCATCGTCGTTAAAATCAAAATGCGTGCGAAGCAGTGACATCAGGCGGCTGATTTGCGCCTTGTTCAGATAGGTTGGCGTACCGCCGCCCCAGTGCAGCTGGCTGACGTGACGCCCGGCAAAGCGCGGCGCACGGTGCAGAATTTCCTGCTCTAACGCATCCAGATACTGATCGGCTTTATGCTGCTGACGGGTCACAATTTTATTGCAGCCACAGAAATAGCAGAGCTTGTGGCAGAACGGAATGTGAACGTAGAGCGACAACGGACGCTCAGGGTAGCGTGAGACTGCCTGCACGAAATCGGCGTCACCAAAGGTTTCCGCAAATTCCAGCGCAGTGGGGTACGAGGTATAACGCGGCCCGGAATAGTTATACTTCTGGATTAGGGCCAAATCCCAGTCGATAGTTGGTACAGACATGCTCACTCCTTCCGTTGGTGTCGCGTTCGTATACGGCGGCCCGGTTTGACGCTATTGCGCGTCAACGCTCGGGTGCGCAGCCACTTCTGTCGCCGCGACAACCGCCGTAGTTTAACGAATAACCACACCAGATAACATATAACCGGAAGGGTTATAAGCAGGACTATCGTACCTGCCGGGTGCAAACGTTAGTTTCCACCCTTCAGAAGACGCATCATATCTTCCTGTTTTTCTTCTTCCTCGTCCTCTTCTTCATCGTCATAAGAAAGGCCCAATGACTGCATCAGCTCATCGATGCGATCCAGTTTGGCATCAACCCAGGATTGCTCTTCGGCGCTCAGCGGTTGACCTTCTTCAAGACGTTCCAGCAGCGCGTCCAGGCGCTCATCATTCTCCAGCATATCCAACTCAGCCTGCGGTGAAAGCATAGGTTTCTCGCTCTTTGGTTTGTGCTGCTTAGTAACCGGGGTGTCTGTCACGCCCAGAGGAATGGGGGTTTTGCTGCCGATGCGGGGATCTTTCTTTTGGCTGCTTTTGTTCGAAGAGCCTGACGGACCGCTGCTGTTAGCACGGGAGCCAGCGGAATGACCACTGTGCTTTTTCGCACGTTTACGATCACGTGCTTCCTGGTCAAGTTCTTCACGTGTTTTGCGGTGCGCTTTTGCAGGGCGTTTAGCGCCTGCAGCAGAGGTCGGTTTTTTCATGATGTTTTATCTTTAAGCCGTTTTATTCAGTATAGAATTGCGGCGAAATCTAGCAGAAAGCAAGCAAAGAAAAAAGGCGACAGAGCAATCTGTCGCCTTTTTTCCTGACTCATAACCCTTAACGGGCCAGACATTCCTTGTTTGCCAGCAACCAACCCTGTTTATCCCTTGGCTACTATCGTCCGTGATACGGTTCCTTTTCCTTTTTAAACGCCTCCAGGCGCTTGTCATCCTGACAATCCTGAGTCTTCGCCTCCTGGCGCTCCTGACCCTCGTCCGTAAGTCGTTTTCCTGATGGCATCCTCGCCGTGGTCATTACTTTACCTTGTTCACCCATACAGACAAGCGGCTAAAGCGCATTAAGGACGATTTTAAGATAATTACTTAAACTTAACGTTATGATTTGACTACACTTGGCCTTTTTCGACCCTGCGTATATTCCTAAATGTCTTAGCCTTTTTATGGCTAATGTCTCACACGTTGCAGGGTTTTTACCTACATAGCCGGAGCGATGGGAAAAGCCTTTTGCTGGCATTCAGGTATAATCCCCTCAGATTACGATTTTTGGAGACGACCACGTGACTACCTGGAACTATCAACAGACGCATTTTGTCACCAGCGCGCCTGATATTCGCCACTTACCCTCCGATACGGGTATAGAGGTGGCCTTTGCTGGACGCTCCAATGCGGGTAAGTCCAGCGCACTGAATACGCTTACCAACCAGAAAAGTCTGGCGCGTACCTCTAAAACGCCTGGCCGTACCCAGCTGATTAACCTTTTCGAAGTCGCCGATGGAAAACGTCTGGTGGACTTACCGGGCTATGGCTTCGCGCAAGTTCCGGAAGAGATGAAGATCAAGTGGCAACGCGCCCTGGGTGAGTATCTCGAAAAACGTCAGTGCCTTAAGGGGCTGGTGATCCTGATGGATATTCGCCATCCGCTCAAAGATCTCGATCAGCAGATGATCGCGTGGGCAGTGGATAGCGAGATTGAAGTGTTGGTGCTACTGACGAAAGCCGACAAACTGGCGAGCGGCGCGCGCAAAGCGCAGGTCAACATGGTTCGTGAAGCGGTGCTTGCGTTCAATGGTGACGTGCAGGTTGAGCCTTTCTCATCCTTGAAAAAACTTGGCGTGGATAAACTGCGTCAGAAACTGGATAGCTGGTATAACGACCTGGAACCGGCTGTAGAAGCCGAAGAAGAGTAACAATCAGCGCGGCAGAGTCCGCGCTTTTTTATGGCCGATTTTTTCTTTGACGCAATAAAAAACGCCCCAGTCATAACTGACTGGGGCGGCTAAAATATTCAGCCAAATCCGATTACGTGAAGTAAAAGGTCTGAAAGATAGAACATCTTACCTCTGTACCCTACGTCGTTAACTCTACTCTTTTTTTATCGCTGGACAAAGCACTTTTTGTAGTTTTTTTTCACTCTTTACATAGGGAAATCTAATGATCGTCACAAAAAGTTCTTAGTTATGTTGCTTACTTACATAAAAAGCCCTTTATTCATCGAACACTTAGTGAGCTTGATCCCAGTTTTCGCCGTACCCCACTTCCACCAGCAACGGCACGTCCAGCTTCATGCTGTTTTCCATAAGTTCGTGGATCTTTTTCGAGACTTTCTCCACGTCATCTTTGTGCACTTCGAACACCAGTTCATCGTGTACCTGCATGATCATACGAACGCGCGGTTTGTCCTTTTCCAGCCAGGCATCAACGTCAATCATTGCACGCTTGATGATATCTGCGGCCGTGCCCTGCATCGGGGCGTTGATAGCGGCACGTTCCGCACCGGCGCGTCGCGCTGCGTTACTGGATTTGATGTCTGGCAAATAGAGGCGACGGCCATCCAGCGTTTCGACATAGCCATTCTCTTTCGCCTGCGCACGGGTGCGTTCCATGTACTCCAGCACGCCAGGGTAGCGCTCAAAGTAGAGGTCCATATACTTTTGCGACTCTTTACGCGGAATGTTCAGCTGGCGTGACAGGCCAAAGGCACTCATCCCGTAAATCAGACCAAAGTTAATCGCTTTAGCACTTCGACGCTGTTCGTTTGTCACGCTGTCCAGCGGCAGGCCAAAGACCTCAGCTGCCGTTGCGCGGTGGATATCCTTCCCTTCCGCAAAAGCGGTGAGCAGGCCCTTATCACGCGACAGATGCGCCATAATACGCAGTTCGATTTGCGAATAGTCCGCAGAGACAATCACGTGATCTTTAGGTGCAATAAAGGCCTGGCGAATACGTCGTCCCTCTTCATTACGCACCGGAATGTTCTGCAGGTTTGGATCGGTTGATGACAAGCGTCCGGTCGCGGCCACGGCCTGATGATAAGAGGTGTGGACTCGCCCGGTTTTCGGGTTAATCATCAGAGGTAACTTATCGGTATAAGTGGACTTAAGCTTGGCAAGTCCGCGATACGACAGGATCACTTTCGGCAGCGGATAGTCCAGCGCAAGCTCTTCAAGCACCTCTTCAGAGGTAGACGGCGCGCCGCCCGGCGTTTTCTTCAGCGGCTTGATACCCTGTTTTTCGAAAAGAATGGTTTGCAGCTGTTTGGTTGACGAGAGGTTAAACGGCTCACCGGCGATCTCGTGCGCTTTCTGTTCCAGCTCGTTCAGACGTAACGCTATCTCTTCAGAGTGTTTGTGCAACACAACGGGATCGATATTAACCCCATTACGCTCAATACGAGACAGCACCGGCACGAGCGGCATTTCGATATGCTCAAATACGTTCCGCGGACCGTCCAGCTTCTGCAATTTTGGCCACATCTTCAGATGCAGCTGCAGGGTGACATCGGCATCTTCCGCCGCGTAGTGACCCGCTTCTTCAAGGGCGATCTGATTGAACGTCAGCTGATTTTTGCCTTTACCGGCAATCTCTTCAAAGGTGACGGTTTTATGCTTGAGCCAGCGCGTGGACAAGGAATCCATATCATGGCGTCCCGCGACGCTGTCGAGAATGTAGGATTCCAGCATGGTATCAAACGCGATTCCGCGCAGCTCAATGTCGTAATTTTGCAGGATGCCACAGTCGAACTTGAGGTTTTGCCCAACCTTAAGCACCTTGTCATCCTCAAGGATCGGTTTCAGCAGTTCGAGCACGCGTTCACGTGAAATCTGCGCCGGTGCATCCAGATAGTCATGGGCAACCGGTACATAAGCCGCAACGCCAGGTTCGATAGCAAAAGAGAGCCCGACCATATTTGCAGAAATGTTATCCAGGCTGTCGGTTTCCGTATCGAAGGCAAAAACAGGGGCTTTTTTGAGTTTCTCAATCCATGCAATGAGTTGCGCTTCATCGAGAATCGTTTCGTAATGTTCAGAAGAGAGTGCAGATGCTTCTTCTTCAAGCTCATCTTCTGCATTGATGACGAGGGTTTCCTGCGGCTTCGTAGCAGGTTTGGCACCTTTAGCCTGCATCCACTTACCGGCTTCAATATCGGTGATCCAGCGCTTAAATTCATAGTGCCTGAACAGGCTCAGCAGCTCATCATCGGCGGGCTGTTGCACTTCCAGCTGGTCGCAGGTGAGTTCCAGCTCAACATCCGTTTTGATGGTCGCCAGCTGATAAGAGAGGTAGGCGACCTCTTTATTTTGTTCCAGCTTCGCGGCCATGGTTTTTGCGCCACGGAACGTCAGACCCGCGATTTTCTCGGATTCGGCATACAACGTGTCTAACCCACCCAGCCCTTGCAGCAGGGCTTGTGCGGTCTTCTCACCCACGCCCGGCACGCCCGGGATGTTATCGGATGAATCGCCCATCAGAGCAAGGAAGTCGATGATGAGCTCTGGCGGCACGCCATATTTGGTCGCCACCTCTTCCGGACCGAGGATGGTATTGGTCATGGTGTTGATAAGCGTAATGCCTGGCGTCACAAGCTGCGCCATATCTTTATCACCCGTACTGATCAGCACAGGTCGACCCAGCTTTTCTGCCTCGCGGGCGAGTGTGCCGATGACGTCATCAGCCTCAACGCCGGAGACAGCCAGTAAAGGCAGGCCCATCGCTTTAACCATGGTATGCAGCGGCTCAATTTGGGCACGCAGATCGTCTGGCATCGGAGGGCGATGAGATTTGTAATGTTCGAAGAGCTCATCGCGGAAGGTTTTCCCTTTCGCATCAAAGACGACTGCAGCATGTGAAGGCTTGTACTGAAGAATGAGGCTACGCAGCATGTTCAGCACGCCATACATCGCGCCGGTAGGCTCCCCTGCGCTGTTGGTCAGAGGAGGAAACGCATGATACGCCCGATACAGGTAAGAGGAGCCGTCGACGAGAATAAGCGGGTTTTCTGGAATCTGAACCATAATGTCCGTGCCTTTAATCAATTTATGGATAAAGGATGCCACAGACGAGCAAAAACATCAGTTTTTCGCGCGGAATTCAGGTAAAGATTTTGCGATCGTCAGGATCCCTCGCAAATATAATCTGTGGATAAGTTTGTGCATACTTTCGTTTCATATGAATAATCCTGTCATACCGCCCTCGGCAGAAATAATTTTAACCTTATTTATCAGCCAAATATGAAAGGATCGAGGCGTTATATTTTACATTGCTGACTATTTGCTCTATGTGGATATAAGCGGCATCTGTCAGAATTAATTAGACAATTATCCGGATAAGAGCGTCACCTGATGTCAGATCGCAGGTAAAGCCCCCCTTCTTTTTATGCTTTTCTGATAAAATCAGCGCCCTGCGTCTGCGGCATGACCGCCGGACACAAGTTAACTCTTTGAAACCATTTATTATGTCCAGATTGCTCGCTGCTATAACATTGCTTATCAGTATCGTTTTGACGATCCTTTTGACTGTCGCCTGTTCGCTTCCCATTATTGCTGCCGGTATCATCAAATTTCTTCTCCCTTTCCCGGTTATCTGGCGTGGCGTATCTGCCTTTTGTAATGGAATGATGTATTGCTGGTGCGAAGGGCTGGCAGCGCTATTACATCTTAACCCACGGCTAAAATGGGATATCGATGGGCTGGAAAATCTGGATAAGAAAAACTGGTATTTGCTGATCTGTAACCACCATAGCTGGGCGGATATCGTGGTGCTCTGCGTACTTTTTCGCAAACAGATCCCAATGAACAAATACTTTTTGAAGCAACAGCTGGCCTGGGTTCCTTTTATGGGACTTGCGTGCTGGGCGCTGGACATGCCCTTTATGAAGCGTTATTCACGAAGCTATCTTCTTCGCCACCCGGAACGCCGCGGCAAAGACGTTGAGACGACACGCCGCTCCTGCGAGAAGTTTCGCGCTCATCCAACAACGATTGTGAATTTTGTTGAAGGGTCACGCTTTACGGAAGAGAAACGGGCCGGGACGCGTTCGCCTTTTAAACATTTACTGGCACCAAAAGCCGCAGGGATTGCGATGGCGCTTAATGTATTAGGAAAGCAGTTCGATAAATTACTTAATGTCACTCTCTGTTATCCCGAAAACGATATGACACCGTTTTATGACATGTTGAGTGGCAAAGTGACGCGTATTGTCGTGCGGGTCGATTTGGTTCCGGTGGATGAGGCGCTGTACGGCGATTACCTTAACGATAAGAATTTTAAGCGTCGATTCCAGAGCTGGCTAAATGCGCTATGGAATGAAAAAGATAGTCAGATAGAAAGGATTAAATCGCAATATAAAAACGCCGGTCATTGACCGGCGCTTCGTGTTTACTTCTTCTCGACCAGGTATTTCACCGTGTCGGCATACTGCTGGACAAAGATATTCATGCTGCTGGTATCCATACCCTGCATATTCAGCTGATATTTGCCGTTAACAAACATGGCCGGAACGCCCTGCAGCTGCAGGTCAGCGGCAGCTTTTTCCTGCTGTGCGACCAGAGATTTCACGACAAAGCTGTTCCACGCGGCGTCATAGTCTTCACCCTTAACACCCGCATCGACAAAGACTTTGCGAATATCGGCCGTGGTTTGTACTGTCTGGGTTTTCTGAACCGCTTCGAACATTGGCGCAGTCACTTTATCTTCCACGCCCAGCGCGATAGCCACCGCCCATGCCTGCGTTAAATCTTTACCCAGCGGGCCAAGGAACTCGACGTGATATTTCGTCATTTTGACGCCTTCAGGCAGCTTTTTCTTCACGTTGTCAGAAACATGAAGAACTTCTTCGAACTGATAGCAGTGAGGGCAATAGAATGAGAAGAACTCCAGCACCTGGGGTTCGCCTGTAACAGGCTTATCAAGTGTGGTGAACTGCTTGCCATCAGTAAACTGTGCAGCAGAAGCGCTAAATGCCAGAATCATTCCTGCCAGCGCCAGCCAAATTTTTTTCATGATCAACATTCTCCTGGGTATTTCCGATTAATACATTGGCGTTAATTGCAGTGGAGGTTCCTGTAAAACCTTAACCTGCTCAATAAAAGTGGTGGTCTGGCTACGCCAGTAATCTTCTCCGGTCAGCCACGGGAAGTTTCTGGGAAAAGCAGGATCGTCCCAACGCCTGATTATCCATGCGAGATAATATACATACCGCATGGCGCGTAAAGGTTCAATCAAGGCAATTTCATCTAAATTGAAGGGGCTAAACTCTTCATAGGCTTCAATAATGGTTTCGAGCTGCATACGTTGTTCAGCTTTATCGCCATTTAACAGCATCCAGAGATCCTGAACCGCTGGCCCCATGCGGGCATCATCCAGATCCACAAAAAGCGGGCCATCACGCCAGAGTATATTGCCGGCATGGCAGTCGCCATGAAGACGCAACATATCAGCCTTATCATCCCAACGGCTGGTCACCGCAGCAATAAGTTTATCTGTCGCTTTCAGGAAAGCTTCTTTCAGGGACGCCGGAATCAGTGTGGACGTTTCGAAGAGCTGACGCGGCTCGATTAGATACTCCTGAATACCCATCGTAGGCCGGGCTTTAAAAGGCTGCGCGCGGCCTGTCTGATGAATACGCCCCAGATAACGGGCGACCCACTCCATCTGATCGATGTTGTCTGCTTCGAACTGCCGGCCACCTAGGCTCGGGAATACCGCGTAGTAATACCCCTGGTGCGTGAGCAGCGTTTGGTGGTTGAATTTTACGGGTGCGGCAACGGGCACATCGTTATTGACGAGCTCGTGCGCGAAATCGTGTTCTTCCTGAATCTGCGCTGCAGACCAGCGCTGAGGGCGATAGAACTTTACGACAAAACGCTGACGATCCTCATCCTGAAACTGGTAGACGCGGTTTTCGTAGCTGTTCAACGGCGTGAGCCCGGAATCCACCCGGATGCCCTGTTCAAACAGCGCATCCATAATGATATCCGGGTGTAATGTCTGGAAAGTAAAAGCCTGGTCGTTCATCCGATCATCCGGAAATTTATACGAATGATTCAGGATATCATTTCAGCGCGATTTCGGTGGCTCCGCTTACAAGGTTTTACTCTTTAATCACGCCTCGAGCGCGCAGCAGTGCCGTTTTGAAGTCTTCTTCATAATCTTTTTGAATACCAGGGATGACCGCATCCTTCGAGGAATCGCGCATTTTCAGATGATAGATCAGAATGTCATCAGAAAGGTCGGTCAGTTCGCCGTCATAACCTGACTCTTTCGCCAGTTTCTGTAAAAATTGCATCAGATTCAGTTCTGGCTCTTTTTGCCAGGCCGGCTGGAGGAGTTCAATGACTTCATTCAGACGTTTACATTTCATGGTGGTGCTCCTTTCTGTGAGAGGGATACGTTATCAGGGTCAATCCCACAATAAAAGAGGCGATATTAGTGAATCAGTGCCAGCAAATTACCGGAGTCATTCTTGCAGGCGGTCGATCAACCCGCATGAGCGGAGAAGATAAAGGGTTGCAGTACCTTAATGGTAAGCCTCTCTGGCGCCATGTTGCCGACAGGCTTGAAGGTCAGGTGGCGAAAATGGCCATCAGCGCTAATCGTAATATCGCGATTTATCAGCAAAGTGGCTATGACGTGTATCCGGACACCCTTGTTGATTTTCCTGGACCGCTCGCCGGTATGCTCGCCGTCATGCAGCAATCCAGAGATGAATGGTTTCTTTTTTGCCCCTGCGACGTTCCTTTTATTCCCGACGGTCTCGTCGAAAGATTGATCGGAGCACGACAAGAGGCCCCGGTAGTCTGGGTACATGACGGAGAGCGCGATCATCCGACGATTGCCTTGATCCATAAGGGTTTGATGAACAATATCCGGGACTATCTCGCTGCAGGAGAGAGGCGCGTAATGATGTTTATGCGTCGGGCAGGAGGCCATTCCGTCGATTTTAGCGATCATCAAGCCGCCTTTATTAACGTTAACACCACAGCAGATTTGCAGTTACTTCAGGGGAAAATATGACACCGGTTCTGGCTATCGCCGCCTGGAGCGGCACAGGGAAAACCACTCTTTTGAAAAAGCTTATTCCGGCGCTTTGTAGAAAGGGTATTCGCCCGGGTTTAATCAAGCATACCCACCATAATATGGATGTCGATAAACCCGGTAAAGACAGTTATGAATTGCGTAAAGCCGGAGCCGCTCAGACGATGGTGGCCAGCGCACAACGGTGGGCATTGATGACGGAAACGCCTGAAGAACCGCCGCTCAATTTGGGCTGGCTGGTAAGCCGCATGGATCATTCTGCGTTGGATCTGGTGTTAGTCGAAGGGTTTAAACATGAGGATGTGGCTAAGATTCTGCTGTTCCGCCGCGATGCGGGGCATGATATCAGTGAATTAACGATAGATGAGCATGTTATTGCCGTAGCCAGCGATGTCGATTTATCGTTATCAGTGCCGGTACTGAATCTGAATAATACAGAAGAAATAGTGGGTTATATAGAGGAGTGGATGGCAAGCCAATAGGCTTGTTTTTTATTCGTTATAACGCAAAAAGGCCATCCTTCCGGATGGCCTCTTCACTAAATTAATGCCTGGCAGTTCCCTACTCTCGCATGGGGAGACCCCACACTACCATCGGCGCTACGGCGTTTCACTTCTGAGTTCGGCATGGGGTCAGGTGGGACCACCGCGCTAAAGCCGCC
>Ga0268255_10001314_pt1 | contig 14801 bp, 12 predicted proteins | sample AgamicOrMarz_FD_200256 | JGI IMG/M metagenome (GOLD analysis project Ga0268255, IMG submission 200256) | Agave microbial communities from Guanajuato, Mexico - Or.Ma.rz (v2) (version 3) | ecosystem: Host-associated > Plants > Phyllosphere > Phylloplane/Leaf | place: Guanajuato, Mexico...
ATGGGCGACGGACCATAGATCGGCAACATTGGCGCGGCCATTTGATCGGCCATGATGAAAAGAATGTTCTTGCGCTTCATGTAATCGCGGCATTCCATAGTGGATAGTTATGCGAAATTGCTGCAACCGAGGATGTTCCCCGCGCCTGTTGCGGTAAAGCCCATGCAGGATAATGACTAGGATAAGCACAGCTTATGTATGACGCCTTGGGAAACCTGTCGCTGGACCTGTTTCGAGCCTTTGAAGCGGCGGCACGCCAGCGTAGCTTTACCGCGGCGGCGAATGAGCTGGGGACGACGCAACCGGCCATCAGCCAGCAGATCAAGCGCTTGGAGGAACAACTCGGCACACGGTTATTCGATCGAATCTACCGAGGCATCGAACTGACGGAAGCAGGAATGATCCTGTTCGAGCAAGTTCAGGCAGGTTTGCAGAATATCGACGCAGGATTGAGCGCAGTCACGGCCCAACAGCAACATGAAGTGTTGCAAGTCGCCACGGATTTCGCATTCGCCGCCTATTGGCTGATGCCACGATTGCACCGTTTTCATGCCGCCAACCCGCAAGTCGACGTCAGCCTGGTCACCGGTGAGCGCAACCACAACATGCTGCGCTCGGATATCGACGTCGCCGTACTGTTCGGCGACGGTCGCTTCAAACAAGGCGAAAGTCATTGGCTGTTCAGCGAAGAAGTCTTTCCGGTGTGCAGCCCGTTGCTGCTCAAGGAACGCACCCCGCCCTTGCCCGCCCAGGCCTTGTCGGAATTTCCGCTGTTGCACCTGCGTGGCGGTAACGGCAGCAGTTGGTTCGACTGGACTGGCGTGTTTCGCGAGCTGGGCATCAACTCGCCGCCAGCTCCAGGCCAACTGCGTTTCGACAACTACACCTTGCTGATCCAGGCGGCGATTGGCGGCCAGGGCGTTGCCATTGGCTGGCGCCACCTTGTGGATAACTTATTGGCCCAAGGCCTGCTGTGTCGCCCGATCGCCGAGACGGTGTTGTCGCGACTGGGCTATTACGTAGTCTTGCCCCAGCGTAAACGGCGCGGAGCACTGATCAGGCAGTTTGTGGAGTGGTTGATGGAAGAACAGGCCAACAGCGGCGAGTCGCTCACGGGGCTGCCGTTGCCTTCCATTGCCGTTTGAACCAGGGAAGTCGTCAGGTGGCGGGCACGAAGTTCACATGCTGGCCGACATGCAAGTTCAAGCGCAGCTCATCGGCAATCCCCACGGCCACCCGGTTCAGCCGCTCCAGGGACTCGGCCATGCCGGATTCCAGGCTGGTACTGACTTGGGTGAAGTGCTCGATGGTCAACCCAGGTGCAGCGTAAGGCGAATCGATAAGGGTCCACTGCAGCGAGCTGTTTTGCAGGGCATCGAGGATCTCTTCAGCGGCGTGACGCTGCAAATCGTCTTCGGCCTGCTCCTCATCGAGCACCGCAAAATCACCCACCAGAAACAGCCGCGGGATGTTGGCCGCCTGCATTCCGGCAATCAGCGCATCCACGGCCAGCACCTGCTCCACCGGCCCCGGAATGAGCGTGCGTTCCACCTGCTCACTGCTCATCGGCAATCCGGGTGCATTGAGCAAGCACACCACCGCACTGGCGCCGGCTACGCTTTGCTTGACGCGTTCGGGGTCATAGAGATCGCCGGCCTTGGTCCGCAAGCCCGGACGCGGGGCGAGCGCCGTGAGGTCGTCGAGGATCGCGATGATTTCATGCTGGCGCCGCAGCATCTCAGCCATCAACGCACTGCCGAGGCTGCTCATGGCACCATAGAGCACCATTTTGACGACCGGGGTTTCGGCGTTTCTCATGACTGTCGATTCCTTTTATGCCGCGTATAAGCCCTCTGACCTGCGGAAAACGGCGAGGGTTCGACTTGTATTGCGAGGAGTGACAGATGCAACGGATCAAGGGCTACCACGCCCACGTGTATTTCGACGCCAGCACCCTCGACCAGGGGCGGGCTTTGTGTGAGGAGGCGGCGCAGTTATTCCCGCTGACGATGGGCCAGGTCCACCAGCGCCCGGTCGGGCCTCATCCGGACTGGAGCTGCCAACTGGCGTTCGATCCGCAATACATCGGCGTGGTCCTGCCGTGGCTGGCGCTCAACCGCAATGGCCTGGTGGTCTTTCTTCACCCCAATACCGGCGACGACCTGAAGGACCACACCGACCATGCGATCTGGATGGGCGCGGTGCGGCCGTTGGATCTTTCGGTGTTTTGAGTATTACCGCCTGGTCAATGAATCAGCTTCAGCGCACGCGCTTTGTCATCGTTGATGACGCTGACGGAGCCCGGTCTGAAGCCCATGGTTTTAACCAGTGAATGCATTTCCTTGACCAAGGCGTTTTGAAGAGGCGGCAACCAATCTTTGCGAAAGACGTTGATGATGAGTATGCACTTGAACGTGCAGGCACCCAGGTCCAGACGCAGGAAGCGAGCAGGCAACAGCTCACCCGCCTGTTGATGACGTTTCAAGCAGGAGGCCAAGGTCAACTGGACAGAATTCGTCAGCTTTTGTCGTATTTCTTCAATGTAATTGGCAAAGCACTTGGGCGCGCTTGACTTGGCTTCGATGATCCAAACTTCTTCTGCCCCATTCACGCCGGGACGAATGAGTACGAACTCGGCAATCATCAGGCCTTGGCCTAAATCCTTATAGAGGGGACTCTTCTCTATCGGAAAAATCTCGTCTTCGGCATAGGGGCCAAAGTTCATACCTGATTCAATGAAGGAAATACTCATCCCAGAGCCAACTCCACTTCCTCCTCATAAAGCCGGATAGACTCGTCAATGATCGGGTTATCAGGCATTCCCGATAAAAGATCATCCGCCACCCAGTGGTCCTTGATGAAAGACAGTACCGGCACCGGCATCTGCTGTTTTTGCGCCGCCACGTACAGCGCTTTCACAACGAAGTACGAGTGGCTGGCAATGAAGAACTGAATTCCGCTGGCTGCAAGCGATACGATGATCTCGATCAGCCGAGAGATAGCAACGGGATGCAGAGCCGATTCCGGTTCATCGATAAAGACAACCGAGTCCTTGGACAGGTATCGATTACCCAGCAACGTATCTAGAATTGCGATTTTCTTGACACCTTCAGCGGTGGCCCCTATCGGAAATTTCTGGTTGCCCTTCTTGAACTGCCAGCGGCTGGTCTTGCTGTCGAATTCAACCTTGCCGTCAAACATGTCCTCCAGGCTTTCTCTGGCTTTTGCGAAGTGAGCGTGATTTTTACCTTTGGTCGGAGTGATACGCAGTGCCCGGGCCAAATCGTAATAGGTATCGTCAAAACCGAATTCTTTATCTACGTCGCGACTTTTCAAAATGATGCTTTGAAGAGAAAGCACTTCCTTGGGCGGTAGAAAAATAGAGTTGCTCTCCCGCGGGGGCACGTGATTTTCCAGGGAAGCTATGTTTTTGGTGGTATCCCTGCCGAAGCTGTAACGAAACTCCCTGGAGTCAACCCTGACCCTGGACGTCAGCGGACCATCGGAATTTTTTGTCACCAGGTCGCCAATCTTGTCTGCCTGGAAAGTCCAATAGAGCTTATCAGCCAATATTTCGGCAGCCGAACGCTGGTCATTTCCGCGCTGATACTCTTCAAGCGTCCGCATGCTGCAATACAGGGCCTTGAGCAAAAAAGTCTTGCCGCTGCTGTTGGCGCCGATGATCAGGTTGATGTTTGAAAGCTCGCCCCAACGAATGTGCCGCAGCGGACCGAAATTATCTAATTCAACACTGTTGAGCATTGGCTGGAGCTCCGTTTAAACCTTGCAGTTGGCGGCAAGCCTACCATTACGATTCCTGTGGATACAGCGAGCAGCGAGCCCCCACACCAAGATCGGAAATGCCCGACAAGACCTCTTCAAAGTCGGGTATCAGAGTGAAGGACAGAGACATGCCCTCTGTCAGACCTTTCCATTCGCGAAAGCTGGCTGAAAGCTTCCGCGATTAGCATCACCTCCACTACCGGCAAAGACCGGTGGCCAGAAACGGATTTCCACGACGACCCGTTCGGCCTTTTTAACAACAACAATGGTGATTCTGATGTCCGCTGCTACCCGTCCCGCTGCACCCCCTCCATCCGTCCGCCCCGTGCTCTACGTTCTGCGCTGACCTGTCCGGTTCGCCTTTACCCGCCGCGCCACGCCTGGAGTATTTCCCATGCTGACTTTCCTTGGCTTCGCCATGGTCATCACGTTCATGTTCCTGATCATGACCAAGCGCCTGTCTGCGCTGATCGCCCTGATCATCATTCCGATCCTGTTCGCCCTGTTCGGCGGTTTTGCGCCGAAGATCGGCCCGATGATGCTCGAAGGCATCACCAAGCTCGCGCCTACCGGCGTGATGCTGATGTTCGCTATCCTCTATTTCGCCCTGATGATCGACTCCGGCCTGTTCGACCCGGCCGTGCGCAAGATCCTCAAGCTGGTCAAGGGTGACCCGCTGAAAGTTTCGGTCGGTACCGCCGTTCTGGCGCTCGTCGTTTCCCTCGATGGTGACGGCGCGACCACTTATATGATCTGCGTGGCCGCCATGCTGCCGCTCTACAGCCGCATCGGCATGAGCCCACGGATCATGGCCGGCCTGATCATCCTCGCCGGCGGCGTGATGAACATGACCCCTTGGGGTGGCCCGACCGCCCGTGCGGCCAGTGCACTGCATGTGGATCCGTCCGACATCTTCGTGCCGATGATTCCGGCGATGGCGTTCGGTGTCCTGGCGATCCTGGTGATTGCCTACATGTACGGTAAACGCGAGCGCGCACGCCTGGGTGAATTGCACCTGGCGGGCGATGAAATCGACCACAGCGAAATCAGCGTTTCCCAGTTCCCGGACGCCCGCCGTCCGAAACTGATCTGGTTCAACGGCGCGCTGACCCTGGGCCTGATGTGTACCCTGATCGCCGGCCTGTTGCCGCTGCCGGTGCTGTTCATGGTGGCCTTCAGTATCGCCATGATCGTCAACTACCCTTGCCTGCAACAACAGAAAGACCGCGTTGCGGCGCACGCCGGCAGTGTATTGGCGGTGGTCGGCTTGATTTTCGCAGCCGGTATCTTCACCGGCATCCTGTCCGGTACCGGTATGGTCGACGCCATGTCCAAGAGCCTGCTGGCGGTGATCCCGGACTTCCTCGGCCCATACCTGGCCGTCATCACAGCCCTGGCGAGCATGCCGTTCACCTTCTTCATGTCGAACGACGCATTTTATTACGGGGTGTTACCGGTTCTCGCCGAAGCCGCCAGCCATTACGGTATTACCGCCGTTGAAATGGCCCGCGCCTCGATCGTCGGCCAGCCCGTGCACCTGTTGAGCCCGCTGGTTCCGTCCACCTACCTGTTGGTGGCCCTGGCCGGGATCGAATTCGGCGACCACCAGCGCTTCACCCTGAAGTGGGCAGTGCTGGTTTGCCTGTGCATAATGTTCGCCGCCTTGCTGATGGGGATCTTTCCGCTGTTCAGCACTCTATAAAAGCAATACCCGCTGCGTCGCTTTCGTACCCACGGGCGGCGCGGCCTAACACTCGTACAAAGGAACTCACATGGAATGGCTGACCAACCCGGAAATCTGGGTTGCCTTCTTTACCCTGACCGCCCTGGAGATCGTCCTGGGCATCGATAACATCATCATGATCTCGATCCTGGTCAGCCGCATGCCCAAGCACATGCAGGCGCGCACCCGGATCTTCGGCCTGGCACTGGCCATGGTCACCCGGATCCTGTTGCTGCTGTCCATCACTTGGGTGATGCGCCTGACTGCGGATTTGTTCGAGGTGTTCGGCCAGGGTATTTCCGGACGCGACCTGATCCTGTTCTTCGGTGGCCTGTTCCTGCTGTGGAAAAGCTCCCAGGAGATGTACCACGCGCTGGAAGGTGACGATGAAAGCGACGACGAGCCTTCGGGCAAGGGCGGCAACTTCTTCTACACCATCATCCAGATCGCAATCATCGACATCGTGTTCTCCCTGGACTCGGTCATCACCGCCGTCGGCATGGTTTCCCATGTACCGGTGATGGTGGCGGCGATCATCGTCGCCGTACTGGTGATGATGCTGGCCTCGGGCACCATCAGCGAGTTCATCGACAAGCACCCGTCGCTGAAAATGCTGGCGTTGTCGTTCCTGCTGGTGGTCGGTACCGTGCTGATCGCAGAATCGTTCGATGTGCACGTGCCAAAAGGCTACGTGTACTTCGCCATGGCGTTCTCCCTGGCGGTGGAGGCCATCAACATCAAGATGCGCACAGCAATTGCACGCAAGCGTAAACAGCAGGATCCGGTGAAACTGCGCAAGGATGTTCCGGGTCAGTAACTGTACGGGCTAATGAAAGAAGGGGCTCTCGGAGCCCCTTTTTTCATGCCCGCAGAAAATGGTCGGATGCAAACCCATTGTGTGAGCGAGCCTGCTCGCGATAGCGGTGTATCAGGGAACATAGATGCCGACTGACCCGACGCTATCGCGAGCAGGCTCGCTCCCACAGGGTTTTGCGGTGGCTTTTTATGACAGTTTTGTTTCAAACGACTCTTTAGCTGTGCAATGCTGGCGTCCGGACCTTTCGCCAACTAAATCTTAAGTACAAGTAAAACGAAGTGGCACCGTCAATTTGTCCCTTTGGGACGCTAACAGGGGGCTTCTCATGCTGACCCTGCTCAATTTGCTCTCGGCCGTGGCCCTGCTGATCTGGGGCACGCACATTGTCCGGACCGGCATCCTGCGGGTCTACGGCTCGAACCTGCGACACGTTATCGGACAAAACATGTCCAGGCGCTGGCTGGCTTTCATCGCGGGAATCACGGTCACCGCCATGGTCCAGAGCAGCAACGCCACGGCCATGCTGGTCACCTCCTTCGTCGGACAGGGCCTGATGGCGCTGACGCCAGCGCTGGCGACCATGCTCGGCGCCGACGTCGGTACGGCGCTGATGGCACGGGTGCTGACACTGGACCTGTCGTGGCTGTCGCCGCTGCTGATCTTCCTTGGAGTGATCTTCTTCCTGTCGCGCAAACAGACCCGCGTCGGACAGATGGGACGGGTCAGCATCGGCCTGGGCCTGATCATCCTGGCACTGCAATTGATCGTCGAAGCCGCCACGCCCATCACTCACGCCCAGGGCGTGAAAGTAATCTTCGCATCGCTGACCGGCGACATCCTCCTCGATGCGCTGGTCGGTGCACTGTTTGCGATGATTTCCTACTCCAGCCTTGCCGCCGTATTGTTGACCGCGACCCTCGCGGGCGCCTCGGTGATCAGCCTGCCGGTGGCCATCGGCCTCGTGATCGGCGCCAACATCGGCAGCGGTGTACTGGCATTCCTCAGCACCAGCATGCAGAACGCCGCCGGACGTCAGGTGGCGTTAGGTAGCCTGCTGTACAAGCTGATCGGCTTGTTGTTGATCATCCCGGTGCTCGACCCGCTGGTGAACTGGTTGGACAGCCTGGACTTCAGCCCCCAGGAAACGGTCATCGGCTTCCACCTGCTCTACAATTCGGTACGCTGCCTGGTGTTGCTGCCCAGCGTCGCGCCCATGGCAAGGCTCTGCGCCTGGCTGCTGCCAGACCGCCCGGAAACCAACGGTACGGTCAAACCACGCCACCTGGACCCGGCCGCCCTCGCCACTCCTAGCCTCGCCCTGGCTAATGCGGCCCGAGAAACCCTGCGCATGGGCGATCAGATCGAGAACATGCTCGAAGCCATGCTTGACGTGCTGCACGGCCAGCAGACGGCCGTCACCCAGGAAGTGCGGCGCGTAAGCGATGACGTGGAAGCCCTGTGCAGTGCCATCAAGTTGTACATGGCCCAGATGCCCCGTGAAGACCTCAGCGAGCAGGACAGCCGCCGATGGGCGGAAATCATCGAGCTGGCGATCAACCTGAAACTGGCCAGCGACCTCATCGAACGCATGCTGCGCAAGATCCAGCAACAGAAAACCTCGCAGCGCCTTTCCTTTTCCGACGTAGGCCTGGAGGAGCTGGCCGGACTGCATAGCCACTTGATCGCCAACCTGCGGCTCGGGCTGTCGGTATTCCTCAGTGCCGACCGCGAAAGCGCCCGCCAGTTGCTGCGTGAAAAACGTCGCTTTCGTGCGCAGGAAAGACGAATGGCCCACGCCCACGTCAGCCGTTTGCATCGCAAGATCGTACAAAGCCTGGAGACCAGTTCCCTGCATCTGGAGCTGATCGCCGACATGAGGCGGCTCAATTCGCTGTTCTGCGGCAGCGCTTACGTGGTGCTGGAAACCGCCGAGATCGGTGCGCTGGCGGCAGACGAGATTTCAGACATCACCCACTCACCTTGAACATCTGGCGCGTTGTCCAGTCAACAAGATTGGATTTCAGTCGCCAGGAAGCTCCAGATGCGTTGTCTGTTATTTGCCCTCCTCTTGCTGGGTTCACTGCCAGCGATGGCCTTGGATCGGTTCCAGGTCGAAGGCTATGTGTTGCCCAACGGCATGCAGCTGCTGCTCAAGCCCGGCAGCGAAAGCGGGCACGTGGCGATCCGATTGGTGGTGGGCGTAGGGCTGGACGATTTCAGCTGCGCCGACAAGGAACTGCCGCACCTGCTCGAACATGCGCTGTTCAGCGGCGTCGATGAGGGGGGCGAAGGGGCCTTGGAAGAGCGCATGCAGGCTTTGGGTGGCGAGTGGAACGCCTATACCAGCAACGCCGACACCACATTCGTCATCGAGGCACCGGCGAGGAACCAGCGCAAAATCCTGGACCTGCTGCTCGCCGTGTTGACCCGCACCCGCATCGACGAGAAAGCCCTGGAGGCGGCCAAGCGAGTGGTCGAACGAGAGGATGGTGGCCATTACACCCACCTGCAACGCTGGCTCGACCGCCAAGACCTGGGCCACACCGCCAGCAATCAACTGGCGGTGGAATTGGGCCTACGGTGCGCAGAACGGGCCGAGGTCGAGCAGCATACCCTCGCCCGGCTCGAGCAGGTTCGCAAAGCCTGGTACGCGCCGAACAATATGACGCTGATCGTGGTCGGCGACCTTGATCGGATGCTACCGGCCTACCTGGAACGCACCTTTGGCGCACTCGAACCGGTAGAACCCAGTATTCACGAACCGCTGCCACAGATCCGCTACAGTGCCGTCACCAAGCGCAACCTGACCCGGGGCCTGGTAGGTGATGGCGCCAAACTCCACTGGCTGTTCCCGGAGCCGGTGCTGGAGCAGCAACACGACGAAACCTTCGATCTGCTCAAGGATTACCTGGACTGGGCGCTCTATCGTCAACTACGCCTGGCCAGTGGCCTGTCCTATGGCCCGTCGGTGGAGCGGGAAGTGTTCGGCGGCGTCGGCTTCTTCAGCCTGAACGCCGACCTGGCCCGCGAAGATCTGCCGCAAGCCGAACAGGCGCTCGAAACCCTGCGCACCACCTTGCTCAAGGACGGACTCGACCCCGATGGCTTCATGCGCATCAAGCGCGCGGCCATCGCCCATCAGTCCTGGGCGGTCCAAGGCAACAGTGCCCTGGCCGACTATTACTGGAGCGCCCTGGCCGACTACGACGATGGCCACTTCGCCAACCCGGCCGTGCGCTTGCAAGCGGTGAGCCTGGAACAGGCCAACCTGGCCCTGCGTGAACTGCTCAAGGACCCCGGCTACCTGCGCATCGAAAAGCCGCTGCTGGGCGATGACGAGCTGGTGGGGGTGCTGAGCGGTTTGCTGGGGGTGTTGCTGCTGGGGTTGGTGATCTGGCGAGTACGGCGCAAGGCTTGACCCTCTGCCTTGCTCCGACAAAGTAAATTCGCGCTCGACCCGAGAGCATGCTCGTCACATGGCGGTTCGGACGATACTCTGTCAGGGATATTTCCTACGACTTACTGTGAAATCGCCTAAATGCAGACCCTGACTCACTACATCCAGCGCATCCTTGAATTGATGAAGCGCTATCCAGGGGTCATTGCGCTCGGTGGTTTCATCTCCGGTGTCGGCAGTTTCATGCTGGTGGACCGCCAGCAGAGCCTGGCCAGTTGGATCTCGATCATGATGCTGGTGAGCTGGCTCTGGCTCATGCTGGAAAATAGCCTGACCCGTCTGTTCACGCGCATTTTCAAACGGGAAATACCCCAGCCGCTGCTGCGCTACGCCACACAGATGATTCATCAGGAAAGCCTGTTTTTCGTCCTGCCGTTTTTCTTCATCACCACCACATGGAACAGCGGCCAGTTGATTTTCACCGGCCTGCTCGGCGCGGCGGCGCTGATTTCGATCATCGACCCGCTGTACTACAAATGGCTGGCGCCCCGGCGCTGGGCGTTCCTGGCGCTGCACACGTTGACGCTGTTCGCCGCCCTGCTCACCGCGCTGCCCATCATCCTGCACCTGACCACCGACCAGAGCTTCAAGCTGGCGCTGGGCATTGCCATGCTGTTGTCGTTCCCGAGCCTGGCTTCGATTTTTCCGATCCGCACCGTGCGCAACGCCTTGGCGATTCTCTGCATCACCCTGGGGATCGGTGCTGCCGGCTGGGTGCTGCGCTCGTGGGTGCCGCCCGCCACGCTGTGGATGACCGAGGTGGCCATCAGCACCCAACTGGAAGACCGCACACCGGGCGACAGCCTCAAGGAAGTCAGCGCGGCGCAGATCCGCGGCAATGGTTTGTATGCCTATACCGCCATCAATGCACCACGAGGCCTGGATGAGCGGATCTGGCATGTCTGGCAGTTCAACGGCAAGGAAGTGGACCGCATCGCCTTGGACATCCATGGCGGGCGCAAGGAAGGCTACCGCGCCTGGACTCACAAGCAGAACTTCCCGGACACCCCCACGGGCAAATGGCAGGTGCGGGTGCTGACGGACGACGGACAGATGCTTGGCGTGTTGCGATTCAAGGTGACGGACTGAGGGCCCTGCGGGCCTTGATCGCGGGCGAGCCTTGCTCCCACAGCGTCAACCAAAGAACCAGTAACAAACCCCAATGGCCCCCAGCACACCGGCCAGCTCCGCCAGCAGCGCGCAACCCACCGCATGGCGTGCCCGTTGGATGCCCACGGCGCCGAAGTACACCGCCAGCACGTAGAAGGTTGTTTCGGTGCTGCCCTGGATGGTCGCGGCCACCAGGGCCGGGAAACTGTCTACCCCGGACGTCTTCATGGTTTCGATCAGCATCGCCCGGGCGGCACTGCCGGAGAACGGCTTGACCATGGCGGTTGGCAAGGCGTCGACGAAGCGCGTGTCCCAGCCGGCCCACTGCACCAGGTGGCGGATGCCGTCCAGGCCGAAATCCAGCGCCCCCGAAGCGCGCAGCACGCCGACGGCACAGAGCATCGCCACCAGGTACGGCAACAGGTTCCTGGCAACGTCGAACCCTTCCTTCGCGCCTTCGACGAAGGCTTCATAGACCTTGACCTTGCGCAGCGCGCCGATCACCAGGAACAGAATGATCAGGCCGAACAGCGTCAAGTTGCCCAGGATCGACGACAACCCCGCCAACGCCGTGGCCGAGAGCGTTGCCAGCAGCGCCATGAAAGCGCCGAGCGCCAGCGCGCCAGGCACCAGGTACGCCAGCACCACCGGGTCCCACAGGCGAAGGCGCTGCACGACCGCCACCGACAGCAGCCCCACCAGGGTCGAACAACTGGTGGCGAGCAGGATCGGCAGGAATACCAGGGTCGGGTCGGGTGCGCCTTGCTGGGCGCGGTACATGAAGATCGTCACCGGCAGCAGCGTCAGCGACGACGCGTTGAGCACCAGGAATAGGATCTGTGCATTGCTGGCAATGGTCGGGCTCGGGTTCAAGTCCTGGAGCGCGCGCATGGCCTTGAGGCCGATAGGGGTAGCGGCGTTGTCCAGTCCCAGGCCGTTGGCGGCGAAGTTGAGGGTGATCAGGCCGATCGCCGGGTGGCCGGGCGGCACTTCCGGCATCAAGCGCAGGAACAACGGACCGAGGGCCTTGGCCAGCCAGTCGACGATGCCGGCCTTTTCGGCGATCCGCAGGAACCCCAGCCACAAGGTAAGGGTGCCGAACAACAGGACCATGACTTCTACCGATAGCTTGGCCATGGCAAAAATGCTTTCCACCATCGCCGCGAAAATCCCGGCGTTGCCGCCGACCAGCCACTGCACCAGCGCCGACACGGCCGCCACGATAAAGAAGCCAAGCCACAGGCCATTGAGCATCGGTCAAATCCCCCGGAAGATGCCGCGAATGATAGCGGGGCTGGCAGAAACGACAAACCCCGGATTTCTCCGGGGTTTGTCTGGTGGGAGCCGAGCTTGCTCGCGATGGCGTCGGGTCAGTCAGCATCACCGTCGGCTGACACTCCGTCATCGCGAGCAGGCTCGCTCCCACAGGGGTCATGCATCATTCGCAAGTGCCGTGATCACTCAGATCCATTGTAGGAGCGAGCTTGCTCGCGATAGCGGTCTCAAGCCTGTCTCAACGGCTGGAAACCTCGCCCGCCGGCAGGGGTTCCTTGCTGCGCCAGTGCGGCAGGGAGTTCCAGTAGCGCTGGCCCTTGGCATCGTCATACATGCCCTCCCAGCGTGCGATCACCAGCACGGCCAGGGCGTTGCCGATCACGTTCAGCGCGGTGCGGGCCATGTCCATGATGCGGTCGACACCGGCGATGAAGGCCAGGCCTTCCAACGGAATACCCACGCTGCCCAGGGTCGCCAGCAACACCACGAAGGACACTCCCGGCACGCCGGCGATACCTTTGGAAGTCACCATCAGGGTCAGTACCAACAGCAATTGCTGGCTGATGGACAAGTCGATACCGTACAACTGGGCAATGAAGATAGCCGCAATGCTCTGGTACAGGGTCGAACCGTCGAGGTTGAACGAATAGCCAGTGGGCACCACGAAGCTGCAGATGGCTTTCGGTGCGCCATAGGCTTCCATCTTCTCGATTACACGGGGCAGCACGGTTTCGGAACTGGCGGTGGAGTAGGCCAGCACCAGCTCATCCTTGAAGATGCGCATCAGCTTGAGCACCGAGAAGCCGAACAGGCGTGCGATCAAGCCCAGCACCACGAAGGCGAAGAAGGCGATGGCCACGTAAACCAGGATCACCAGTTTGGCCAGCGGCAGCAGGGACGCGAAGCCAAAGTTGGCAACGGTTACAGCGATCAGGGCGAATACGCCGATCGGTGCGTAGTTCATGATCATGTGGGTGACCTTGAACATGCTTTCCGACACGCCCTGGAACATCTTCACCAGTGGCTCGCGCAGGTCCGGTTGCAGGCTGGAAAGACCCAGGCCGAACAACACGGAGAAGAAAATGATCGGCAGCATCTCGCCGCGCATCATCGCAGCAAAGATGTTGGACGGGATCAGGTTGAGAATGGTCTGGACGAACGCATGCTCATGCTGGACTTCAGCCGCCGTGGCCTGGTACTTGGAAATATCCACCGTGCCCAGGGTGCTCATGTCGATGCCGCTGCCAGGATGGAAGACGTTGGCCAGCAACAGGCCGACGACAATGGCGATGGTGGTGACGATTTCAAAGTAAACGATGGTCTTGAAGCCGATACGGCCGAGCTTCTTGGCGTCCCCGACGCCGGCAATGCCGACGATCAGCGAGGAAATCACGATCGGTATCACGATCATCTTGATCAGACGGATAAAGATATCGCCCGCCGGTTGCAGCACGTTGCTGATCCACCAGGCCTTCTCGGCACTGAAATGGTTGAGCAGCGCGCCGAGTGCAATCCCGAGCACCAGGCCGATCAGGATCTGCCAGGCGAGGCTTAGTTTTGCCTTCTTCATATCATTACCCTTACTTCGTTTGGACTCGGGCAAAAGCACATTCACGAGCACCCATGGCGATGCGAATGCGTGCTCTTGCCCCCGTATAAGGTCATCCCGGCATGCGCTGGCGGCTTACTGGCGGGCGAAAAAAGGCGCAACTATTGCGATGCGAGGGGGGCTCGTCTAATGCCGTAAACGCCTACCCCATGCCGAATCGGCATGAGATTTTTAAAACCAAACGCACGTCCCAACCGGTTCGAATACGACATTTCGGCCGGCAAAAGTGCCGTGAACCGGTCGTCCAAGCGTAGCAGGGCTTTCCTTCCGGTGTCTTCGAAAGCGATAAAGTGAAAGCCGGCCGTCGCCCTCTCTACAGGAAAAATCTCGAGAATCTTCTCCGATATACGGTAAGGCGAGCAGCAGGATGGGATGTTGGCGGGACGAAATGTCGCAGAGCGTTGCGCCATTCCGGAGAAAAAAGACATACCGCTCTGGCGCGAGCTTTTTTGTCATGCAAGCTCTACGCAAGTTCGCGAAGCCATCCCGACTTTGCGAACCTGCGTCGCAGCTTTTACCTGACCCGGCCCTTGCGCAGGCACCCCTTGTGCCCGTAGGTCACTCCGACCCGAACAGTCAGAACGTCCCGGCCCCCTGGTCATGCATCGGCCCTCCTCGGGCTGTGCAGCAGGGAAAAGCAGGGCTGCTTTTCCCGTTTTCGAAACTCAGTACCAGTTGGGATCTTTCTTGAGTTGTTCCATTAACAGTTCTTGCATACCTTCATCGGGATTGCCGAGAAAGCGATAGTCCGCATGACGGGTCGGCGACTTGTCGGCCGGCAGTCCGGCAGGGACCTCGACCAGCAGTGCGTAGGCCTCGTCCTTGTCGAAACTGAAGGCGACGAACAAACGCTTGCTGCGGCAAGTCGCCTGGGTTTCGCACAGTGGACCGACCAGATATCTGTCGCCATCTTCCTCTACGGCGTTCATCTGTTCCGAATCACCCGACAGGTTCATGACCCACTCAGGCAACCGTTCCTCTTTCTTGACGACCTTCTGCCAGGTTGCGCGGTACTGCGGGTCTGCCT
>Ga0268255_10001331_pt1 | contig 14656 bp, 12 predicted proteins | sample AgamicOrMarz_FD_200256 | JGI IMG/M metagenome (GOLD analysis project Ga0268255, IMG submission 200256) | Agave microbial communities from Guanajuato, Mexico - Or.Ma.rz (v2) (version 3) | ecosystem: Host-associated > Plants > Phyllosphere > Phylloplane/Leaf | place: Guanajuato, Mexico...
TCAGATGGTGGGCGCCGGTAAACTGATCCAGCTGCTGTTTGGGCTGAACTACCACATTGCCGTCGTGCTGGTCGGCGTTCTGATGGTGATGTACGTGCTGTTTGGCGGCATGCTCGCCACCACCTGGGTGCAGATTATCAAAGCGGTATTACTGCTGTTCGGCGCCAGCTTTATGGCCTTTATGGTGATGAAGCACGTGGGCTTTAGCTTCAATAACCTGTTCTCAGAGGCAATGGCCGTTCACCCGAAAGGGGAAGCAATCATGAGCCCGGGGGGACTGGTGAAAGATCCGATATCCGCGCTGTCGCTCGGTCTGGGACTGATGTTTGGTACGGCAGGCCTGCCGCACATCCTGATGCGTTTCTTTACCGTGTCGGATGCCCGTGAAGCGCGTAAAAGCGTCTTCTACGCCACCGGCTTTATGGGCTATTTCTACATTCTGACCTTTATCATCGGTTTTGGCGCCATCATGCTGGTCGGCGCGAATCCGGCCTTTAAAGATGCCGCGGGTGCGTTGATTGGCGGCAACAACATGGCCGCCGTTCATCTGGCGGATGCGGTTGGCGGAAACCTGTTCCTCGGCTTTATCTCTGCCGTGGCCTTTGCCACTATCCTGGCCGTGGTCGCTGGCCTGACGCTGGCCGGTGCGTCGGCGGTTTCCCACGATCTGTATGCCAACGTATGGCGTAAAGGGGCGACCGAACGCCAGGAGCTGAGAGTCTCCAAGATCACCGTACTGATCCTGGGCGTGGTGGCGATTCTGCTGGGCATTCTGTTTGAAAATCAGAACATCGCCTTTATGGTCGGTCTGGCCTTCTCCATCGCGGCGAGCTGTAACTTCCCGATCATCCTGCTCTCCATGTACTGGTCAAAACTGACCACCCGTGGTGCGATGATTGGCGGCTGGCTCGGTCTGCTGACGGCGGTCATTCTGATGATTCTGGGTCCGACGATTTGGGTTCAGATCCTCGGCCATGAGAAAGCCATCTTCCCGTATGAATACCCGGCGCTGTTCTCTATTGCCGTGGCGTTCATTGGGATCTGGGTCTTCTCGGCAACCGATAACTCTGCGGAAGGCAAGCTGGAACGCGAGAAGTTCCGCGCACAGTTTATCCGCTCACAAACCGGCATGGGTGTCGAGCAGGGTCGCGCGCACTAATCGCTTTTCTCCCCGGTCATTTTGGCCGGGGATCACATTTTCAGCCCTTCCCTCTGTCCCTCTTTTCCCATCGCGCTACAGTACCCGAACGATATTAAAACGCTGTTTTATTACGTGAGGATACCATGAAGCGATATGCCCTTGTTGGAACCGGCGGTCGTGCCGGACTGTATATCTCAGCTATTGGCGGGCAATGGAAAAGCACCGCGCAAATGGTGGCGTTTTGCGACACCAACCAGACCCGGATGCACTACGCGAATCAGCTTTTGCAAAACGAAGGCGCGCCCGCCGTCTCGACCTGGCCGGCAGCGCAGTTCGAAGAGATGATTCGCGAAACGCGTCCCGATATTATCATCGTGACCACAATGGACCGAACCCACGATGAGTACATCGTACGGGCGCTCCATGCAGGCTGTGACGTCATCACCGAAAAGCCAATGACCATCGATGAAGCCCGCGCCCTGCGGATACTCAACGCCATTGAAGAAACGGGATGTCAGGTTCGCGTGGCGTTCAACTACCGCTACGCCCCGCATCACAGCAAAGTGCGGGAACTGCTGATGAACAACGCCATTGGCGAGGTCTACTCCGTGCACTTTGAGTGGCTGTTAAACACCGAACATGGCGCAGACTATTTCCGCCGCTGGCACCGGGAAAAGCGCAACAGCGGCGGGTTACTGGTGCATAAATCCACCCATCATTTCGATCTGATGAACTTCTGGCTCAATAGCTATCCCGAGCGGGTATATGCCGAAGGGAGCCTGCGTTTTTACGGTAAAGAGAATGCGGAGCGTCGCGGCGTGACGCAGTTCTATCCGCGTGCGCACGGTTTTGCACAGGCCAAGGAGGATCCGTTTGCCCTGCACATGGCCGACAATCCGCAGCTCAAAGCGCTCTATCTGGATGCCGAGCATGAGGATAACTATTACCGCGATCGGAGCGTGTTCAGCGACGGCATCACCATTGAAGATACGCTCTCCGTGCTGGTGAAATACCAGAATCAGACGCAGTTAAGCTACTCGCTTAATACCTATCTCCCCTGGGAAGGACTGAACGTGGTCTTCAATGGCAGCAGGGGGCGGTTAGAGATGAAGATTGTCGAAAAATCCTACGTCAATGCAGGCGGGGAGCGCGAAAACGAAGGAAGCCTGGAATCCTGTGACATCACCGTTTTCCCGATGTTTGACGCGCCGTGGAAAGCCGAGTTTTCGCTGGGTGAAGGGGGGCACGGCGGCGGTGATAACGCCATGCTGGCCGACTTGTTCGGCGAGCCGGGAGACGATCCCCTGAAACGTGCCGCCGACCATCGCGCCGGGGCGATGTCGATTTTGACCGGTATCGCCGGAAATATCTCGATGCAGCAGCAGCGCCCGGTCAACTTTAAGGAGTTTGAACTGGTCGCCCGGCTGAAATAACAGGTTGCGCCACGGGTCAGAAGAGTAAGCGGGCCACCAGTGGCGCAATGAGCACCATGACGACGCCAGACAGCATCATCACGAGGCTGGCAATCACCCCTTCCCGGGGGCCGATTTCATAGGAGCGCGCCGTTCCGGCACCGTGGGAGGCCGCGCCAAAGCCGGCCCCTTTTGCCATTCCTTCGCGAATGGCGAGCCGCAGGAACAGCACATCGCCTACCGCCATCCCAAACACGCCGGTAACCACCACAAACAGCGCCACCAGATCCGGCTGCCCACCCAGCGGTTTCGCCGCCGCCAGCGCAAAGGGCGTGGTGACGGACCGCACCGCCAGGCTGCGCTGAATCTCATCGGATAGCGTGAACAAGCGGGCCAGCCAGACGGAGCTGCACACCGCCACCACCGTGGCGGTTATAACGCCTGCGCTCAGCGACATCCAGTGCCGTTTGATGATTGCCAGGTTGTCGTATACCGGGACGGCAAAGGCAATGGTCGCCGGACCTAGAAGCCACAGCAGCCAGTGTGATTCGCCGATGTAACTCTGCCAGGAGATATGTCCAAACACCAGCATCAAAACCAGTAACAGGGGGGTGAACACCAGCGGCATAAAGGGCAGGCGGTGAAAACGCTTATAGAGCCGTTTATTGGCAAAATAGACCACCAGAGTCACCACAAGACAGAGGACGCTTAAGCGAAAATCAGTCATGATTCTGCCTGCTGATTTCATAGCGGTAGACTTTGTCCACCACCCAGGCGGTCGCCCCGAGGACCATCAGCGTACTCAGGCCAATCACCGCGAAGATACGCCAGCCGTCAACCATCAGCAGCTGGGTGTAATTCACCACCGCCACCACCGCCGGCACGAAAAACAGCAGCATTTCCGCCAGAAGCCAGCGCGCCCCTGCCCTCACCCAGCTTAGCGGAAGAATGCGACACAGAATAAGCGTCAGCATCAACACCATGCCGACCAGATTTGCCGGGAGCGGCAAATGCAGCCATGTCACAAGATACTGCGCAAAAACGAAAAGAGCTGCATAAAGCAGGACCTGAACCGGCACCTGAAGTCTTTGCACTACGGCAGGCGTAATCCGATGTAACGCCACAGCCATGGGCGATTTCCTCGAAATGAGACGAGGCGCCAGTATAGAGAGCGTACGTTATAGACAGAAATGAATTAAAATCATCAAAGGTATAGTTCCGGGGAATAATTATGGACATCAGAACGCTGCGTTACTTTGTCGAAGTGGTGCGCCAGCAGAGTTTTACTCGCGCAGCGGAGAAGCTCTTTGTTACCCAACCCACCATCAGCAAGATGTTGAAAAACCTCGAGGATGAACTGAACTGTACCTTACTCATTCGCGACGGACGTAAATTGCTGCTCACCGACACCGGCCGCGTGGTATTCGAACGCGGCCTGGCGATTCTGGCCGAATTTCGCCAGCTTGAAGCGGAGCTGAGCGATATAAACCATTTGAATAAAGGTCTGTTACGCCTGGGTATACCCCCCATGGTCGGCATGATGATGGCAGGCCCCATCAGCCTGTATCGTCAGCGTTACCCGGGCGTGGAGTTAAAAATCGCTGAATTTGGCGGCTTAACCGTTCAGCAGGCGGTCATTAACGGCGAACTGGATCTGGCGATGACGGCCCTGCCCGTCGAAGAGGACAGCGGTCTGGCCACCCTGCCGCTATTCAGCCATCCGCTGTGCGTGCTGGTGCCGCGCTCAGGCCAGTGGGTCCATATCGACACCGTGAAGCCTGAACTGCTCGCGGAGCATCCACTGCTGATCTACAACGAGGATTTTGCGCTCAGCCGCCAGCTGATGCAGCTTTTTAACCAGCATGGCGTAAAACCGCGCATCGCGGTGCGCAGCGGTCAGTGGGATTTTCTGGCGGCAATGGTTCAGGCAGGTGTGGGCATTGCCATTCTGCCGCAGCCCATCTGCGAACGTCTGGATAAAAACACCCTGCGCTGGATCCCGCTTGAAAGCGATTTGCACTGGCAGTTGGGGATGATCTGGCGTGAGGGCGTGTATCTGTCGCACAGCGCCCAGGCGTGGCTGAAATGCTGCGAGGGGTTTTGGGTTCCCCCCTCAGACCAACCCTCTCCCGCAGGAGAGGGGATGAACGACAAAAAGCATTAACTCTCGACTAACAGCGCTTCCAGCAAATCCAGATCGTGGAGCAATTTCTGCAACGTCTCATTGCTGATCTCGCGGGTGGCGCGCAGATGATAAAGCTCGGCACGTTCAGAACGCAGCGCCGCCAGACGGAATCGGCGTTCCAGGTTCTCTTCCTGCATCGAACTTTCGGCATCATTACGCCCGTCCGCCCGGCGACGTAAATTCCCGATAACCCGCGAACTCACCTCTTTCAGCAGCTGATTATCAATGTTCTCTTCGGTATCCGCAGCCAGTCGCTCTTCCATTTTCTCGATTGCTACAATGGCCACTTCTGCCGTTGCCGCACGCGCAATGCGCTCCTCTTTGTGCTGTTGCGAGTGGTCAGCCACTTCCAGATGTTGCAGCAATATGGGCAGCATCACCACGCCAACAAACAGGGAGAACAGAATCACCCCCGCCGCCAGGAAGACCAGCTCGTAACGGGCAGGGAAGACGTCGCCCGTGGGCAGCAGCAGCGGAATGGAGAGCACACCGGCCAGCGTAATCGCCCCGCGCACCCCGGCAAAAGAGGCAATCAACAGCTCACGCGTGGTCCAGGAACCGAACTCCATTGGTTTTTTGGTCAGGAAGCGCACGCTGAATCTCTTCATCGTCCAGAGCCAGCCAAATCTCACCAGCATCAGCGCCATATAGATGAGTACGATGTCGGTAAACAGCATCCAGGTTTCCACATTCGGATCGGCCTCGGCAGCCACCAGCGAGGACTCCAGAATACCCGGCAGTTGCAGGCCTAACAGCAGGAAGACCATGCCGTTAAACACAAACTCCAGCATCGCCCAGGTGCTGTTGGCACGCAGACGCATCGCCAGCGGCGCACGGCGCATCACGCCGGCACGGGTGATGGTCATCCCTGCCGCCACCGCCGCCAGAATGCCCGATACGCCAATATGTTCGGCAATCAGGTAAGACGCGAACGGCAGCAGGAACAGCAAAACGATCTGCGTCGCGGGTTCATCACCGCCCCAGCGGCTGAGGAAGCCCAGCGACCGGCCGTAGAGCCAGCTCACCACGAAACCGGCCAGAATCCCGCCAATCGCGACCTTAAAGAATTCAACCGTTGCACCGCCCACGGTAAAGACCATGGTGCCCATGGCCACAGCGACGGCGAACTTCAGGGCAACCAGGCCAGAGGCGTCATTCATCAGCGCCTCACCTTGTAAAATGCCCATGATTTTTTTCGGGATGCGCCCTTCCCCCACGATGCCGGAAAGCGCCACGGCATCCGTGGGCGACAGCACGGCAGCAAGCGCAAAGGCAGGAATCAACGGAATGCCCGGTACGGCCCAGTAGATCAGGAAACCAATGCCGACCACGGTGACCACAACCAGGGCCAGCGCCAGACCTAATATCTCGCGCCCGTGCTCCAGGAATTCACGCGTCGGGGTTTTCCAGCCGTCGGCAAACAGCAGCGGCGGGATGAACAACACCAGGAACAGCTCGGGATCGAACTCTACGTGTAGCCCAAACGTCGGCCATGCCAACAGTGCGCCAATCGCGATTTGCATTAGCGGAAGAGGTAACTGGAAGGGCAGTACGCGGGTGACTACCCCAGAAAGTGAGACCACAAGGGTCATGATGAGAATGGTGAAGAAGATTTCCATGCGTTCCCTGTTTGCGTGTTTCTGAATGACTAAAACATAAAGCGTCGTACTCCTGTTTTACTGCATTCAGATTAACGCAAAAGACAACGCCTGTGCGCCGAAAATAAAAATGGGCGGCCCGAGCCACCCATTTTCGCAGGAAATGCCAAATCAGATGGCCCAACCGCCCGCATAAAACGCGACAAGCGCAATGGCAATCACTACCGTGCCCACGTTCAGTTTGCGCCATTCCCCTGAAACCAGACGACCAATCACCAGCGAGGCAAAGCCAATCATAATACCGGTGACGATGTTGCAGGTCAGAACAATGAAGACCGCCGTGATCAGGCCCGACATCGCATCCACGAAGTCAGCAAAGTCGATTTTGGCCACGTTGCTCAGCATCAGCAGACCAACGTACATCAGCGCAGGCGCCGTCGCGTAAACCGGCACCAGATAAGAGAGCGGAGAAAGGAACAGGATCAGCAGGAATAACACGCCGACGGTAATGGCCGTCAGACCGGTTTTACCGCCTGCCGCCGTACCTGCCGCAGACTCAATGTACACCGCCGCAGGCGCCGCACCGACCAGGCCTGAGAACACGCTGCTCAGGGAGTCGGTGGTCAGCGCTTTGCCGCCATCGATGATTTGCCCGTCTTTATCCAGCAGATTCGCCTGACCCGCGACGGCGCGAATGGTGCCTGTCGCATCAAAGACCGCGGTCATCACCAGCGCCAGCACGCTTGGCAACACCAGAGGATTTAACGCCCCCATGATATCGAGGCTGCCAATCAGGGAGTTGCCTTTATCATCGCTCAGCGACGGCATGGCAAAGAGACCGGAAAAATGCACGGAGGGATCAAAAATCAGGCCGACAATAGAGATACCAATGATGGTAAAGAGAATGCCACCCGGTACTTTCAGCTTTTCCAGACCGATAATCACCGCCAGACCAATCAGCGACATAATCACCGGGAAGCTGGCGAAATGCCCCATGGTTACCGGCAGGCCATCCAGCGGGTTCTTAATGACCAGACCCACGCCGTTGGCTGCAATCAACAGCAGGAAAAGACCAATACCGATACCCGTACCATGCGCGACACCCTGTGGGAGGTTGCGCAAAATCCAGCTACGAATACCCGTCGCTGAAATCACCGTGAACAGAACGCCCATCAGGAAGACGGCGCCGAGCGCAACGGGGACGCTGATTTGCTGACCCAGTACCAGGCTGAACGCGGTAAAGGCCGTCAGCGAGATGGCGCAACCAATCGCCAGCGGCAGGTTCGCCCACAGGCCCATGACGATGGACCCAACGCCCGCAACCAGACAGGTGGCGACGAACACGGCGGAAGGCGGGAAGCCCGCTTTACCCAGCATACCCGGCACAACAATGACCGAGTACACCATGGCAAGAAACGTGGTTAAACCGGCAACCACTTCCTGGCGCACGGTGCTGCCGCGAGCAGAAATTTTAAACATGGCGTCGAGTGAACCGCCGGTACGCGCAGATGGCGTAGACATAGAAAACATCCCCTGAGAGTTTTTATCATTCGTCGTAAGCGTGGTGGACACTCCACTGCCAGCGAAACGTCAAATCCTTGTGCTGCGTTTGCGACGAAAGGGGCGTCACAAAAAAAGCAAACGTTTAGCTCCGCGCTTACAAAACGGGTGGTCAAATTAAGGCAAACGATTATCTAGCGTATACCACGCCCTTTTCAACTTAACTTTGCCCTTTTTCCCTAAAATACCCTTATGACGATGAAGAAATAACCAGAGGATGCGCAAACGTTATCGTCGCTGCGCAATTTGATAACATTTTACGCTTCGCCAGGGAGATCGAACGGACCGCCTTGCTGAATCGCTCTTTGCCATGCGGGACGCATTTCGACTTTTTTCTTCCAGGCCTGCGTATGGGGAAGGTTGTCGATCCCCCCTCGCGCGAGCAGCGCAAAGATCGGGAAACTCATCTGAATATCCGCCATGCTCAGGCGATCGCCCGCAAACCAGCTGTTCTCACTGAGATGAGCTTCAATAAACCGGGCGTGTGTTTCCAGCTGCGGATTGAGCCAGGCCTTTTGCACCCCTTTCCCCAGCCCTTTTCCCAGCGTCCGCAGACCAAAAGGCACCGGCGGTTTGCCTAAACTGTTGAAAACCAGCTTCATCAGCAGAATGGGCATCAGCGAACCTTCTGCATAGTGCAGCCAGAAACGGTACTGCAGTTTCTGTTCAGGCGACTGCGGCTTAAGCTGCGAGGTCAAATCGTAGGTCTCCTGCAGGTATTCCAGAATCGCGCCCGATTCCGCCACGATCAGACCGTTGTCTTCCACGACCGGCGATTTACCTAACGGGTGAACTTTCTTCAGGGATGGCGGCGCCATCATGGTTTTTTCCCGCTGGTAGCGGACAATTTGATAGGGCAGAGCAAGCTCTTCGACTGCCCATATCACGCGCTGTGAGCGAGACTGATTAAGATGGTGAACCGTTAGCATGGTTTTCTCCCGTTATGCATACCTGTTAACTATAGAAAATCGAACAAGATGACGAAAAAATTTTGCCGATATTTCGTCGCTGACAACTGGCAAAGAGGCGGGCATTGCATAGAATTAAAGTGTCAGCACAAACCGGAACCTCCTTAACAGCTCGACACGAGGGGTGCTGATGTCGGGGGAAACCCTCCTGTGAACCAGCGGGATAGAGCGAAAGACAAAAGACCGGGAATAAACTAAAGCGCCCTCCTGTGGCGCTTTAGTTTTTTTAGTCGTCCTCCAGCAGGCGAGCCCCGGTGCCTTGTTGACCCAGCGTGTCGCCGGGGTTGCGCAAAGGGCAGTCGCTACGAGAAAGGCAACCGCAGCCGATGCATCCGTCCAGTTCATCACGCAGGGCCACCAGCGTATGAATGCGCCTGTCCAGTTCAACCCGCCATTGCGATGAAAGCTGCTTCCACTCTTTTGCGCTGAGCGTGTGGCCTTCCGGCAGAACGCCTAACGCATCGCCGATGGTCGAAAGCGGAATACCGATGCGTTGCGCAATCTTAATAATTGCCACATAGCGCAGCACATCACGGGTATAGCGGCGCTGGTTGCCCGCGTTACGGATGCTCTTAATCAGCCCTTTGCTCTCATAAAAATGGAGCGCCGACACTGCCACCCCGCTTCGTTTAGCGACTTCGCCGGGGGTTAACAGCGCTTTGATTCGCGGCAATCTCTTTTCCATAAAACCTCTTTACCTCAAGTTAACTTGAGGAATTATACTCCCCCGCAGAGAAAACGACGAATCAACTAAGCGAGTTGTATCTGGAGAGGGGCAACCTTATGTCGCATCAGCAAATTATTCAGACACTGATTGAATGGATTGATGAACATATCGACCAACCACTAAGCATCGACGCCGTCGCGAAGAAGTCGGGCTATTCGAAGTGGTACCTGCAGAGAATGTTCCGCACGGTCATGCATCAAACATTGGGTGAGTATATTCGCCAGCGGAGATTGTTACTGGCGGCGCAGGCTTTGCGCACCACGAAGCGGCCGATTTTTGATATCGCCATGGATCTGGGTTACGTTTCGCAGCAAACCTTTTCACGCGTATTTCGCCGTGAATTTGATCGCACCCCAAGCGATTATCGCCATCAGCTGCATTAAGTGAGCTGCGGTACGCCCTTTTCGTCAGGCTGCTGCTGCCAGGTCATAAATTCCTGGGGCGGCATCGCTTTGGCAAAGTGCCAACCCTGACAATATTGCACACCGCGTTTCAGCAACCACGTCACCTGCTCTGCGGTTTCTACCCCTTCCGCGATGGTTTTCAGGCGCAAGCTCTGCGCCATTTCAATAATATGTTCGGCGATAAGATGGCTGGTGCTGTTGGTGGCCAGAGTATCGATAAAGGATTTATCAATTTTCAGGATATCGACGTTCAGCGAATACAGGTTGTGCAGATTAGAATAGCCAGTGCCGAAGTCATCAATGGCGACTTCGTAACCTGCCTGACGGAAGGCCTGAATAACCGGTGTCGTTTTAGGGACATCGATAAACCCGCGCTCCGTCACCTCTATTTTAATTTGCTGCGCACGCACCGAATAGTGCTGCGCTTTCTGTGAGATAAGCGCAATCAGTCGCGAAGAGTGAAAATCGGATGCCGACAGGTTTATCGATATATAGAGATGGGGATGACTGCCGAGGAATTCGCCGAGATCGTTGAACACCTCTTCCACCACATAATCGGTGATACGTTCAATCATACCCTCTTTTTCTGCGAGGGGAATAAACTCGGCGGGACTCATTACCGGGCCATTAAACCCCGGCCAGCGAAGCAGCGCTTCAGCGCCAACGCACTGATTGTTCTTAATATCGATAATGGGCTGATAGTGAACGCACAGCTGACGCTTATTTAATGCCCGATGTAATAAACGCCCCGGGGAATAGAATTCCCGATGCGTTCGTGACCAGACCAGCAATATAAGCATGCTGCAAATCATGCCCAGCGGTAACGTCAGCGTTGCCTGGTGATAGAGAATTTCGTAGAAACGCGTATTAGATGTCGACACGATGGCCGCAATAGGCCGCTTTGTCGACGTCACGATAGTGTAAAAGCGCCCCGCCTTCTGGAATGACTGAGCATCCCCTCCCACCATCGTACGTAATGACGAAACGTTCGCATGTGGGCTGAGTGAGAAGAAGGCGTTGGTGACCGTGTCATATACGCCCCACACCAGCGCGTGGTCGGTGGACATAACCTCACTCCATGAGAGCGGGTTAACCACTACGACATAATTCTGCCGCTGTATATATGTCATTTTATATCCCGCAAAGAACGGCGTGTCGCGGAAATAATAGATAGAGACATCAGGGTTGCGTTTGTAATTTGCGGTAGGGATAACATAAGGCTGGTCGGGCGTGGTAACCGTTGAGCAAAGAAATTGCTGACCTTGGGCGTAAATTAAATCGGCAACATACAAACGACCACGAACGACGTTCAACATATATTGTCGATGCTCGGGTGTACACAATTCACCCTGATATTTTTCGGCAGCATCTCGGGCTAAATCAACTTGCTCTATTACCAGCTCAGTTTTATCTAAAGCGAGTTGAGCGAACGTGCGTAGCTGGCTACTTGTTTCTGTGACGGCTCTGAGCTGGGCAAACCATAGCGCAAGCATCACCGGCAGTAAAACTACCATGATGATCCCTACTACCCTTAGCATCTTGCGCCGAGCGCTACGATTCATTTCCGCCTAATATCCCTGCATTTTGTGTGCCTGTAGTAACGAAGGCTGGATGCTTTGATAAACAGGTGATTACGTTGCATGAATCATGCGAAGTTAGCAACTGACTTTTAGTATTAAAATTCCTGTAAATGCTTATGACGATATTATTTGTCCGTAAGCTAAACTAAAAGTGTGCGTACCGTTTTAATTAAGGAAAATATTTATCCAGGCTTCCCTGTGCGTTTTAAGATAACACAACAGAGTATCGTTGATTAAGACAAACTCGCGACAGAGTGAAAAAGGCGCATTTTAATCCTGGATTTTTAAACTATTTTCGCGTTTTTGTTTCACCCGGTGATTTATAAGTAATCAACAGCGACCACCGCTTTCCCACGGCCTGTCCGTTTAGCATCATATAACGCTCTGTCTGCCTGGGTAAGAAGCAGGGAGACGTCGCGTTGCCCGAAGCGGACGTCCACGACGCCTGCGCTGAACGCAAGAATTAAGGCTTTATCGCCAATTTGAAGGGGCGATGTGCGGAGCGCTTCACGCAGCGCGGTGCAAAGCGTCAGGGCGGCAGCGCTGGTTGCGCCTGGCAGCAGAAGCAGAAACTCTTCTCCGCCAACGCGCCCCAGTGAGGACGACGCCGGGCTGATTTCCCGGAGACAATCACAAAAATGCACCAGCGCCCGGTCCCCAACCTGGTGTCCCCAACCGTCATTAATTTGCTTGAAATAATCCAGGTCAAACATCAGTACGCAGAATGGGTGGGCCCGGTCCTGTCGTCGCTCGCTTTCCAGCGCAGCGGTCAGCCGCTGTAATATAGCGGACCGGTTTAAGCAGCCGGTAAGATCGTCGGTCATCGCTCTCACTGCCAGCTGCTGTTCCGCCTTCTTACGCTCGGTAATATCCAGACCAATGTTGAGAATCGAGCCGTCCGGCAGCGGGACGTTTGACCACAAAATGGTGAGCGTCGCGCCATCCTTTCGCCGCGGATGCCACTCGTACATGTCGTTAAGCGGCAAGGCATTTAACGATCCGCGAACGCAACGCCGCTCTTCCTGATCCGGACAGAAGAGTGCCAGCGGATCGGCGTGGGTATTAATTTCCGCCATCCTCCAGCCAAACACCTTTTCACATTCGGCATTCCAGAGTACGCAGCGGTTTTGTCGATCGAAACTGCTCATTAAAACCGGGGCTCGTTCAAACAAGATTTTATAGTGCGTCACGACGCGCTGCATCTCTGCTGCCGTGCGTTCACGGGCCACGATCTCGGCAAAACGATCGCTGAGTTTTTCCATCAGGACCACGATGACGTGCTTCAGGGTCGGCATTGATAAGAGCCGTTGTGAAAATCCCAGGAAGAAATAGCCATTACCCTTTCCTTCCCTGTCTGCAAGCTTACATAAGACGCCACCCTGTAAGTGTTGGTAGCCGGGATGTGAAGGGGTAAAAAGGACTTTGCCAACATTCTCCTTCCAGTAGATTGACCGCCACGAACGGTGCTGACGTTGTAATAGGGTACTGGCAAGAAAGTGGGTAATGTCGAACGAGTGGCAGCTCAGGTTCCCGGCGCATATTACACGCTGCATGCCCGCGTCATCATCCATGCTTATCCAGGCAAGCGTCGACCCCAGCGTACGATTGATGGTTTCCAGCATCCCGGCTAAAGAACTCTGAGACGTTAACAGCGGCATCAGTTTTGCTAAAGCATGCAACGCCTGCACGCTGTCGTTTACCACTTCGCGACATCTGTCGTTAATCATTTTCGCAGGTCCTGGAATGATAAAAACCGGGCACAGCGAATAACTCAGGATTCGACGGGAAATGCCCCGGACCCATTATTCCAGGGGTAATAAATGAGGTACAAAAGAAGATGCATGTGTGAATAATAAATGACACAACCAGATAAAAATCAATAAATTCAATATCCTGAATCACTTGCCGTGCGTATATTTATTTATCCGTTCAAGCATAATCTATAGGATGAATACTGTACATATTGTACGCAGGGTCGATTCCCGTACAACTTTAATTATCCTGATGAATTTATTATAAAGATATCGAAAAGCGAACCCTTAGCGCACGAAGATATATTTTCCTGCCCTCTTTACTCAGCCATTTTTAGTCGAAAAACGCACATTTTTACTGCAACGAGACTGGTGAATAAAAGAACAAATGTGATATAGTTCACACATATTTTGTAACGAGAAACACTGTTTCATTATTGTTCATCTGCTCTTTCGAGGATCGGTTTTATGGCAACCCTTACCACCAGCATGGTGCTTCTGCGCTGGCCGTTATTCAGCGCCGTTTTGATGTTTTTGGCCAGTACGCTGAATATTCAGTTTCGTAAATCAGACTACGCAGGGCTGGCCGTCATCAGCACCCTTTTGGGCGTTGGCGCAGCATGCTGGTTTGCCATGGGCCTGCTGGGCATCACGCTGGTCGACGTGGCGACGATCTGGGAAAACGTGAAAGTAGTAATGGTTGAAGCAATGAGCCACACGCCACCAGAGTGGCCAATGGTGATTACCTGATTGACGGTTCATACTGCGCTTAGCAAAAACGATGGCGTAAGACGCTCGCTGAATTTTTGTCATAAAAAAGGCCCTGAAAGGGCCTTTTTTATTAACGGTGACAACGGACTTAGAACGGGATGTCGTCGTCGAAATCCATCGGCGGTTCATTAGACGGGGCTGGAGCAGACTGCTGCTGTGGGCGAGACTGCGCGCCACCGCTGAACTGGTTGCCGCCCTGCGGCTGCTGAGGCTGGCCCCAGCTACCCTGCTGCTGTTGCTGTCCGCCACCTGCCGGTGCGCCGCCGCCCTGACGGCCGCCCAGCATCTGCATGGTGCCGCCCACGTTAACCACCACTTCCGTGGTGTATTTCTCAGCGCCGGCCTGATCGGTCCATTTGCGGGTACGCAGCTGGCCTTCGATATAAACCTGAGAACCTTTACGCAGATATTCACCGGCCACTTCGGCCAGTTTGCCAAACAGCACAACGCGGTGCCATTCGGTCTGCTCTTTCATCTCACCGGTCGCTTTATCACGCCAGGATTCGGACGTAGCCAGCGTAATGTTGGCAACTGCGCCACCACTCGGCATGTAGCGTAC
>Ga0268255_10001333_pt1 | contig 14652 bp, 12 predicted proteins | sample AgamicOrMarz_FD_200256 | JGI IMG/M metagenome (GOLD analysis project Ga0268255, IMG submission 200256) | Agave microbial communities from Guanajuato, Mexico - Or.Ma.rz (v2) (version 3) | ecosystem: Host-associated > Plants > Phyllosphere > Phylloplane/Leaf | place: Guanajuato, Mexico...
AGGATCCATTAGTAAGCCCCTTCTATAAAATGCTTGAACGATCTGACGATACACCTGCGTTCCTTTTAAACAGCAATTGGAATGAAATAAACCGGAACCTGTCTGCAGCTGTGAATGCAGTTATGCTTGGACAGGATGCTGAGAAACTACTAAATAAAGCTGTTCAGGACTCTGAGAAATATATGAAGTAGTAAGACTAAATAAGTGGGGTGTTTATGATGAAGTCTTTGCCTGCCTCTCCAACACCCTATGTGGAAATAAACAAGAAAAAGAAAATAAAGTGGGACAAGATTGTCCCACTTCTTTTTATCTCCCCATGGGTAATTGGATTTCTTGCTTTTACGCTCGGACCATTAGTATATTCTCTTTTTATCAGCTTCTATGATTGGCCGGTTGTCGGTGAGGCGACATTTATCGGTCTAGATAACTATAAGACAATGTTTACGGATGATCCCCTGTTTTGGAAATCATTATGGGTGACGGTTAAATTCGCTGCGCTATTCGTTCCTTTAAATATTATTGTAGCCCTAGTTTTAGCCATTTTATTGAATCAAAATGTAAAAGGTCACTCCTTTTTCCGAACCTTTTTCTACCTGCCGTCCGTCATTTCGGGCGTTGCTCTTGCGATGATCTGGGCTTGGGTATTCAATGGTGAATACGGTATTCTTAATTACTTTCTTTCCTTGGTTGATATAACAGGTCCTAACTGGCTGAATGAGACGGGCTGGGCACTTGTAGCGATGGTAATTGCCAGCCTTTGGGGGCAAGGTACGATGATGTTAATTTTCCTGGCAGGTTTAAAAGGTATTTCAGGAGAACTTTATGAAGCTGCATCTATCGATGGAGCTAATAAAATAACTCAGTTCTTCAAAATAACCTTGCCGCTCTTAACACCAACCATCCTATTTAATGTCATCACAACTATAATAGCAGCTTTCCAGCAATTGACGTTAGCTCTGCTATTAACTGGCGGCGGACCGCTCAATTCAACCTATTTTTACGCAATGTATGTTTACGAAAATGCCTTTAAATATTTTAAAATGGGATACTCTTCCGCAAATGCATGGTTTATGTTTTTGATTGTTTTAGGGTTAACAATGCTAGTGTTTAAATCCTCGTCGGCCTGGGTTTACTACGAAGGAGAAGTTAAAAAGAAGAAATAGGATTGAAGCCAATTTATCGATACGAGGGGTTTTATTATGAAAATAAAAAGAAGGGTTGAAAAAACCTTTATATACGTTCTTTTATTCTTTTTCTCTCTGTTATTCCTGGCGCCATTATTTTGGATGGTAACCACATCATTAAAATCACCGGAAGAGCTTTATCTGTTCCCGCCAAAGTGGATTCCCTCCAGTCTTCACTTTGGAAATTTTAAGGAAGCATGGATATCCCAGCCCTTCACGCAATTTCTAACAAATTCACTAACGGTGACCATCTTGGCAACTCTGGGTCAAATAGTTTCGTCTTCACTGGTTGCCTATGGGTTTGCAAGATTTACTTTCAAAGGACGGGATTTCTTATTTATGGTTCTTCTAGCCACAATGATGATTCCGTGGGAAGTAACGATGATTCCTTTATATATGGAATTTAACTTCCTTGGCTGGATCAATACGCTAAAACCCTTGATTGTTCCCGCCTGGTTCGGTGCCCCATTTTATATCTTTTTGATGCGCCAGTTTATTATGGGCATACCCAAAGAGCTGGATGAAGCAGCGAGGATAGATGGTGCAAACTCGTTCCAAATTTTTTATAAAATTTATCTTCCGCTAATGAAGCCGGTTTTAATCTTAGTTGGAGTGTTCAGCATGTTGAACTGCTGGAATGATTACCTAGGGCCACTCGTGTTTCTAAATGACCAGAGTAAATATACTTTGACACTTGGACTTGCACAGTTCAAAGGAATGTTTGGTGTAGATATGGAGGGAATTATGGCGATAACCTTCCTAATCAGCATCCCGCCGCTCATTCTTTTCTTTGCTGCACAGCGTTACATTGTCGAGGATGTTTCTAAGTCGGGGGTAAAGGGATAATGAGTTAAAACAAGGACTAATTAGAAGGGATTATCCCTTCTGATTGGTTAGGTTTATAAATGGGATATATAACTATCCTAAAACTTTTGGGTAAATGAAAGGTTGAACGCTCTATGATACAGTCGTTACGATTTCTTACATTACCGTCTGGTGTGAAACGTTTTTTAGCCACAGAATCTCTGTACGGGCTGAGCATTGGAATGTTTACCTTAATTTTGAATCTACATTTAATTGAAATGGGTATGACAGAAAAGCAAATAGGACTCATCACCTCAATGGGTATTTTAGTAATGGGAATCCTTGCAATACCTGTGAGCATCTTGGCTAAAAAAACAGGCCGGAAAAAGCTGCTTGTTACAGGGATTACAAGTATTGCCATCGGATGCAGCATTTTTGCTTTTGCAGAAGGCTTTGCATTCTTTTTTTGTGCTCAATTTGTGGTTTCCATGGGCCTAACGCTTGTGGAAACAACGGAAATACAGTTGTTGTTCCATTATAGTCGGTCAAAAAGGGAAGAAACTCAGGCTTATAGCTTTTTATTCGCAGTGTTTACTGCTTTTTTGGGAGCGGGAACGCTAATTGGCGGCTTTTTGCCACATTGGATTGAGCTTTCAGAGAGAGGCTACCAAAATACATTGTTAGCAACATCCATATTGTTTCTATTATTAGCCTTTACAAGGGGAAGTTTGCTGCCAACTGAGCAACGAAGGAAAACAGTTGCGCACGAAGATCAAGATCATCAGAGGATAAAAGGTCCTGAACCGAAAACTTTCGTTGAAACTAAAAGTAAGCTTACGAGAGATGTAAAGCAAAAGTTATTATTTTTTGCTGTTTTCGCACTGATTACTGGTGGTGCAGTATCCTGTCTACAGCCTTACTTGAATTTATTTATAAAGTTTCGTTTCGATTTCTCGAATGAGTCTGTTTCGATGCTGCTGGCTCTAAATGGCCTGGCGCTGTTTATCGGTTCTGTTTTTTCACCAGCACTAATCGATCGTTTCGGGGTGAAAAAGACATTTCTTTATATTTACATGGTGAATATCATTCTTTGCCTTTTATTATTTTTAAACATCAATTCTTATATCTTTTCCACGCTTTTATTAGTAAGAGGCGGGGTATTTACAATGCTGACCAATCTGGCTGACAGTTTATCCATGTCATCATTTAAGGATGAGGAAAGGGATTTGTATGCAGGAATGAGAGCCGTATTTCGAAGCGTTGGTTCGGCATTAGCAGCATTTCTTGTCGGGATCATCCTAGCTGGAAAAAACTATACCCTTCCATTTATTTTGGCAGGTCTGCTCCTCCTTCTCGGCTATGTATATTTTACTTATTTAATCAGACCGAAATTCTTCGAAACGGATCAAGAGTTCCTGGTAAATACGAATGATAGGATAACAAATGAATGTTGAAAGTGAGTGGATCTAATGTTTGATATAAAAAAAATCCCCTTCAGCCGATATGGTTCTTTTATAACCATTTCACCAAATCATCACGAGGACGGGGATTGTCCGCTTTACCTCCGTAATATCCGAAATGGGGACAATGAGTTTGGAGAGGTGTTCCGAATTGATATTACGTTTGAGGGAAGCTCTCTTCCTTATAATGCGGTACTACTTCCGAGTATGCTCCGGCTCGAAAGCACGGCAGGGTTTGCAGAATTTTGTATAACAGAATCCCGTGTTTTACAAATTAGAAGTCATGGAGTTGGCGTAAGACTGACAGGTATTACTGGTGCTTATGATTATGCAGTTGCGGTGGAAGAGGATCGTTGGGAGGTTAACCATTCCCGTCAGGAAATGCGATACATGCTTACTTCGATAAAGGGACGCCTCGTAGTGGACGCACCTTTCATAGAGCAGCGTTGTGAAAAAATTATTGTCGATTTTCTTCCGAATTCGGACATGGAGGAAATGGAAGGTGTAATTGAGGAGTTTACGACCATTTACACGAACCGCACCTATTCTGCTTTTACAAAAGGGCATAAAAAAGTTGCAAAGGAATATGAGTCATGGTTAGAAAATACCCTTGAGATTCCGGAAAAGTATGCAAAAGGAAAAGAGGAAGCCTCCTATATTACTTGGTCCTGTGTTGTTCCGCCTGAAGGAATGCTGACTAGGCCTGCGATGTATATGTCGAAGAACTGGATGACAAACATTTGGAGTTGGGATCACTGCTTTAATGCCCTAGCATTAGCAAAAAATAACCCCGAGCTCGCCTGGGACCAGTTTATGATCTTTTTTGATTTGCAGGATGAATCAGGAATGCTGCCGGACTTCGTCAATAATAGGTCTGCTTTATGGAATTTTACTAAACCACCCATCCATGGCTGGACTCTAAGGCGCATGTGGGAACAAAACGATTTTGTTACAGAGGATAAGCTTCGGGAAGTCTATCAGCCGCTAGAGAAATGGACGAAGTGGTGGCTGACGTTCCAAGACAGCGACCAAGATGGGATTCCACAATATAATCATGGAAATGACAGTGGTTGGGATAACAGCACAATTTTTCACAAAGGAACACCAGTTGAAAGTCCCGACCTTTCTTCTTTCCTACTAATTCAAATGGAGGTTCTGTCGGAGATTGCCTGTAAGCTTGGGAAATATGATGAGGCTAGACAATGGATGGATGAGTCTCAAGCATTGTTAAGTAGAATGATTGACCATTTTTGGACGGGACATAACTTTGTAGCAAAACGCTCAGGAACACATGAAGTCATTGAATCTAACAGTCTAGTCTTATATGTCCCTCTGATTCTCGGAGATAGGCTTCCGCCTGAAATCTTAAATAGGCTGGTAGAAGATATAACGACCAAGGGATTTTTAACAGAATATGGACTAGCAACCGAGATGCCAGACAGTCCGTTCTACAGAAAAGATGGATATTGGCGAGGGCCAATCTGGGCACCAACCACTATGCTGCTCGCGGATGGGTTGCTTTCATCCGGCAAAAAGGAGGCAGCTATCGAAGTGGCAGAGAAATTCTGTGCGATGGCAACAAAATCAGGTATGGCGGAAAACTTTGATGCACTAACTGGGACTGGGCTTCGTGACCCAGCATTTACTTGGACATCGAGCGTATTCCTGATCCTTGGACAACTTCTCGCTGCAGAGAGCCGACGCGTTGAAGATAAGTAAGGCTGGCTGCTAAATATTTAAACATTTTACGTTACCTCCGAATTGGAATAAAAACTCATATGATTGAGGGGTTAAATGATGAAAAAATTAAAAAGATGGGAAAACATCTATACAGATGGTATAAACCGCTTGAGTGCTCGTGCTCACTTTAACAGCTATCCTTCTCTTGGTGCGGCTGAAACGGATGATGCGGTCAATAGCCACTACTATCAAAAACTTAATGGAATTTGGAAATTTACTTTTCTAGAAGCCCCTGAATATTGGTCAGATGGCTTTTATTACGAGGATATAGATACAAAAGATTGGGATGAAATTGCTGTGCCCGGCAACTGGCAAATGCAAGGATACGGGAAGATGCATTATTCTGATCTGTGGTACAATTTCCCAATTATTCCACCGCGTGTCCCTACAGAAAACCCAACAGGAATTTATCGACGAGAATTTGAGTTTAATCGGAATTTAGAAGGAGAACAATTAATCCTTCGATTTAATGGTGTTGATTCTGCCTTCGAATTTTATATTAATGGAGAATTTGCAGGTTATAGTAAAGGTGCTCGGATTCAATCAGAATTTGATATTACGAAATTGTGCAGACAGGGTACAAACAGCTTGACTGTCCGTGTGTTTCAGTGGTCAGATGGAACGTATTTAGAAGATCAGGATATGTGGTGGCTAAGCGGAATTTTTCGTGATGTTGAACTATATACTCGACCTGTATTAGGACTATATGACTTTACCGTTACCACGGAGTTTGATAAGGAGTGGAAGGACGCTGCCCTTACCGTTTCAGTTGTGCTGACACAACAAAGCAACCAAAATATTACTTATCAATTAATGGATCCAGAAGGAAAGCTAGTTTTTAGCGACGAAAAAAGAGCTGACGAACCTTTTAGCATGAATATAGTATCCCCCTTGAAGTGGAGTGCGGAGCAGCCTAATTTATACCACCTCTATATGACTGTCAAGGAAGATGGAAATATTATTGAAGTCATTCATCAGCATGTAGGATTTCGGTCTATTGTCATGGCGGATGATACATTTCTTGTAAATGGCGTGGCAATTAAGTTCAAAGGTGTGAATCGTCATGACTATAACCCGAGAACAGGGAGGGTTGTCACTCGAGAAGAAATAGAGCGCGATATTAAGACAATGAAGCAAAATAATATTAATGCTATTCGTACGGCTCATTATCCGAATGCGCATTATTTTTACGATCTTTGCGATCAATACGGGATGTATGTGATTGATGAGGCGGATTTAGAATGTCATGGTTTTGAATTGACAGGGAAGTATGATTGGATCAGTAATGATCCAGCATGGAAAACTGCTTATGTTTCAAGGCTGGAACGAATGATTGAACGTGATAAAAACCACCCGTGTATTATCATGTGGTCGCTTGGAAATGAATCTGCTTTTGGTCATAATTTCCGGGCCATGGCAAAGCGTGCAAAGGAAATGGACCCGACTCGCCTTGTTCATTATGAAGGAGATTCTGAAGCAGAGGTGACAGATGTATACAGCACGATGTATACATGGCTAGAACATAAGGAAAGACGGACGATGGACCAGGTGATTGAAAAGTCAAAAAAACCTCATATTCTCTGTGAATATGCCCATGCCATGGGAAATGGACCTGGAAATTTAAAAGAATATCAGGACTTATTTTATAAGTATGATAAACTCCAAGGCGGATTTGTTTGGGAGTGGTTTGATCATGGGATTGAAACGGTGGCAGAGGATGGTACGGTTTACTATCAGTACGGCGGTGATTTTGGTGATGACCCAACGAATGGAAACTTCTGTATCGATGGGTTAATCATGCCGGATGGTACTCCGTCCCCAAGTCTATATGAGTATAAAAAAGTGATTGAACCAGTTCAAACAGAATGTATGGATAGCGAAAAGGGAATTTTCCGTCTTATTAATCGATATGATTTCTTATCATTGGACCATTTGGATTTAACATGTTCGTTATTTGAGGATGATCGATTGGTTGAATCATTTGAAGTAGAGCTTCCAAAGTTATCTGGACGGGAGACAGTAGAGATTCAGCTGACAGTTGGGCAGGACATTGAAAAAGTAAGCGGAGCTAATTATTATTTGGTATTTTCATATAAACTAAATCAGGATACAACCTGGGCAGTGAAAGGTCATGAATTAGCGAATGCCTCCTTTGTGCTCCCGGGCAGGCCGAAATTACCCAAAGCACATGGTGATGGAGAGCTCCAGGTTAAAAAAGACGGAATGTTATTAAAGGTTAGCGGCACTGATTTTACCGTCACTTTCGATTGTGTCAAAGGAACACTAATACAAGTAACCCGAAATGGGAAAATCCAGATCGAAAAGGGTCCGCAGTTCAACTTCTGGCGTGCTCCAATTGACAATGATATGTACTTGTTTAATGATTATCGAGGAAAATATTTCATGCATCTCGGGCATCAACTGGTCGAAGAGGTACACTATGAGCTGAAAGACGGTGTTTTTGAATGGCAAACAGATGCGTTGTATGGGACAACTAACAGTTCTTGGTACTACCAACTTAAATATAAATACAGTATCTATCCAAACGGTGATATTCTTTGCAGTATTGATGGAATTGCTTCCGGAATGAGGCAAAATGCCCCAGCCATGGTGCCACGCCTTGGTCTACACCTGCAGCTAAATAATGAGTTTGTTCATACGCAATGGCGCGGCAGAGGCCCGGGAGAGAGTTATCCAGATTCAAAACAAGCGAATCATCTCGGTGTGTATAGTAAGAAAGTGGATGAGCTGTTTACTAATTATGTGAAGCCTCAAGAGAATGGCAATCGTTCCGACTGTGATTGGGTCAGCTTTACTGATGATGATGCGAATGGGCTTATATTTATTGCGAGTGAAACCTTTAACTTTAGCGCATCACACTATGAAGTTAGTGATCTTGAAAAAGCCAAACATACCGTCGATTTAAAGCCGAGGGACTATGTAGTCTTAAATATTGACTACAAACAAAACGGTCTTGGCAGCAATTCGTGCGGGCAGGATCAACTAGAAAAATATCGTTGTAAGTTCGAAGACTTTACCTTATCATTCCGGATATCTTCCTTCAATGCTGAAAAAACCACCTCGGTAGAGCTTGGAAGAGAACGGTGTTGATGGTGTCAGTGTTTCTTTAGTTGTTATCTTGGTGTCAGGCACTACTCGTGGACAAATGTCCACGAGCGGTGCCTGACACCCTCTTTTAATCCTGGAGTTTTAAGAGCTAATATAGTCGCCGCCATTGACGTGTAGTGTTTGTCCGGTTACGTATTGGGAATCTTGGCTGGCAAGATAGACGTAGGTTGGTGCGAGTTCAAAGGGCTGGCCTGCTCGCTTCATTGGTGTGTCTATTCCAAAGGTTGATACTCGCTCTGCTGAGAAAGAAGAAGGGATAAGCGGGGTCCAGATAGGCCCTGGTGCCACAGCATTTACGCGAATACCCTGTTCAACAATATTGTGAGAAAGCGAGCGTGTAAAAGAAACGATCGCACCCTTAGTTGATGAGTAATCTATTAAAGTCTTTTCCCCGCGATAAGCTGTTATTGAGGCCGTATTAATAATGGAACTGCCTGCATTTAAATGGGGTAACGCAGCTTGGGTCATAAAGAAATAGGAAAAGATGTTGGTTGCAAAAGTATTGATCAACTGCTCTTCAGAGATATCTGTCAGATTATCCTGTGGAAATTGTACTGCTGCATTATTTACAAGAATATCTACTTTTCCGTATGCTTTGACGGTTTGTTCAAGGACCTTATTGCAATTGTCCTTATAACGCAGGTCAGTTGGGATAGCCAAGCATTTCCTTCCAATCTGTTCAATTCGCCCCTTGGTTTCTTCTGCATCTTGCTGTTCGTAAAGGTAGGCGATTACAACATCTGCACCTTCTTTTGCAAAAGCTACTGCAACTGCACGACCAATACCGCTATCACCACCAGTAACAATTGCGACTTTATCCTGCAGCTTGTGACTCCCTAAATAGGACGGGTTCTCGTATATGGGTCTGGGATTCATTAAATATTCCAAACCTGGCTGCTGATTCTGATGCTGAGAGGGGAAGGCAATAGGTTTCTCTTCGCATTTTGTTTCCTTACTATAATAGGGATACAATGGGTAGTTATTCATAAAGATCCTCCATAACATAGGCATAAAACTAAAACAGTATATGCATAGGCACCTTGTAAAGTTAATTTCTAGGGCAAAGAATAAACTAATCAAACGTTTGATTAGATTGGCCAATAGATCAAACAAAATAAAGCACCCTCTCAAAAGGTGCTTTGCGTCCATCATGAGAATTCCTTATCGACCAACTCTTCTGACCAAAGGCTATGATCGAATTCTTTTTCTTCTCCATAAGCAAGTGTAATCACTGCTGTTTTTGAATAATCCTTTAATAATTCTTTTAACTCATTATCTTTATCAACCATAAAGTCAACCACAGGAAAAGCTTTTAATAATCGAGTTAATGATTCTGGAGAAGCAGCTGTTTCATTTGTCGGAAAGGTATGACTAGGAATCACATATTTAACATTCAATAATTTTTTAACAGCATAAGCGGCTTCTTTTGGCCCCATTGTAAAATGGCCCGATGAGGAGAGGATCGCAATGTCAGGATCATATACATCCTGAATTAATTTCATATCTGACATTAATGCCGTATCACCTGAGTGGTAAAGGGTATAATCATCCTTAAAGTCAAAAATATAACCTGCTGACTCGCCAGCATAAACAGGAGATCCTTGGGTTTCACCATAGGAAGAGGTATGTTTTGCCTGAACCATCGTTGCAGATAACTCCTCAAAGGAAACCGAACCTCCTAGATTAATAGGAAGCACATTCTTCATTCCTTGCTGCAGAAGAATTAAGGCCAATTCATATTGTGCAACAATCATAATATCAGGCTTATGTTCAACCAACTTGCTAAGACCGCTGGTATGATCAAAATGGCCGTGGGTTAGAAATACACAATCAATGGATTGATAGAAATCAGACGTGTTTAATTGCGGTGGAAAGCCAGGATTTAAATCGAAGAAGGGGTCAATTAAATACTTTTTTCCTAACTTACTTTCTAAAACATACATGGCATGCCCAAGTCGTAATATTTTCAGTACAAACACCCCCGAAAACTTTTAAATAACACACTTTAATCTATTTTATTTTTTTACATGGGTAATAAGAACTTGGTATTAGAATATTCTCACGAGATGAATGCTTTTCTGTTTTGTTCATCGATAACATTTGTGTAGTGCCAAATAAGAACTTCAAAAATCCGATCCCATCTCTGTGTTAATGCGTAATCCCTTCCTGCTCTTGCCATTTGTTCACGTAGTCCGTCATTACACAAAATCTTAATAATCGCGTCACTAAATTCCTGCACATTACCAGGTCTACATAAATACCCCGTAACTCCGGCTTTAATGATATTCTTAACACCCCCAGCCTTCGCGCCTATAACAGGTGTTCCACTGGCAAGGGACTCTAGAACAACATTTCCAAAGGTTTCCGTGGGTGAGGGGAAAACGAATAAATCAGATGCTGAATAGACTTCGGCCAAACTTTTTTCATTTAAGAATCCTGTAAAGGTCATATTTTCTGCTGCCTGTGCTTCCAATTCCTTTCGTAATGGACCGTCCCCGACTATTAACCAATGTAATTTCACATTTAATTCAGCTGGGATTGATTTAGCGACGGACATTAGTGTCTTTATATCCTTTTCAGGTGCTAATCTGCCTACATATGTAAGCAGGTATCTCTCTTTTATAGAGTAAAGGTTATGAACTGTATTTTTATCGTAATGAGGGTGATAAAGTTGGCAATCTACGCCCCGTGGCCAAATTTCTAAATTTGAAAATCCATGGTGCTTTAATTGTAGGTGGGTTTCAAGTGAGGGAACGAAGAGTTTTCTACAGGTTTGATGAAACCAGTGCATGTAATTCCAATGGAACTTCGAAAGAAAATGAAGGTGATAATAGTGTAAGTAATCTTCAAAATTAGTGTGATAGGAACCGACAAGCGGTATGTTTAATTTCTTTGCAAAATAAACACCACATAGGCCGATATTAAATGGGGTTGCAACATGAATTAAATCTGGAGAGAAAGTCTTTAATTCCGACTTAATATGAAGAAGGTTTGGAAAAGCCAAGCGACATTCTGGGTATAGAAAAAAAGAACGACTCTTAAATAGATGGATATTAGTAGAATGATATTCATTGGAGTAAGAATCAGGTGCAAAAATCTTAAAGGCAATGCCTTGATCCTCCAAATAATTAGTTAACCGTTTAAGTGTCTTGGCAACCCCGTTGATATCTGGATAAAAGGTATCTGTGAAAATGGCAATTTTCATAATATCCCTCCTAATCGTAATCCTCATAACCGCAGTAAACAGAAGCAAAGGCTTCCCGTAAGTGAACCGAGTATCCCCCCTGCAATTACATCGGAAGGATAGTGAAGGCCTAAGTAGATTCTAGATATGCCCACACAAAGCCCTAAAGGGATCAAGATAAACGAAAGGTGAGGTATGAATAATACATATGGAATGATAACGGAAAAAATTGCAGTTGTATGTCCCGATGGAAAAGAATGATCCTGTAATGGATTTTCCGGAAACTTTGTTTTTTCTATTATTAAATATGGTCTTTTTCGGGGGAATAACAACTTTACAAAATGTACTGGGATGTGACTTGCTGATAAAGCAAGTGCGCTGGCAATGGCAATCAATCTAGTCTCCCTTGGCGAAAACATGATGAGAAGTAAAGTTGCAGCAATCGTAAACCTTGCTCCACCAAGATGTGTCACCATGCGGAAAAAAAGATTTAATAGCCTTTTATCAAAATGACGATTAACCTGCTGAAACAATCGGCATTCGAAGCCATAAAACAATTGTAACATTCTCATAAATGCCTATTCCCCTTTATAAATTATTCATTTCCAACCGATCATTTGGTTGTATATTAAACACCTTTACTTTTTGGTTAGGAGGTTTTCTTCTCTCGATATTTTGTTGGATAAGATTGCTGGTGCCGTCTAGAAACATGCTTGTTTTCCAAAGTAAAGTATCGTATTTGATGATTCCCTTTGTATGTATACCTTTACCTGTGATCAAGTTCCCTAGTTCAGCTAAACATGTACATTTAACAGGTCCTTTAAATCCTGCACCAGATACGAAAATCTCCATCCAATCCCTCCTAATTATTTGGTTTACTTAATTGTATATGGGAATGATAAGATTTTTTCTTAATTTAATGTTAAATGAGTGTAAAGAAATTGTGATTGGTGGAATTTCATTTAAATTAAATAATTTTCTAGTTAAAAAAAGTTTTATGAGGAAATTAATGGAGGTTATTCAATTTCTTTTATAAAATAACTTCTACAAAAATAAAAAGGGGGATTTTTATATGAATTTCATAAAATCAACAATGGAAGCGTTATCATTTTAACTGATAAATCATAAGTTTCAGAAATATTTAAATAAATAGAATAATATACTAGACGAATGAGTAAAGTTGTACTACAATAATATTTATTAAATCACCTAGACAATCACATCGGTATTCATGTTAGATAATCTATCAATCTACGATGTAATTTGTCAGAAAAAATAGAAAAAGGGGTCCTTATTATGAAAAAGAATTGGGCAAAAATGTTTATGGCCTCCACCTTATTGGCAGGAGTGCTTGCAGGTTGTTCTGGAGCAAAAGAAAGTTCAGGCAGTGAAAGTAAAACCATTAAAGTTGGTGTAAACTTAGAGCTATCCGGTGGAGTTGCTTCTTACGGGGAGTCACTTGAAAACGGTATTGATATTGCAGTTGATGAAATCAACAAAAAGGGTGGAGTAAAGGGCAAAAAGATAGAACTTGTTAAAGTAGATAACAAGTCAGAAGCTGCTGAGGCTACAAATGGTGCGATTAAGTTAACTAGCCAAGACAAAGTAACAGCGATTATTGGTGCAGCAACAAGCGGTAACACCGTAGCCCAGGCACAAATCGCAAATGATACAAAAACAATCCTATTAACACCATCAGGGACAAGCCCGAACGTAACTGTAGCAGATAATGGAAAATTAAACCCATACGTTTTCCGTACATCATTTATTGATCCATTCCAAGGAATTGTAGCTGCTAATTTTGCAGCGAAGGAATTGAAATTAAATAATGCGGCAATCTTTGCAGACAGTGCCAGTGATTATGCCAAAGGTTTAGCGGCGTCATTTAAGGAAACATACGAGAAGGCAGGCGGCAAGGTTGTTGCTGAGGAAGCATATGTTGCAAAAGATACAGACTTCCGTGCTACTTTAACTCGTATTAAGGCTAAAAATCCACAATTCATCTTTATTCCTGGATACTATGAAGAAGTTGGATTAATTGTAAAACAAGCTCGTGAATTAGGAATCACTGTTCCGTTAATGGGTGCAGATGGCTGGGATTCACCGAAGTTAGTAGAGTTAGCTGGAGCTGACGCGTTAAATAATACATTTATCACAAACCATTACACATCTGGAGATCCAGATGAAACAATCCAAAAGTTTGTAACGACATATAAAGAAAAGTTCAATGGAGAATCTCCTAATGCATTTAATGCACTTGGCTATGATACTGTCTATCTATTAGCTGATGCGATTGAACGTGCGGGTGGTACAGATACAGCTAAGATTAAAGAAGCATTAGAGAAAACAAAAGATTTATCTAGGATTACTGGTACGATTACTATCGATAAAGACCACAATCCAATTAAATCAGCAACTGTATTAGAATATAAGGATGGTAAACAAGTATTTAATACAAAAGTAAATCCGTAAAAGTGACAAAAGTGAAATGGAAGGACGATCCCTTCTATTTCACTTTTTTTATTTATTGGTTAAATTCAGAATAGTTGTGATACAATTAACTTAGCAACAGGTACTAATATCAGATATAACATCAATAGCTCGCCACTGGCAGTTCGCGGATATTTAAACGGGTGTATAAGGGACCATTTTTCACAATTAATGAGTGTTTGTACCGGAAACTAATGATATTTACAACAACGGGGGATTTTAATGTTAACAAATGATTTGGACTTTCGATTGGAGCCTAAACTTATAGATTTATATGAAGAACATAAACAGCGATCTGAAAAAATAGATTGGGGTTATCATGATTTCTTACCATGGGATAAGGCAATGGATTTCAGGCGTGTTCCCTGGGATGAAAGCCAGGTAACACTGCCTGCATCGATTATTACTGCCGTTGAAACTGCCCTTTTAACCGAAGTAAACTTGCCGTGGTTTACCTCGCATCTAGATCAAACGTTTAAAGGTTCTTTATCAGTTATTAAAGATTTTGTCCATACTTGGACGGCGGAAGAAGATCAGCATTCAAACCTGATTGAAACGTATCTATTAATTACACGAAATGTCGATCCAAAGCGGCTCCACCAATTACACAAACAAACGGTTGAAAATGGCTGGAATCCTGATTATCACACGCCTTTTGAAA
>Ga0268255_10001335_pt1 | contig 14641 bp, 13 predicted proteins | sample AgamicOrMarz_FD_200256 | JGI IMG/M metagenome (GOLD analysis project Ga0268255, IMG submission 200256) | Agave microbial communities from Guanajuato, Mexico - Or.Ma.rz (v2) (version 3) | ecosystem: Host-associated > Plants > Phyllosphere > Phylloplane/Leaf | place: Guanajuato, Mexico...
ATATTTCAATATCATGATCATTTTATGAATATTTGATGAAAAATCAGACTCTACTTTGTCATAAAGCGCTTGTTTGCTGAATAAGTTACAGTGAATGATGGGTCGTTATAGGTCATCTATTGCGCAACTATTCTGTTACAATAGCGCCGCATTTTTAAATTTGTACAATATCGGGGTTTTATATGTCCACGCTTGCCACCCTAAAAGCGCTTCTTGCCAAACGTATTTTGATTATTGATGGTGCAATGGGCACCATGATTCAACGCCATAAATTGGAAGAAGCCGACTACCGTGGTGAGCGTTTTGCCGATTGGGCACATGACTTAAAAGGTAACAATGATCTTTTAGTGCTAACACAACCCCAAATTATTCAAGGTATTCATGAAGCTTATCTTGATGCAGGTGCGGACATTATTGAAACCAACAGCTTTAACGGCACACGTGTTTCAATGTCTGATTACCACATGGAAGATCTTGTTCCAGAGATTAACCGTGAAGCAGCACGTTTAGCTAAAGCAGCTTGTGAAAAGTATTCAACGCCAGATAAACCGCGTTTTGTCGCAGGTGTGCTTGGGCCAACATCACGTACTTGTTCAATTTCACCTAATGTAAATGACCCTGCCTTTCGTAACATTACCTTTGATGAGCTAAAAGAAAACTATATTGAAGCGACTCAAGCGCTCATTGAAGGCGGGGCAGATATCATTTTGATTGAAACCGTATTTGATACATTAAACTGTAAAGCAGCAATTTTTGCGGTCAAAGAAGTCTTTAAAAAAATTGGTCGCGAATTGCCAATCATGATTTCAGGGACTATTACCGATGCATCAGGTCGTACCTTAACAGGTCAAACTGCCGAAGCATTCTGGAACTCTGTACGTCATGGTGACTTGCTATCGATTGGTTTTAACTGTGCGCTTGGTGCAGATGCCATGCGTCCTCACGTAAAAACCATTTCTGATGTAGCAGATACGTTTGTTTCAGCACATCCAAATGCAGGCTTACCAAACGCTTTTGGTGAATATGATGAAACACCAGAGCAAACTGCGGCATTCTTAAAAGAATTTGCAGAAAGTGGCTTAATTAATATTACCGGTGGTTGCTGTGGTACAACGCCTGACCACATCCGTGCAATTGCCAATGCGGTAAAAGATATTGCACCTCGTCAAGTTCCTGAAACTGTACCTGCGTGTCGTTTAAGTGGTTTAGAACCATTTAATATTTATGATGACTCACTTTTCGTAAACGTGGGTGAACGTACCAACGTTACAGGTTCAAAAAAATTCTTACGCTTAATTCGTGAAGAAAACTTTGCCGAAGCTTTAGAAGTGGCACAGCAGCAAGTTGAAGCTGGCGCACAGATTATCGACATTAACATGGATGAAGGGATGCTTGATTCGCAAAATGCGATGGTGCATTTCTTAAACCTTGTAGCTTCTGAGCCAGATATTTCACGTGTGCCAATTATGATTGACTCATCAAAATGGGAAATCATTGAAGCTGGCTTAAAATGCGTACAAGGTAAACCCGTTGTTAACTCGATTTCATTAAAAGAAGGTTATGACGAGTTTGTCGAAAAAGCTCGCCTGTGCCGTCAATATGGTGCTGCGATTATTGTCATGGCATTTGACGAAACAGGTCAGGCCGACACTGCTGAGCGCAAACGCGAAATCTGTAAACGTTCTTATGACGTATTGGTTAACGATGTCGGCTTCCCTGCTGAAGATATTATTTTTGACCCTAACGTGTTTGCAGTAGCAACAGGTATTGAAGAACACAATAACTATGGCGTCGATTTTATTGAGGCCACAGGTTGGATTAAACAAAACTTACCTCACGCCATGATTTCTGGTGGTGTATCGAACGTTTCGTTCTCATTCCGCGGTAATGAACCTGTTCGTGAAGCGATTCACTCTGTGTTCTTGTACCATGCCATTAAACAAGGCATGACCATGGGTATTGTAAATGCTGGCCAAATGGCAATTTATGATGATATTCCAAGCGAGCTAAAAGAAGCGGTTGAAGATGTCATCTTAAACCAAAACCAAGGTGAATCTGGACAGGCTGCGACTGAAAAATTGCTTGAAGTGGCTGAAAAATACCGCGGACAAGGCGGCGCTACAAAAGAAGCTGAAAACCTTGAATGGCGTAATGAGTCTGTAGAAAAACGTCTTGAATATGCCTTAGTTAAAGGTATTACCACTTACATTGATGAAGATACCGAAGAAGCGCGCCTCAAAGCTAAACGTCCTTTAGATGTAATTGAAGGCGCTTTGATGGATGGTATGAACGTGGTCGGTGACTTGTTCGGTTCAGGTAAAATGTTCTTGCCACAGGTGGTGAAATCTGCACGTGTTATGAAGCAAGCCGTGGCTTGGCTTAACCCCTACATTGAAGCTGAAAAGACAGGTAGCCAATCTAAAGGTAAAGTCTTAATGGCAACTGTTAAAGGCGACGTACATGATATTGGTAAAAATATTGTAGGCGTAGTACTGGGTTGTAATGGTTATGACATTGTTGACCTTGGCGTGATGGTACCTTGCGAGAAAATCTTGCAAACTGCAATTGATGAAAAATGTGACATCATCGGTTTGTCAGGTCTGATCACACCGTCTTTAGATGAGATGGTATTCGTTGCGAAAGAAATGCAACGTAAAGGCTTTAACATTCCTTTATTAATTGGTGGCGCGACTACATCAAAAGCACACACAGCAGTAAAAATTGATCCTCAGTATCAAAACGATGCGGTGATTTATGTAGCTGATGCTTCACGTGCTGTAGGTGTTGCAACGACCCTCCTTTCGAAAGAAATGCGTGGAAACTTTATTGCAGAGCACCGTGCTGAATATGCCAAGATCCGTGAACGCTTAGCCAACAAACAGCCCAAAGCTGCCAAATTGACTTATAGCGAGTCAGTTGAAAACGGTTTTAAAATTGACGAAAGCTATGTACCACCAAAACCAAACCTTTTGGGAACACAAGTTTTAACGAACTACCCACTTGCTACACTCGTCGAGTATTTTGACTGGACACCATTCTTTATTTCTTGGAGCTTGGCTGGTAAATTCCCGAAAATTTTGGAAGATGAAGTGGTGGGTGAAGCGGCAACTGACCTTTACAACCAAGCTCAAGCGATGTTGAAAGATATTATCGACAATAATCGTTTTGATGCACGTGCTGTATTTGGTATGTTCCCTGCTCAGCGCACTGACGCCGACACAGTGAGCGTATTTGATGAAGCTGGTCAAACTGTTACCCATACTTTTGAGCATTTACGTCAACAATCTGACAAAGTAACAGGTAAGCCAAACTTGTCTTTAGCAGATTACATTCGTGCTGACCGTGAGCAACAGGACTACTTAGGCGGATTCACTGTATCGATTTTTGGTGCAGAAGAACTGGCAAATGAGTACAAAGCTAAAGGTGATGACTACTCTGCAATTTTAGTGCAGTCATTGGCTGACCGTTTTGCTGAAGCCTTTGCAGAACACTTGCATGAACGCATTCGTAAAGAGTTCTGGGGTTATAAAGCTGATGAACAGCTTAGTAATGAAGAGCTGATTAAAGAGAAATATATCGGTATTCGCCCAGCACCAGGCTACCCAGCTTGCCCAGAGCACTCTGAAAAAGCAGTGTTGTTTGACTGGTTAGGTTCTACCGACAAAATTGGTACTAAACTGACTGAACACTTTGCAATGATGCCACCATCTTCGGTAAGTGGTTTCTATTATTCGCACCCTCAAAGTGAATACTTTAACGTGGGTAAAATCTCTCAAGACCAACTTGAAGATTATGCGAAACGTAAAGGTTGGACACTAGATGAAGCTAAACGTTGGTTAGCGCCGAATTTAGATGATTCGATTGTGTAAAATCAAAATATATCTATTCATTCCCGATTGTTCGGGAATGAATAATTTTTATTTAACTTAATTGAATTCTTACTTTATATTTATCTCATATCGACATGAAGCATGCGACTAACCCTGCTAGGTTTTTTAAAAATTGAAACTTCCTGCGGTTTAATTTCAATATAATTATTTTTTATACTCTTGGCAGATATAAATCTACCAACATTCTCAGAATTTCCATCTGAAGCCGTATAGGAAAATTTAATATAGGGTTGATTTGTATTTAATAATCTTTTAAACCGTTTACCAGCATCTATAGAACGTATATAAAATTCTCCCTCTTTATCTTCCACGTCCCAATAATCATTCAATAACATACTTCCATAACTTGCAGCCTCCGAATGGTTTAATACAATATCCGCAGACCAAACACATCTTGTAATTTCAACATACTCTGCACAATTTCTAAAATTAAAAGTAATTTTAGAAAATAATCCAATGTTATATAAAACTAATAACGATTGTTTGTAAAAAAGTATTCCTTGATAACGTTTATTCTTATTAAAAAAAACAACACCTTCCGGAAGTTTAGTGACTGCACTCAATACATAAATTGCATCTGGCTTAGTATATGGAGAATATAAGCAGGATGCCAATAAAAAACTTAATAATAAAATGCATATATTTTTAATTAGACTCAATAGAATATCCTCACTTAATATAATTATAAAAACACTATAGCATAAAATAATTTGTTTAATAAAAGATTATCAAGAGCAAAATAATATAATTAACTTAATCTTATAAAATATATATTACTTTTAAATGCTACTTATACTTAATTAATATATAACAAATAGAAACTATCTTAACTATCTTAAAATTATAACTTTAAATATTTTTAGCTATCTACTATATTTCATATTAACTTCAAATAAAAATCCCCCCATCTTAAAGATTGAGAGATTTCAATGAATCTATTTCCATACTGTGTACATTAAGCAAATACTACTTTTACTTCAAATGTGACTTTACCTTCTCTTTAACTGCTTCTGTTGAAATACCATATCGATCATGCAAAGTGGGTAAAGCCCCTACATCTAAAAATGCATCTGGCAAATCAATCATGTCAAAACGAGGATGTTTACAATTTCTTAGAAATAGGACATACATCACTTAAACTTAATTTCCTCCCTTTCAAACACATCAGTCCCCTCAAGCACCTCCATAGTCAATAAACCAGCTCAAATGAGATTCTTTTGCTTAAATGGGCTTTATTCTCCTTATCAAAAGGAGAAAAATTAGCAGAAGGATTAAATTGATCTTCAAATGAAAAATATATAATTTATCAATTATATATTTTCGAAAATTATTAAATGGCTATTCTCAAAAAAATTGATCCTGCCTCTTTAGAATCTATTTGTAAAATTTTAGGCGACACAATGAATGGCCTAACAGGTACGGAAATCTCTAAATATCTAAGTGAGTGTAATATTTCTGATCCAAAAATAAATTCAACAAAATGGAAGAAGTTATATGATGCTTTGAATCTTAAACAGAATGAAGATAAGTGCGCCAATAATTTAATCTTTTTTATTCAACATGTCATGAGACCATCAAGGCACTTTGATAATGCAACATGGTTTAATGAAATACGAAACAAATTAAATATTGTGCTTTCATTTGAAGGATTGGAATTAGAAGAAACTGGAATTATAAAACGCATCACAGCCATCAAAACACTTACTGAAGCAGAAGAACGCGCTATAAAGTTAAGAAAAGTACTAATTGATAGGAAGATTCATAATGACGTTCTACTTTTCTGTAAAGCAGAGCTGTTAGTTGATAATTATTTTCATGCTGTATTTGAAGCCACAAAAAGTATCGCTGAAAAAATTCGTAATAAAACGTCTCTCACTACAGATGGATCAGAGTTAATAGATCAAGCTTTCTCATTCAAAGGAAAAATCCCTCATCTAGCATTAAGCAATTTAATGACAGAAAGTGAAGAGAGTGAACAAAAAGGTTTTATGAACTTATTAAAAGGAATTTTTGGTACATTTAGAAACACAACAGCTCATGCTCCTAAAATTACTTGGACTATTGATGAACAAGATGCTCTAGATATTTTATCTACTATTTCCTTAATACATAGAAAATTGGATAAAGCTATTGAGGCAAAAAAAATGTATGAGGGAAAATTATAAAAGTCTAGTTGTATATCATATAAGCTTTTATATGGTCACATTACATGAATTTCCTGAACTCTTAAGTGATGCATCATCTCTCGAATAAATACAAAGTAGGTAAAAATATAAAGCTGATCTGGAGCCACTTGGTTTGTGTAGTAGCTCAAACGCTCAATAAAATCATTAAACCTAACAATTTTATATTAGACAATATGTAAATAAAGAAATCCCCCACCTTTAACATTGAGGGATTTAAAAGAATTTATTTCAATACTATCTGTATCAAACACACATAAATTTTACTTCAAATGTGCCTTAATCTTCTCTTTAACTGCTTCAGTTGAAATACCATATCGATCATGCAAAGTGGGTAAAGCCCCTGCATCTAAAAATGCATCAGGCAAACCAATCATGTCAAAACGAGGATGTTGTCCATTTCTTAGAAGTAATGAGCCAACTGCTTCGCCTAACCCACCAATGACTGAGTGATTTTCAGCAGTTAAAACAGGACGGCCACCTTTTGCGACTTCATCCAAAATGGTTTGTTCATCTAAAGGTTTAATGGTAGGCACATGCAACACTGAAACCTCAATGCCCTCTTTTTCAAGCTCTTCGGCTGCCTCAAGCGCACGCATGGTCAATAAGCCAGTCGAAATGATGAGTAAATCTTTACCCGGTTTAATCACCTGTGCCTTACCCAATTTAAACTGGTAATTATATTTATCGAGTACTAACGGAACCTGTCCACGTAATAAACGCATATATACAGGGCCATTATGCGCGGCAATCTGAGGAATCGCCTGTTCAATTTCCAAGGCATCACATGGATCGATGACCATTAGGTTCGGCATAGCACGGAAAATTGCAATATCATCTGTCGCCTGATGGCTTGGGCCGTAGCCCGTAGTTAACCCCGGAAGTGCTGCCACAATTTTGACATTCAGGTTATCTTCCGCAATCGCCATACAAATAAAGTCATAGGCACGGCGTGATGCAAACACGGCATAAGTTGTTGCAAAAGGAACAAATCCTTCACGAGCAAGTCCTGCTGCTGCGCTCATCAAAAGTTGTTCTGCCATGCCCATTTGGAAAAACTTGTCTGGGTTTTCTTTAGCAAAAATATGTAAGTCAGTGTATTTGGATAAATCTGCTGATAAACCTACGATATCGTCACGCTCTTTTGCCAAGGCATTCAATGCATGTCCAAATGGAGCTGGTTTGGTCGGTTGCCCCTCGGCAGCAATAGAAGCAATCATTGCCGAAGTGGTTAGTTTTTTCTTAGGAGGATTGGCTAACTGGCTCATGGTATATTCCTTACTGTCCGTAGTGGGTCAAAATATTTAAAGCGTCATCCCATTCATGTTCATCAACACGAATGAAGTGTGTTTTTTCGCGGCTTTCCAAGAACGACACGCCCTTACCCATCTTGGTGTCACAAATAATGACACGTGGGCATGTTCCCTCATGGTTTCGTGCTTGGTCGAATGCCGTAAGTAAAGCTTCCACGTCATTGCCATCTACGCGTTGGGTGTACCAACCAAATGACTGCCAACGGTCTACAATCGGCTCAAACGCTAAAATTTCGCTTGAGTGCCCATCTGCCTGCTGATTATTCACATCAATAATCGCAATCAAGTTATCTAGTTTCCAATGAGAAGCAGACATCACCGCCTCCCATGTTGAGCCTTCATTTAACTCTCCATCGGACAGTAAGTTATAGACAAAAGCATCCGACTTTTTCTGTTTCAGCCCTAGACATGCACCGACTGCTATTCCAAGGCCGTGCCCCAATGAGCCACCTGTAATTTCCATACCTGGTGTATATGAAGCCATGCCCGACATTGGTAGACGACTGTCATCAGCTCCATAAGTTTCAAGTTCTTCAAGCGGGATAATTTTTGCTTCAATTAAGGCTGCATAAAGTGCAATCGCATAGTGCCCAATAGAAAGATAAAAACGGTCACGGCCTTCCCACTCAGGGTTTTCTGGCTGATATTTCATTGCATGGAAATAAGATACGGCCAGTAGATCTGCGGCACCTAAAGCTTGTCCGACATAACCTTGACCTTGTACTTGCCCCATACGTAAAGCATGTTGGCGAATGTGGTAGGCACGTTGTTGCAACTCGGCAATTTGGCCTGCTTTATCAACATTTAACATTGTCATTTACTATTTCCTTATTAACGATTGACCAGTTTTGCTGGAACACGCAGAACCAGACTGGCACCGAAAATTAATACCGCTGTGATTAAGAACATGCCGATTGCATTTGAACCGGTGTTGGTGGTGATCCAACCAATTAGATAAGGTGAGCAAAAGCCTGCGAGGTTGGCGAAGCTATTCACTGCTGCAATACCTGCCGCAGCGGAAACACCACCTAAAAAGTTGGTCGGTAACATCCAGAATAAAGAGGATGCCGTCAGCACACCTGAAGCTGCGATGCAAAGGCAAATTAGAGAAAGGGTTAGGTTTGAAGCGAATAAGGTCGCAAATGTAAGTGCTATAGCGCCTGCACACATCGGGATAATTAAATGCCAGCGGCGTTCTTGGAAATGGTCACCGCTACGCCCCGCCAAAATCATGACCACAATGGCACACATGTAAGGCAGGCTTGTGAGCAAACCGATATGCCAGTTATCGCTAATGCCTGAGTTACGAATAAGAGTTGGCAACCAAAAGGTAATGGCGTATTGGCCCATCACGACACAAAAGTAGATGCCCGCCAGTAACCATAACCGTTTATCCGCAATAAACTCTTTAACGCTAGCATGACCTTCTTTGTGCTGGTTATCTTGAGCAAGCTCTTGCTTCACCAAGTTCTTTTCGTCTTGGGTTAACCAATTGGCGTCTTGAACTGAATCTTTTAAAACAGCAAGTACCAATAGGCCAACAAGTACAGTAGGAATAGCTTCGATCACAAACATCCACTGCCAGCCAAACCAACCATGTACACCGCTCATTCGGTCCATGATTAAGCCTGAAAGTGGTCCACCAATCATTCCCGAAATTGGAATCGCGATAAACCAAAGTACGGTCATGCGTGCACGGCGGTAAGACGGGAACCAGTAAGTGAGGTAAAGCAACAAGCCCGGAGCCAGACCAGCTTCGGCAACACCGAGCAGAAAACGTAAGGCATAAAATTGCCATTCAGTTTGAACAAAAGCAAAACAACCTGACAAAATGCCCCATGTAATCATGATACGGGCAATCCAACGTCTTGCACCTACTTTGTGAAGTACAATGTTACTTGGCACTTCACAGAGAAAATAACCAATAAAGAAAATCCCTGCGCCTAACCCATATACAGCTTCACTAAACTGTAAATCACTCATCATCTGGAGCTTGGCAAAACCTACATTTACTCGATCTAAATAGGCACAAAAATAACAAAGCATTAAAAATGGCATGAGCCGAAATGCAATTTTTCGATACGCCGATTTACGAACCGTTGTATCTACTTCAGATGAAAATACTGTATCCATCATGCGAATCCCTTTACATTTGGCCACAGTATCCTCTTGTGACCATCATTCTATTTTTAGTTTTGAAATAGTGAGCGATTAATGAATCAGCATGCCACCATTTACATCGAGTGTGACACCAGTTAGGTAAGCTGACAGATCACTTGCCAAAAATAATGCCGCATTTGCCACATCTTGCGCTTTACCTAAGCGGCCGAGTGGAATACCTGCCAGAATGTCGTGACGGCGGTCATCATTCATTAAACCGCCAGTAATATCAGTCTGGATTAGGCCCGGCGTAAGAGAATTTACACGAATCTGATCTCCACCAAACTCACGTGCCATCGCTTTTGCCAAACCTAAAACCCCTGCCTTTGCAGCGCTGTAATGTGGTCCACCAAAAATACCGCCACCACGTTGTGCTGAAACTGAAGATAGACACACAATGCTTCCACCACCGTTTGCTTTCATGGATGGAATAACCGCTTGCGACATAATGAGTGTTCCGCGAAGGCTGACATCTAAAATACGGTCATAGTCATTGCGCTGAATATCAAGTGTTTTAACTGGCTGAGTAATACCAGCATTGTTAATTAAAATATCAATCTGGCCATAGTGCTGTAACGCTTGTTCAACAGCTGCTTTGACCTGTTCTTCGTTCGCAACGTTTGCAGCAAGACCTAAATGTCCTTCACCAAGTGCCTTTGCAGCGTTTTGGCTTTGAGCAAGATCTAAATCAACAATAATGACTTTGGCACCTTGTTGTGCAAAGATTTCTGCGGTTGCTCGCCCAATTCCACGTTCTGATGCTGCACCGGTAATTAATGCCACTTTTCCTTGTAGTAACATGTTTAATCCTCTTTTACGCTTTATATCCTGAGTTCTGACTTAGAATCTCTTTTTTCACAAAGCCCAGCAATCAGCTTGAATTCAACAAGGCATGAAAAAAATTCATGCCTATGCTATTTTTAAATAAGTTTTAGGGATAAAAACGGATCATTTCATGGATAGCAGTGAAAACAATTTCAATCAGATGCCCTCAATTAAAACATTACAGGCTTTTGAACAAACCGCCCGTTTCGGCAATGTTGCCAAGGCAGCCGAGAATTTAAATCTCACGCCATCAGCAGTGAGTCATCAAATTGCTAAGCTTGAAGAAATGATTGGGCAGAGTTTATTTATTCGTGGTGCTCGTGGTGTGACGCTGACTCCTTCTGGCGAACGCTATTTTCAAGATGTCACCACCATTTTGCATAACCTAATGTTAGCGACTGAAAAAGCTGCCGATAAAAGCCCGAAAGACAGTTTATATATTCATTCATCACCAAGTTTTGGTTTGCTCTGGTTACTCCCCCGCCTTGAGTCATTTAAAGAAAAATTTCCAATGATTCAGGTCAACTTGTCATGTTCATATGAAAATTTGCACTTCACCCGTGACAAGATTGACATTGATATCCGTCATGGTTTGCCCAACTGGACAGGCGTAGAAATCAGAACCATTCGTAATGAAAAGCTAGAAGTGCTTGCATCTCCTAAGTTACTTGAACGTAGTCCTGTGCATAAACCTCAAGATTTATTAAAGAAAGAACTGATTTTATCGCGTTCAACCTTAGTTACTTGGCCACAATGGTTTGCCCATCAGGGTTTAAGCATTCCTGAGTTTCCCTACACTTTGAGTTTTGACCGCTCTTATATGTCACTTGAGGCAGCCACACACGGACTAGGTTTTGTTTTAGAAAGTAATTTACTTACTCAAAATTATTTGGAATCTGGAAAGTTGGTTAGAGTTTTTGCCGATGAGCTATCGATTCCTATCTCTGCTCATCATTTGGTTTATCCACGAACCCACCAGTTTATTCCTAAAATTGAGCTGTTTTTAAACTGGATTCATGATGAGTTGGCAGATTGAGAAAGTGGTTTCTTAAAGGATCTGAATTTGCTCAACTCGTAAGTGATGCATCATCTCTCGAACAAATACAAAGTAGGTAAAAATATTAAGCTGATCTGAAGCCACTTGGTTTGTGTAGTAGCTCAAACGCTCAATAAAACTATTAAATCCATGCTCAAGCTCAATACGGCTGATTTGCTTTTTAGCACTAAAAAATAACTCACTGAGTTGTGCCATGGCTTTATCAGAAGTAACAGCTACACCACTTATATTTAAATTTCTAAGTGGCTGAGACTCGATGATTTCTTCAATAAGATAAATCATCTTTTCAATAGCAAGTTCATCAATAACGCCATGGCCGATACTTTTTGAACCAACAAAACCTAAGCCCTGTTCAAGGTGAATGTGTTGGCTGTCTACATCAAACGAGAGACTATTTAGACCAAGTGAAAATTTTAAAACCGAGTCGGGATGATTCATAAAAATAACTTACCGTCGAATTTTGCTCATAAGATTAATTTCTTTATAAGCGTAAATTGAACCAGTTTTTTCAATATTTAACATTAACAGTTCCATTGTTATTAACACTATCTATAATAAAAACTTCTTTAAAAAGATGAAAAATCAATCTTATATTCATCCAGTCCAACTATTACAAGATAGAGTATAAACATGAAAAAATTAGCAATTTTAGGTTTTACGATTTATAGCTTTGCACAACTTACAAATGCAGCAACATTAAATGTTAAGCCATATGGTACAACTCAAGACGGTCAAAAAGTTGATCTATACACCATGAGTAATAACAATGGTGTCTCCGTATCATTTATCAGTTTCGGTGGTGTAATTACCCAGATTTTAACTCCTGATGTTCAAGGTAAAAAAGACAATATCGTTTTGGGCTTTGATGATCTAAAAGGCTATGAAGTTACTGACACCAAGGCAGGTATTCATTTTGGTGGATTGATTGGCCGTTATGCGAACCGTATTGGCAATGCTAAATTTAGCTTAGATGGAAAAACGTATAACCTTGAAAAAAATAATGGGCCGAATTCATTACATAGCGGGAATCCTGGTTTTGATAAACGTGTGTGGCAAGTTAAGCCCCTCGTTTCTAAAGGTGAAACCGTTAGAGCTTCTCTGAAGTTAACCAGTCCAAATGGTGATCAAGGTTTTCCCGGAAAACTAGATGTAGAAGTGATCTACAGTCTTTCAGATCGAAATGAATTCCAAATTGAATATAAGGCTAAAACTGATCAGCCTACAGTCGTTAATCTCACCAACCACAGTTATTTCAACTTATCAGGCGCTGGCAATAACCCTTATGGTGTACTAGATCATGTGGTACAACTCAATGCAAACCGTATATTGGTAACCGATCAAAACTCTCTACCAACAGGTGAAATTGCTTCAGTTGCAGGTACACCTTTTGATTTTCGGACGCCTAAAGCCATTGTGAAAGATATTCGAGCGAATAATCAGCAATTGGCCTATGGATATGGATATGACCAAACTTGGGTAATTAATCAAAAGTCTCAAGGGAAATTAAATCTTGCAGCTGTTGTGGTTGATCCAAAATCTAAACGAACCATGCAGGTTTTAACCACTGAACCAAGCGTCCAAATGTATACGGCCAATCATTTGCTAGGAAATATTGTTGGCGCAAATGGCGTACTCTATCGACAAGCAGACGCACTAGCATTAGAAACACAGCATTTTCCAGACAGCCCGAATCAACCATCTTTCCCATCTACACGTTTGAACCCAAATCAAACTTATAATAGTGTTACCGTATTTAAATTTGGTATTCAAAAATAGTCTTTTGAACTGGAACTATTTTTATCTAAAAAAGACTCTCAACCGAATATAACTGAGAGTCTTTTCATTTATTTAACTTTTGTGTTTGGTAAAAGTGCTGTTGCAAAACCAAGTAATGGCAACAATGAACATAAACCAAATACCCATTCAATGCCGTTAATATCCGCTAAATGCCCTAGCCCCGCTGCGGCAATACCACTTACCCCAAACATAAGGCCAAACATTAAACCCGCAATCATGCCTACACGGCCTGGAACAGCTTCTTGTGCGTAGACCACCATTGCTGCGAAAGCTGATGACAACACCAAACCTGCAATAATTGAGAAAACTGTTGTCCAAAATAAATTTGCATACGGCATCATTAATGCAAACGGCGCCATGCCAACAAATGAAACCCAGATCACAGCTTTACGGCCGATCTTATCGCCAATTGGGCCACCTGCAAATGTGCCTAAGGCAACGGCTGCCAAGAAGGCAAACAAATGCAACTGAGCTGTTTGAATGCTGATATGGAACTTTTGAATAAGATAAAAAGTAAAGTAGTTACTAATGCTGGCAATGTAGGTAAATTTAGCAAACATCAACACACTAATTGTGCTCAAAGCAATAATGAGCTTACGACCATGCAATTTAGTATGTGCTTGCGTTGCACGTGCAGCTACCTGATTTTTAGCATGATTCACCGTCCAACGGCTTACCCCAAATAGAACCCAAATCGCTAAAAGTGCAAATATCACTAAGCCCGCAACTGCATGCTGCCCAAACGGTACAATCAATAACGCTGCTAATAACGGGCCAATGGCAGTACCGGTGTTTCCACCCACTTGGAAAGTTGACTGAGCTGTACCAAAGCGCCCGCCAGATGCCATTCGTGCCACCCGTGAAGCTTCAGGGTGAAAAGTTGCAGAGCCTACCCCAATTAGCGCAGATGCACACAACAACACAGCAAAACTTGGTGAAAATGCCAACAAGATAATGCCGCAGAATGTAACCATCATTCCGAGTGGGAGAAGATACGGTTTTGGATGTTTATCGGTATAAAGTCCAATCCAAGGCTGAAGCAGTGAACCTGTAATTTGATATACAAACGAAATCAGGCCAACTTGAGCAAAACTCAGCGAAAAGTTTGCTTTTAGCATTGGATAGATGGCTGGTAGCACTGCTTGAATTAAATCATTCAGTAAATGTGCGACCGCCACGGCACCTACAATTTTAATAATCATTCCCTGAGGCTGATCATTTGCAATGGTATTGGCAATACCATCTTTCAATTGTATTGAAGACGTCATACCTGAAAAACTCCAATATTTTTAAATGAGATGCTTATTGTAAATTGTCGCTTATAAAGTTATCTTCCAATAATCATCGCATAAGTGACAATTTTTAGGATAATTTATGTCCGATTCTCTTATTCAGTCTGATTTGTCTGAACTTGTG
>Ga0268255_10001339_pt1 | contig 14617 bp, 9 predicted proteins | sample AgamicOrMarz_FD_200256 | JGI IMG/M metagenome (GOLD analysis project Ga0268255, IMG submission 200256) | Agave microbial communities from Guanajuato, Mexico - Or.Ma.rz (v2) (version 3) | ecosystem: Host-associated > Plants > Phyllosphere > Phylloplane/Leaf | place: Guanajuato, Mexico | collected...
TCCGGACCGCCGCACCAGGCATTTCCGACACGCTCTACGCACAGCTGACGAGTCCGACGACGCCATGGCAACAGGATCAGAACTACTTGCCCGCTCTCTCGGAAGCCGGCGTTCCGATTGCGAAGCGTATCTTCGGCATCGGCCACTATCTGCGTCCGTGCATGGTCGAGTTCATCGGCTGCACGAACGTGTTGATGGAGAACTATTGCACCAATAACACGCCGTTCTGGCAGCATCATCCAACCGCTTGCAAGAACGTGGTCATTCGCGGCGTCACGACCAACAGTATCGGCCCGAATAACGACGGCTTCGATCCGGACGCGTGCAATAACGTGCTCTGCGACAACGTCACGTTCAATACGGGCGACGACTGCATCGCGATCAAGTCGGGCAAGGATCTCGACACGCAATACGGTCCCGCGCAGAACCACGTCATCCAGAACTGCACGATGAATAGCGGTCACGGCGGCATTACGCTCGGCAGTGAAATGGGCGGCGGCGTGCAGAACATTTACGCACGCAATCTGCAAATGTTGAACCAGAACTGGGCGACCAATCCGCTGAACATCGCGATCCGCATCAAGACGAACATGAATCGCGGCGGCTTCGTGAAAAACTTCTATGTCGACAAGGTGACGCTGCCCAACGGCGTCGCATTGAAAGGCGGCGGCTACGGGAGCGCGCTGCTCGCGGGCAGCCCGATCAACGGCACGGTGCCGCTCGGCGTGGTCACCGCGAGCGCGGCGAATCCGTCAGCGGCCCAAGGCGGTCTCATCACATTCGACTGCGATTACCAGCCCGCGAACGACGCGATTCGGACTCGGCCTGCCGTCGTGCAGAACGTGAACATATCGAATGTGCAGGCGAGCAACGTGACCTCCGGCGGCGTCACCGGTTCGTGCTTCCAGGCGATCGTCGCACAAGGTCCGGTTGCGTTCGACTACAACGGACCCACGCCCGCGCCGACGATCCCGCCGATCACAGGCGTCACCATCTCGAACTGCAACCTGGGCACGGCGGTTTGCGCGGGACCGGCCACGTCGACCACGCCCGGGCCGATCTATGCGTATAACGTCAACGGCATCACGTTGAAGAACGTCGTCATCGGCTCGACGACGTACAACACGAATGTGACTGACCTGCGTTAGAAGGCGAGCGCTGCGGGCCCGAAAAAAAACCGCTCGGATGAGCGGTTTTTTCGCGAAACGAAAACCGGCCGCGGCCGCTATCGCAATCAGTCTTCCAGCAACGACAGATCGCGCACTGCGCCTTTGTCGGCCGACATGACCAGCTTCGCGTAGGCCTTCAGCGCCGCCGACACCTTGCGCGGACGCGGCTTGGCAGGCTTCCAGCCCTTCGCGTTCTGCTCGTCGCGGCGGCTTGCCAGTTCGGCGTCCGACAACAGCACGTTGATCGTACGGTTCGGAATGTCGATGCGGATCTTGTCGCCATCGCGCACGAGGCCGATCGCGCCGCCTGCTGCCGCTTCCGGCGAGCAATGGCCGATCGACAGGCCCGAAGTGCCGCCGGAGAAGCGGCCGTCTGTCAGCAGCGCGCACGCTTTGCCAAGACCCTGAGACTTGATATAGCTCGTCGGATAAAGCATTTCCTGCATGCCCGGGCCGCCCTTCGGACCTTCGTAGCGCACGATCACGACGTCGCCCGCCTTGACCTTGCCCGCGAGAATATTTTCTACCGCTTCGTCCTGCGATTCGGTGACGTGAGCCGTGCCCTCGAACACCAGAATGCTTTCGTCGACGCCGGCGGTCTTCACCACGCAACCGTCGAGCGCGATGTTGCCCGTCAGCACCGCAAGGCCGCCTTCCTTCGAGAACGCGTGCTCGTACGAGCGGATACAACCTTCGGCGCGGTCGAGATCGAGACTGGGCCAGCGCGTGTTCTGGCTGAATGCCACCTGCGTCGGAACGCCGGCCGGGCCCGCCATGTAGAAGGTCCTGACGGCCTCGTCCTCGGTGCGCACAATATCCCACTGATCCAGCGCGTCTTTCAGCGTGGGCGCGTGAACCGTGGGCACGTCCGTGTGCAGCTTGCCGGCGCGGTCCAGCTCGCCGAGAATCGCCATGATGCCGCCTGCGCGGTGCACGTCCTCGATGTGGTACTTGTTCGTATTGGGCGCCACCTTGCACAGCTGCGGCACGATGCGCGACAGACGGTCGATGTCCGTCATCGTGAAGTCGATCTCGGCTTCGCGCGCGATTGCCAGCAGGTGCAAGATCGTGTTGGTGGAACCGCCCATCGCGATATCGAGCGTCATGGCGTTTTCGAACGCCTTGAAGCCGACCGCACGGGGCAGCACGCTCGCCTCTTCCTGCTCGTAGTACTGGCGGGCCAGTTCCACGATGCGGCGGCCGGCGCGCTTGAAGAGCTGCTCGCGGTCCGCGTGTGTCGCGACCACGGTGCCGTTGCCGGGCAACGACAAGCCGAGCGCCTCCGTCAGGCAGTTCATCGAGTTAGCCGTGAACATACCCGAGCACGAGCCGCAGGTCGGGCAGGCGGAGCGTTCGACTTCGGCCACATCGGCATCGGAATACGCTTTGTCGGCGGCAATCACCATCGCGTCCACGAGGTCGAGCTTCTTGAACTCGATCGTGCCGGTCTTCGGATTGGCGAGGCGCGTCTTGCCGGCTTCCATCGGGCCACCCGACACGAAGATCACGGGAATGTTCAGGCGCATGGCGGCCATCAGCATGCCGGGCGTGATCTTGTCGCAGTTCGAGATGCACACCATCGCGTCGGCGCAGTGCGCATTGACCATGTATTCGACCGAATCCGCGATGATGTCGCGGCTCGGCAGCGAATACAGCATGCCGTCGTGGCCCATCGCAATGCCGTCATCGACGGCGATGGTGTTGAATTCCTTGGCTACGCCGCCTGCGGCTTCGATCTCGCGTGCGACGAGCTGGCCGAGGTCTTTCAGGTGCACGTGTCCGGGCACGAACTGGGTGAACGAATTGACCACCGCAATAATCGGCTTCGAGAAGTCTTCGTCTTTCATGCCGGTGGCGCGCCACAAGGAGCGCGCTCCAGCCATGTTGCGACCGGCGGTGGAGGTTTTGGAACGGTATGCGGGCATCGTGGTGGTTGAATGAATATCGCTTGAAAGAAGCGGGCCAAGGGAGTGGAGGCCCCTCGAGCGCCCGTGCGAACAACCTTTTGAGCCGCGCCCCGGGCAAAGCTCGCAATTATCCCACAGGCCCCGGCAGCGTGCGGCTCCCGCGCGCGGCCTGACAGTCATCGCACCGAAAATCACCTTGATGCGGGAAAGGCGGTTCATAAAGAAAAGCGGCGCACGAAGGCGCCGCTTTGCGTTGCTACTCAGGCTGGAACGTCGCGTCGGCTCGTGACGGACTTGTCGCCGCTTACTTGTCGCCACTTACTTCGCGGTGACCGCACCGCCAGGCTGGGACCAACGCGGCTCCGCCGTTCTGTCCGCGCTTTTCGCGAGCAGACACACCACGGCGGCCGCAATAATGTCGAATACGGCCAGCACGACGAAGAGCGGACTGTAGCCGACCTGCGTGACGAGGACACCGAACAACGCGGTGAACGCCGCAGCGCCCAGATAACCGGCCATGCCGCCCATGCCCGTTGCGGTAGCCACTTCGTTCTTGCCGAACATGTCGGACGTGATCGCATACAGCGCGCCGGACAAGGTCTGGTGCGCGAAGCCGCCGACGCACAGCAGCGCAACCGCCACGTACGGACTCGCGACAAGGCCCACGCATGCCGGTCCGATCATGCACAGCGCGCCGACCACGAACACCATTTTGCGCGACGTGAACAGCGAGACTTTCGCGTACTTATGAAACAGCGGGCTCAGATAGCCGCCGAGCACACAGCCGAAATCCGCTGCGAGAAACGGCATCCATGCATACAGCGCGATTTCCTTCAGATTCATGTGACGCTCGGTCATCATGTACAGCGGAATCCACGCGTTGAATGTCTGCCATGCCGGTTCCGACAGAATGCGCGGAATGCCGATCGCCCAGAAGTCGCGGCTGCGCAGCATGGCCGACCAGCTGCGCTTGGGCGCGCCCGCGTCGCTGTGCTTCGCCTCCTGGCCGCTGAGGATATAGTCGCGCTCCCCGTCGCCGAGCAGTTTCTGATTGCGCGGATGCTTGTACAGCACCATCCACACGACGCTCCAGATAATGCCCGCTACACCGACGATCACGAACGCCAGTTGCCACTGGCCGTGCAGCAGCGCCCACACCACGAGCGGCGGCGCCAGCAACGCACCGATCGACGAACCGATGTTGAACCAGCCGATCGCAACCGAGCGCTCCTTTGCCGGGAACCACTCGCTGGTGGCCTTTACGCCGGCCGGAATGCCAGCCGCTTCGGCAATGCCGAGCAGGCCGCGGAAAAATGCGAGGCTGCGCCATCCGGTCGACCACGCCGCCGCCGCGCAGGCGAGGGACCACGCCAGCGCGAACGCGGCGAAACCGATTTTGGTGCCGACCGTATCGAGCAGGAAACCCGCAACCGGCTGCATGAATGCATAGCAAAGCTGCCACGCGACGACCACGTGAGCGTATTGCTCGGTCGTGATGTGCAGATCTTTCATCAACGTCGGCGCGGCCACCGACAGCGTATTGCGCGCGAGATAGTTGATGATGAGCCCGGCCGCGACCAGACTGACCATCCACCAACGGATGCCCTTGATCTTCATTGCTGCGTCTCCTAATACCTGATCGTTCAGGACGGCCGCGCGGCCGAAGCGGCTGCATCGCCTGCGCCGCTGTCCGCGTCGCTCTCCGCGTCGTCGCGCGAATAGTCGATGCCGACAAACCCGCCGCCCTGGAAGCGCTGACCCAATGCGTCGAGCGGATTGGGTCGTGCGAGAACCTCGTCGGCGTAGTCTTCGGCGTTCTGTTTCGGCGTGTAGCCGAGACGCTCGGCGCCGCTGTTGTCCCACCAGCTGCGCGTATTGGCCGACACGCCCCACACGGTGATGAAGCCCAGGTCTTCTGCTTCGATGCAGCGGTCGAGGAAATGCATCAGGTCCGCGTGACCGAACCAGGTGCTCAGATGGCGCGGCTCCGTCGGACGCTCGAGACAACTGCCGATCCGCACGCACACGCTTTCGATGCCGTGCTTGTCCCAATACATGCGTGCGAGCGCTTCGCCCCACACCTTGCTCAGCCCATAGAAGCCGTCCGGGCGCAGTTCGCAATCGAGGCTCAGGCGCTCCGTCACCGGGTACATGCCGATCGCGTGATTCGAACTCGCGAACACGATCCGCTTGACGCCGTGCCGGCGCGCGCCCTCGTAGACCTCGACGAGACCGCGCAGATTGTTTTCGATGATCTCAGGCAGCGGACGCTCCACGCTCGTCCCGGCGAAGTGGATCAACACATCGGCGCCGTCGAGCAGCCGATCGACGACAGCCGGATCGCGCAGGTCGCCGTGCATCACATCCTCACCTTCGACGAGAGGCGTCAGCGGCTTCGAGCCCGCCGCCGAACGCAACGGCGTGCCGCGCGCAATGAACGCGGCGCGCACGACCGAGCCAAGCTGGCCTCCGGCGCCACTCAGGGCAATCTTCTTCATAGGGGTTCCTTTACTGCACCGGCTCGCGAGCGGCGGGAATAACTCCACACCTCGGCTTGGGTGAGATCGGTTACTGCTCGATCTAGTTGTACGATGACGTACTATCTCCGATGCGGAAGCGGAATTCAATTAGGCATTTACCCTGATAAAAACGCGCCTTTCAAAGCTTTCTCTCAGACGAATTTAGCTGTAAACCGTTTAATCTTCATGCGATGTCGTATAACTTGTCATGGTCTCGCATTGGCTTCTGGTACAACGACATATTGAACGAGGTCGAGGCATCCGAAGCGCCTCGTCCGCAGGGGCATCACGTGCGCATAGCTTTGCTGCGACGCGGTCGATTGCCGCAGTTTCGCGTTACGCAGCTTAATCAACGCGAAACAGGCAATAAGAAAAAGCTGATATGTGTCAATGGCTTGCAGCACAAGAAGCGCACCGCCTCACAAAACAACGCGGTTTTTTGACGCACGTCGCGGCGCAGCATAATTCCCGCGCTTCCCCTAATCTTCGGCCATCTGCGAAACGCAGTGCGCACCGACACCGGTCGACGCGCGTAGTCCGCCCACGCGGCATCACGCACTTCACGATCATGAACTCCGCAATATCGGCATTCGACCTCGCCCGCATCCAGTTTGCGTTCACCGTCTCTTTCCATATCGTCTTTCCGGCGCTGAGCATTGGCCTCGCGAGCTTTATCGCCGTGCTCGAATGGCGCTGGCTGAAAACCGGCAAGGCGTACTACAAGGACCTGTGCCTCTTCTGGTCGAAGATTTTCGCGGTCGCCTTCGGCATGGGCGTGGTGTCCGGCGTCGTGATGAGCTATCAGTTCGGCACCAACTGGTCGGGCTTTTCGAGTTTCGCCGGCCCTGTCACCGGACCTCTGTTGATGTACGAGGTCATGACCGCGTTTTTCCTCGAAGCCGGCTTCCTCGGCATCATGTTGTTCGGCTGGCAGCGCGTGAGTCCGCGCGCACACTTCGGCGCGACGCTGATGGTCGCCATCGGCACGCTGATCTCCACGTTCTGGATTCTCGCGTCCAATAGCTGGATGCAGACGCCGCAAGGATTCGAAGTCGTGAACGGCCGTGTGGTTCCGCTCGACTGGTTCAAGATCATCTTCAATCCGTCGTTCCCGTACCGGCTCGCGCATATGGCGCTCGCGGCGTTTATCGTCGCCGGGCTCGTCGTGGCGGCGGTGGGCGCGTGGCATCTGCTGCGCGGACGGCGCGACCCGGCCGTCAAGAAGATGTTCTCGATGGCGCTCTGGCTGCTGCTGGTTCTCACGCCGATCCAGGCGTTCGTCGGCGATCAGCATGGCTTGAACACGCGCGAATATCAGCCGGCCAAGATCGCTGCAATCGAAGGCATCTGGGACACCGAAAAAGGCGGCACCGCCCTGAACCTGTTCGGCATTCCCGATATGCAGGCCGAGACCACACGCTATGCAGTGTCGATCCCACACCTGGGCAGCCTGATTCTCACGCATAGCTGGGACGGCGAAATACGCGGCCTGAAGGAATTCCCGCCGCAAGACCGGCCGAACTCGACAGTGGTGTTCTGGAGCTTCCGGATCATGGCCGGGCTGGGCGTGCTGATGATCGTCATGTCGGTCGCCGCGTGGGTGTTGCGCCGTCGCGGGCGTCTGTTCGAGTCGAAGTGGTTCCAGCGCGTCGCCGTGGCGATGGGTCCGAGCGGTTTCATCACGCTGCTGGCCGGCTGGGTGACCACTGAAGCCGGCCGTCAGCCATGGGTCGTCTATGGCGTGATGCGCACGTCGCAAGCCGTGTCGCCGCTCACCGCGCAACAGGTCGGCATTTCGCTGATGGCGTTCGTGGTCGTCTACTTCCTCGTATTCGGCACGGGCATCTATTACATGCTCAAGCTGATGCGTTCGGGCCCGGCGCTTCCTGGACACACGCCGCACGGCGTGCCTGGGCAAACGCCGAACCAGACCGCGCGCCGCCCTTTCTCCGCCGCCGATCAGATGATCGACGCCGCCTAACCCTGATCGCCTGCGAGTAACAAAATGGACGTAACCGTAGTGTGGGCCGCAATCATCGCGCTAGGCCTTTTCATGTATGTCGTGCTGGACGGCTTCGATCTGGGCATCGGCATTGTCTTTCCGTTCTTCCCCGAGGAAAGCGAACGCGACCTGATGATGAACACCGTCGCACCGGTCTGGGACGGCAACGAGACCTGGCTCGTGCTTGGCGGGGCCGCGCTTTTCGCCGTGTTCCCAATGGTGTATTCCACCGTATTGTCAGCGCTGTATTTGCCGCTCATCTTCATGCTCGTGTGCCTGATCTTTCGCGGCGTGTCCTTCGAGATTCGCGCGAAGGCGAATCGCACGAAGCATATGTGGGACCTCGCGTTCATCGGCGGGTCGGCGGGCGCGACGTTTTTTCAGGGCGTCGTGCTCGGGGCATTTCTGCAAGGCATTCCGGTGATCGACGGCGCTTATGCCGGCGACGCCTTCGGCTGGCTCACCCCGTTCAGCCTGCTGACGGGCCTCGGGCTCATCGTCACGTATGCATTGCTGGGCTGCTGCTGGCTCATCGCGAAAACGGAAGGCGACCTGCAGCGCCGCCTGCATCGCGTGGTGTGGCCGCTGACTGTGGTGCTGCTCGGTTTCATCGCGATGGTGAGCCTGTGGACGCCGCTGCAAGACCCGAACATCGCGCAGCGTTGGTTCCACGACGGTCTCTTCTATCGGCTACTGCCTGTTCCCTTCATGGTCGCGGCCTGCGCGGTCCTGATGCGACGCGCGGTGCGGGAGCGGCATCACAACACGCCGTTCGTCCTCGCGTTACTGCTCGTGCTGCTCGGTTATGCCGGACTGCTGGTGAGCTTGTGGCCGTATGCGATACCGTCGAGCGTGACGCTGTGGGACGCGGCGGCGCCGCGCTCCAGCCAGACGTTCACGCTGGGCGGCGCAGCGGTGATTCTGCCGATCATCATCGCGTACACGACGATGGGTTACTGGGTATTTCGAGGCAAGGTGCGTCATGGCGACCAACATCACTATCACTAACTCCGCGCGCAAGCTGCCGGGCTGGCTCTGGTTCATCGCGCTATGGTGCCTCGGCGTGGGCTCGGCCATGTCGCTTGGCTTCGCCTTCAAGCTTCTGATGAATGCGACGCTGTTTGCCGTGAAATGACGGCTCGCCGCGCGAGCGCCCGTACGGTTTATCCGGCTCGCATAAGCTTTCGCATCGGGCCGCCGCGGCTTCAAAAACGACGCGCACGGCTCGTCTACGTAGCAAGCCGGAACTAATGCGCGAGTGAGACCTGCCTGGATCAGGCGTAAATAAAAACGTGGCGCCGGCGATGCCACCAGCAGAGAATGACCGGGGCGGCGAGCCGCAAGGCCCGCCGCCCCACACCGATCGGCTTATGATCACGGGGTAGCCGGCAATGATGCGATTCACGACAACAGAAGTAAAACAAGACCCAGCAACAGCGGTAGTCCACAACGCGCAAGCCCGACTCGTGGAGACATCATGAAGTTTCTTGTGGCGGACGACCATGAATTGATCCGGCAAGGCGTCAAGGGCATGCTCCGCGGACTCGACGCCGACGCCCAGTTCGACGAAGCCGATACCTGGGAAACACTCGCCGCGGCGGCGCGGCCCGATGCCGATCACGATCTGGCGATCGTCGATCTGCATATGCCGGGCATGAGCGGCGCGTCGTCGCTGGAAATACTGCTGAAGGCGAATCCGGCTCTCCCGGTAGTCGTACTGTCCGCCGAAGAGTCGCCGGACGAGATGCGTGCGGTGCTGGCCGCCGGCGCGCTCGGTTTCGTGCCCAAGCGGCAGCCCGCAAGCGTCATGTTGAAGGCGATCGAGCTGGTGCTGTCGGGCGGCGCATATGTGCCGATGGAAGCGCTGAGCCTGCTCGGCTCACGCGACGCCCAATCCGCGGACTCATGCGCGGAGCGCGCCGGTGCTGGATCGTCGCAGCAGGCAGCGCCGGGCGGCGCCGGCCAGAGCACGGCGACGCTGACCGAACCGATTGCACAGTTGCAGGCGTTGCAGCCACATCAGCAGCATCTGCTCGAAAATCTGTCGCCGCGTCAGCAGGAAATCATGCGGCTCGTGCATCGCGGCTGGACCAACAAGATGATCGCACGCGAACTCGGCGTGGCCGAGGGCACCGTCAAGGTGCATCTGTCGGTGATTTTCCGGGCGCTCGGCGTGCACAACCGGTCGATGGCAATCGCGGTGATCAACGGCTGGCTCGAAGCGGGGAAAACGCTGTAGCGGCGGTGGTCGGCAGCGCGATGTGCTTGCGTTTATGGACTCTGGCGGGCAGGTCGTGACGCAGATCCGCTTTTGCTCGTGCTTGCCCGTGCTTGCCTGCGCCCATTCTTGACCCTGGTGCCGCGCTGCTGCGAAAACCCGCGACCTCCTTACTATCACCGCCTACCCTTCCTGTTGCGATGCGCTGTGCGGACGATGCCGCACTTCGACACCCGCCCTGCCTTGCGGCATGATCGCCCGCGCGCCGCCAGTCTCTTCGCTCAGCACGGTCCCTTCACCGCCTGCATCGACGCTGTGGCCCGCAGGCGATTCGGAAGCGGCGCCCTGATGCCCCTTGTCCAGTTCCGCCTGTTGCCACAGCATTTCCAGCGTGCGGCGCAAACGCGCCGCCGTGACCGGCTTGTGCAAGACCGGAATGCCTTGCAACGCAAGCGCAGCCAGTTCGGCCGACGCCATGTCGCCCGTAATCAGCAGCGTCACCACACCTTCGTGGCCGGCATGCGCGAGCATGCTGCGCACTGCCGTGAGCGCCTGCGCGCCGGTCCTGTGATTGGCCAGCTGGTAATCGCATAGCACCGCGTCAGGCACGAAACCGTCCGCCAGCGCGGCCAGCGCAGCGGCTTCGTCGCGTGCGCCGCGCACCGTGCAGCCCCAGCGCCCGAGCAGCGCGGAAAGGCCTTCGAGAATCGACGGTTCGTCGTCGATGCACAACACCTGCCGCCCTTGCGCCGACGGTCCGCCCGCCCCCGCTTCGTTCAGGCTCGCGACGATTGCGCTGGCGTCGCCCTCCTGCACCGGGAAGCGGAACACCGAACCGCGGCCCGGCGCCGAGCGCAACTGCAACTCGCCGCCCAGCATGCCGACCAGTCGCTTGACCGTCGGCAGCCCGAGGCCATGACCCTGACGCGCGTCGCGCTGCGGGTTCGCGACCTGATAGAACTCTTCGAAGATGCGTTCGTGCTCTTCAGCAGGAATGCCGATGCCCGAATCGCGCACCTCGATATAGCCGCCCGTGGATCGCCCCGCGCGCCGGACACCGAGCCAGATTGCGCCTTCCTCGGTATAGCGCACGGCGTTCGACAGCAGATTGCTCAGCACGCGTTCGAGCAGCACCGGATCGTCGTGGACCACCATCGACGTCGGCGCTATTCGCAGTGCGAGCCCTTTCGCCGCCGCCTGCGGTCGATATTGGCTGCCGACACGCTCGAATAACTCGGAGAGCCGGAAATGCAGACGGATCACCTGCGTGACGCCGCTCTCGAGCCGCGCGAGATCGAGCACCTGGTTGAACAGCTGATTGAGTGCTTCGACGTTATAGACAATGTGCTCGGCGGTCTTCGCATGCTGCGCGGGCGTCGCCGCCGGATCGTTCAGCGACGCCGCGAGCAGGCCGATCGCGTGCAGCGGCTGACGTAGATCGTGGCTCGCTGCAGCGAAAAATCGCGTTTTCGCGAGACTGGCCTCTTCGGCGACATGCTTTTGCATCGCAAGCGATTCCGCGAGGTACTGCTGATCGACGCGCGCCTGCACCACCTGCTGGAAGAGCTTCCGGTAGCTGAGCGCATACACGTTGATCGCGCAGAAGAAGAACGCGAGCACGATGGCAAGAATCGTGCGGTCGAACGTATGTGTGCCGAAGTGCAACAGGATCGACGGGAACAGCAGGAATGGAATGGCCGTGGCGAAATTGAGCATGTCGAAACCGTTCGACATGAACACGCCCGCTGCCAGCGTAACGAGCATCACCGTGTGCAAGAGCGGCAAATCGCTCTGCGGACTCTGGAACGCGAACCAGATGGCGATTCCAGGCGCGCTGTAAAGCAGCACGCCGCGCACCGCATGCAGATTGATCCAGCCGCGCGGCGAAACGAGATGCGGATAACGCCGGTTGCAGATCCACAGCGCGAGGCCCGCACAATTGGCCGCCGCATAGAACCCGAAGCAGGCAATGAAAAGCGGCGGCGAGGGGATGGCGGGCCAGTAAATGGCAACCAGCACCGCGATCGAAAACCAGTGCGAGAAGAACGCGATCGGATCTTGCGCGTACAGCACGCGCACCAGGTCTTCGTCGATTGCACGCTGGATCGGGTCAGCCCGCATCGCGCGGTCTCCTTGTGGGCACGGCAAATTCGGTGATGTGGCGCGAAAGCCCGGTGCTCGCATGAAGCGCGGCCCGGCGTGTTGCGCAAGAGCTTGCACGGTCTACGGCAATGCAGCGGCGAGGCGCAACCGCTTTCTCATCAGACGAATGAGGGGCGCCCTGTCGGATGGTTTACCCGGCAGTTTACCCATCAGCTACGACTTAATCCATATATGCGAAGCCGTCGGCGGCGACCATACTGCTTTCACAACATAGCGCGGCCCAAACAGTTCCATCGTCGATTCTTCGCCTGCAGTCGAGGCTCACCGCGCTTCTCGCCTTACCCAAATGGAGGCTTTCATGGGCGCAGTTCCGAGCCACGAGTTCGTCCGCAATCTCGACGATGCGATCCTGCCCGATCTATGGCGCCGCCGTACCCAGCTGTCCGCCGACGAGATGGTGTCGATGGTCGAGCTGGTCAAGCGGGCTTTGCGCACGTATCACCCGTTGGAATTGCAGGCGCTCGGCGAAGACAAGGAAGAACTGGTCGCGCAGTTCATTTATTCCAAGGTGTTGCGCCTCGCGCCCGGCCACACTGAAACGCATGCCTGCGCGGACAGCGCGCCGTCCAACGGCTACGCATTGTGCGCGTACTTTCGCCGCTATCTGATCGACTGCCTGCGCAGCGCCGGCCATCAACGCAACGTGTCGATGGAAACCGACGGCATGGCGCAGGAAATCGATCTGCACGCCCAGGCATTGGAAGACCCCGTGCAAAGCGTGCTGCTGCAATATGGTCTCAACGAGCAAAGGGTGCGGCTCGCAGCTCGCGCATTTATCGAAAGCCTCGACGAGCCCGAGCGCATCGTGCTGGCCGGCAGCCTTGGCTGGTGCTCGGAAGGCAAAGGCGGTTTGTCTGCGGTTGCGGCCCAGCATCGTGTGCCCTCGTATCACTATCGCGCCGTCAAACTCGGCGTCACCATGAAAAAGACGGCCACCGCCGACGATTTTTCCAACACGAAGATCGGTCGCTGGCTCACCGACGTGCTGGGCATCGAAATAGACGTCGACAATCGCGGCGCCATTCTGCTTGCGCTCAACCTGCTTGCGGCAGAATCGAACGATAGCGAAATGAATGAAGTAGCCGCGTAACAGCGCAAATGGATCAGCGCCACGCAGAAGGCAAAAACCGGGGGCGGCATCAACACCGCGTAGCGCATCGCTTCGATGCGCCTTTTTTTGTCATCCCGCACCGCCTACGATAAAAAAACCGCGAGAGCGCGCCGTCTTCGTTGCGCAGCCCGGATCCGTTTCCCAGCATCGATTCCTGACGAGGTGGTCCAGTATGAACCGCTTATCGAGCGCCGTGACGGCGATGAAATCGCACTACGAAGTCGTCGTGATCGGTTCGGGTTACGGCGGCGCCATTGCCGCAAGCCGCATGGCGCGCGCAGGTCGCAGCGTGTGCGTGCTCGAACGCGGGCGCGAATTCATGGCCGGCGAGTTCCCGCGCACGCCGTTTCAGGGCGCCGAGCAGGTGCAATACAACACGGCGCTCGCGCAGATCGGCTCGCCGCTCGCGCTGCTCGAAGTGCATGTGAACGACGACGTCAACGCCGTGGTCGGCTGCGGCCTCGGCGGTACTTCGCTGATCAACGCCAATGTCGCGTTGAAGGCCGATCCGCGCCTGTGGGACGACCCGCGCTGGCCCGCCGCGTTGCGCGCCGATCAGGCCGGACGCGACAAAGGTTATCAGCGTGCGTGGGACATGCTCGAACCGTCGCCCGTCCCGGCGCGCTTCCGCAAATTGCCGAAACTGGTTGCGCTCGAAAAATCCGCCGAGGCGCTCGGCATGGCAGACCGCTTCAGCACGCCGCCCGTGACCGTTACCTTCGAGGACCGCACCAACGCGGCCGGCGTCCCGCAGAAAGCGTGCATCGGTTGCGGCGACTGCAACTCGGGCTGCAACTACGACGCCAAAAATTCCACGCACATGAACTATCTGCCCGATGCCGTCGCGCACGGCGCGCAGATTTTCACGGGAGCCGCGGTGCATTCGGTCGTGCGCAATGCAGACACGCAGAAGTGGCAAATCGCCTACCAGCTCGTGCGCCTCGGCCGCGAGAGCTACGATGCGCCGGACCTGTTCGTCACCGCCGACATCGTGATCGTGTCGGCGGGAACAATCGGCTCGAGCGCGTTGCTCCTGCGTTCGCGCAACGAGGGCTTGAGCGTGTCCGCCATGCTCGGCCAGCGCTTCACCGGCAACGGCGACGTGCTCGCCTTCGCGTACAACACCGACGACGTGATCAACGGCGTCGGCTGGGGCGCGCATGTCGATCGCGACATACCTCCGGTCGGCCCGACTATCACTGGCCTGATCGATCATCGCAATACCGCGGACGTCAAAGACGGCTTCGTGATCGAGGAAGGTTCGCTCGCCGGGCCGATCGGCGCGGCGCTCGTCGGCATGCTAGGCGCCGCTGCGCCGCTCTCGGGTGTGGATGTTTCGGGGCCGCGTACGATAGAACAGCAGCTTGCTTACGACGCACGGGTCGTCGAAGGGCTGCTGCACGGACCCTATCGCGGCGCGCTCAATCACACGCAAAGCTACCTCGTGATGGCGCATGACGACGAAAGCGGCCAGATCAGCGTGAATGAAAAGGGACGACCGCGCATCGCATGGGAAAACGCGGGCAAG
>Ga0268255_10001340_pt1 | contig 14613 bp, 12 predicted proteins | sample AgamicOrMarz_FD_200256 | JGI IMG/M metagenome (GOLD analysis project Ga0268255, IMG submission 200256) | Agave microbial communities from Guanajuato, Mexico - Or.Ma.rz (v2) (version 3) | ecosystem: Host-associated > Plants > Phyllosphere > Phylloplane/Leaf | place: Guanajuato, Mexico...
TCGTAAAGAGCGTATCGCTGTTGCGGAAGCTAAGAAATTAAACATTCCTATCGTTGGTATCGTTGATACAAACTGTGATCCAGACGAAATCGATGTTGTTATCCCAGCGAATGATGATGCGATCCGCGCGGTTAAACTTTTAACTGGTAAAATGGCTGATGCGATCCTTGAAGCTAAACAAGGTGAAGAAGTAGCTGTAGAAGCTTAATTTAAGTGATTAAATGAAAAGGTGATAAGAGGGAGACCCTTTATCACCTTTTTTTAAGAAGGTTTTTTTAAGAAAGTTTTATATTAGCTGTCATTGGCTAAGATATGGATACATAGAAAAATAAAGGAGGAATTTACATTATGGCAATTACTGCTCAAATGGTAAAAGAATTACGTGAAAAAACTGGTGCAGGTATGTTGGATTGTAAAAAAGCATTAACTGAAACTGATGGTGATATGGACAAAGCAATTGACTTCTTACGTGAAAAAGGAATTGCATCTGCGGCTAAAAAAGGTGACAGAATCGCTGCAGAAGGGTTAACATATGTTGTTACAGAAGGAAACAACGCAGTGATCCTAGAAGTAAACTCTGAAACTGATTTTGTTGCGAAAAACGAAGCGTTCCAAGCACTTGTAAAAGAATTAGCTGCACACCTTCTAAAAAATAACCCAGCATCTGTTGAAGAAGCATCTGCTCAAACAATGGAAAATGGCGCTACTGTTGCAGACCATATCAATGCTGCGATTGCTAAGATTGGTGAAAAATTAACACTTCGCCGCTTTACAGTGTTATCAAAAACTGACAACGATGCATTTGGTGCTTACATTCATATGGGTGGCCGCATTTCTGTGTTATCTGTTCTTGAAGGTACTACAGAAACAGACGCTGCAAAAGATGTTTCTATGCATATCGCTGCACTTAAGCCAAAATATGTTTCTCGTGATCAAGTTTCACAAGATGAAGTAGAGCATGAGCGTCAAGTATTAACTCAACAAGCTCTAAACGAAGGCAAGCCAGAAAAAATCGTTGAAAAAATGGTTGAAGGCCGCCTTGGAAAATATTTTGAAGATGTTTGTGTTCTTGATCAATCTTTTGTTAAAAACCCTGATCAAAAAGTACGTCAATTCGTTGAATCTAAAGGTGCTACAATCCGTGAATTCGTTCGTTACGAAGTAGGAGAAGGCATTGAAAAACGTGAAGATAACTTTGCAGAAGAAGTAATGAATCAAATTAAAAAATAATCGGCAATATTCTCGAACTTAAGGGAATATTACGAAATAGCTATTAAATAGGGGACACTGTGTGTTCCCTTTTTTAAGAAGAAATAAATACATATTGGAGGTTTATATGAGCGGTCCTAAGTACAAACGCGTGGTTTTAAAGTTGAGCGGAGAAGCACTTGCAGGTGAATCGAGCTTTGGAATTAAACCTTCTGTGATCAAATCGATTGCTATTCAAGTTAAAGAGATAGCGGAACTTGGTGTAGAAGTAGCTGTAGTGGTTGGCGGCGGTAACATTTGGCGTGGAAAAATTGGCAGTGAAATGGGTATGGACCGGGCAACTGCTGATTATATGGGAATGCTTGCGACGGTCATGAATTCCTTAGCCTTACAAGATAGTTTAGAGCATTTGGGCATTGAATCAAGAGTGCAAACTTCAATTGAAATGCGCCAAGTGGCAGAACCTTATATTAGACGTCGTGCAATTAGACATTTAGAGAAAAAACGGGTGGTAATTTTTGCGGCTGGTACGGGGAATCCATATTTCTCAACTGATACAACAGCAGCACTCCGAGCAGCGGAAATTGATGCTGAAGTGATTTTGATGGCAAAAAATAATGTTGATGGAGTTTACTCTGCTGACCCACGTTTAGATGCAAACGCTACTAAATATGAAGACCTATCTTTCCTTGATGTGCTTAAAGAAGGATTAGCAGTTATGGACTCAACTGCCTCTTCATTGTGTATGGATAATGATATTCCATTAATTGTTTTCTCAATTATGGAGCAGGGTAATATTAAACGAGCCGTTATGGGTGAAAAAATAGGAACAATTGTTAGGGGGAAACATTAATGCCGAAACAGGTCATTGCTGCGACAAAAGATCGTATGACAAAAGCGATTCAGTCATATTCACGTGAACTTGCAAGTATTCGAGCGGGAAGAGCAAGTGCTTCATTATTAGATAGAATTACAATTGATTACTATGGTGCACCAACTCCTGTCAATCAAATGGCTGGAATTACCACACCTGAAGCAAGACTAATTGTGATTCAACCTTATGATAAATCCATTCTTGGTGATATTGAGAAAGCTATTCTCAAATCCGATTTAGGATTAAATCCTACCAATGACGGCACGGTAATCCGCCTTGCGATCCCACAATTGACAGAGGAGCGCCGTAAAGAACTGGTTAAGTTAGTTAAAAAGTACTCAGAAGAAGCTAAAGTAGCTATCCGTAATATCCGTCGTGACGGTAATGATGATTTGAAGAAGCTTGAGAAGAATGGGGAAATTACTGAGGATGCTCTTCGCGGTCATTCTGATGATATTCAAAAGTTAACTGACGAATACATTAGTAAAATTGATCAAGTCACAAAAGATAAAGAAAAAGAAATTATGGAAGTATAATTCATTATCGAACCCTCTGTTTAGGGGGTTTTTCACTATTTTATTACGTAAATAAAATCTATTGAGGGATTTTGAATGTTGTCTGAAAATAATTCTTAATTCCTTTTATTTTACATAAGTTAATTAATAGAGATATCTTAATGCTTTTTTGGTATGATAAAAACATGCTACCCCGAAATGTCCATTACATAACAACACACGCTTCAATGGAATTGATCGATGATTTATTTTCGGAGGAAATGATTAACTAATTAGAGGAGCAATGTCATGTTTAATAAAATAAGGCTTGGGAAGAACCGAAACACCCTTTCCACACTCCGAAATAAAATAGATGAAATAAAAAAATTGCCTGTTCCTGAACATGTGGCGATTATTATGGATGGAAACGGGCGTTGGGCTAAAAAACGAGCATTACCGAGGATTGCTGGTCATCACGAAGGTATGAAAGTAGTCCGTAAAACAACGAAATTAGCAAATGAACTTGGAGTTAAGACGTTAACATTATATGCGTTTTCGACTGAAAATTGGAAAAGACCAAAGAATGAAGTGGAATATATAATGAGTCTTCCTGACGAGTTTTTAGGTACCTTTCTCCCGGATTTGATTGCAGAAAATGTACAGGTGAAAATGATGGGGTACAAAGATCAACTTCCTCCACATACACTCCGTGCAATCGAAAAAGCGATTGAGGATACGAAGGATAATGACGGGTTAGTTCTCAATTTTGCATTAAATTATGGAAGTAGAGCGGAAATACTTGATGCCGTTAAGAAGGTCTTAAATGATAGCAAAAGTGGTAAACTAAATGAGACAGACCTAGATGATAAAGTCTTTTCTTCCTATCTAATGACTGCCAACTTTACTGACCCAGACCTATTAATACGTACAAGTGGTGAAATTCGACTAAGTAACTTTATGCTTTGGCAGTTAGCTTACTCAGAGTTTTGGTTTACAGATGTGTTATGGCCGGATTTTAGTGAGGAACATTTACTTGAAGCAATTGAAACCTTCCAAAAACGGCAGCGTCGGTTTGGTGGTATATAGTACAACAAAGGTGTTGAAAATTAAATGAAGCAAAGAATCATAACAGGAGTCATCGCAGCTGCACTTTTTTTGCCCATCGTTTACTTTGGTGGATTTCCAATGGTATTGCTTACGTATTTTTTAGCGACGATTGGTTTATATGAGCTATTGAAAATGAAAAAACTGAATATTTTTTCGGTCAATGGTGTTTTATTAGTTTTATTTCTATGGGTTCTGCTCTTCCCTGAAAAGTATCATCACATATTAGATTCATTTTATTACTCAAAAGTCGAAATTTGTATTGCTTTAATCCTATTGTTATTAACAATTACAGTCATAACCAAGAATCAATTCACATTTGAAGATGTTTCATTTTCGATTTTGTCTGCTATTTATGTAGGGATTGGCTTTTACTTTTTCTTTGAAACAAGACAAGATGGCGGACTCGTCTTTATTTTGTATTCCTTGTTTATGATCTGGGCTACCGATTCGGGGGCGTATTTTATTGGAAAGGCTTTTGGAAGGACAAAGCTCTGGCCGGAAATTAGCCCCAATAAAACGGTGGAAGGATCAATTGGCGGAATTGCTTGTGCAGTTTTGGTTGCAGTGCTCTTTGCACTTTTCTCTGACATCAACGTCGGTCTTTTATCATTAATGGGAATTACAGTAGTTCTTTCTGTTTTTGGACAAATCGGTGACTTAGTTGAATCTGCTTTTAAACGTCATTTCAATGTTAAAGACTCCGGAAATATCTTGCCAGGTCACGGAGGGATCCTTGATCGATTTGACAGCCTATTATTTGTTTGGCCCTTGCTTCATCTGTTTCACCTATGGATATAAAGCGTATGTGCTTCACATTTAGGAGTTGACCTTATTGAAAAAAATTAGTTTATTGGGTGCCACTGGATCAATCGGCACCCAAACGTTAGATATTATTCGTGAACATCCATCTGAATTTAGTGTTGCAGCCATTTCTGTTGGTAAGAATATTGATTTGGCTCGAAAAACGATTATTGAGTTTCAACCTGAGCTTGTTTCTGTACAAGACTATCATGACTGTCATACATTAAAAGCAGAATTCCCTACTATTAAGTTTACATTTGGTCAGGAAGGATTAATTGAGACAGCCGTTTATGAAAAAGCAGATATCCTTGTCAATGCTGTCATCGGAAGTGTGGGTTTAAATCCAACGCTGCAAGCGATTGAAAGTGGGAAAGTTATCGCGATTGCTAATAAAGAAACACTTGTAACTGCTGGTCATTTGGTAATCGATGCTGCTAGAAGAAATAATGTTCCACTCCTTCCAGTTGATAGTGAACATTCTGCCATTTTTCAAGCCTTGCAGGGAGAGAAAGAAAAAAATATTGAAAGATTAATTCTAACTGCTTCAGGCGGAAGCTTTCGTGATCTTTCCAGGCAAGAATTGAAAAATGTGACTGTTGAACAAGCATTAAACCATCCAAATTGGTCGATGGGTGCCAAAATCACCATTGATTCGGCATCGATGATGAATAAAGGTTTGGAAGTAATTGAAGCACACTGGCTCTTCAATATGCCATATGAAAAGATTGATGTATTGCTACATAAAGAAAGCATCATTCATTCTATGGTTGAATTTCATGATAGCAGTATTATTGCCCAGCTTGGTACACCAGATATGAGAGTACCTATTCAATTTGCACTTACCTACCCTGACCGCTTAGCATTGCCTACATCAAAACGTTTGGATTTAGCAAGCATCGGGAAATTGCATTTTCAGGAAATGGATGTGGCAAGATTCCGCTGTCTAGGGTTTGCCTATGAGGCAGGAAAAAAAGGAGGCTCGATGCCTACCGTATTAAATGCAGCTAATGAAGTGGCCGTTGCAGCGTTTCTAGACGGAAAAATTCATTTCTTGCAGATTGAAGATTTGATTGAAAAGGCATTAACTACTCACCAAATCGTGGATCACCCTAGCTTAGCAGCTATCCAAGAGATTGATACAGAAACAAGAGAGTATGTACGTTCACTTCTATAAAAAAAGGTGGTTTTAATTTGACTACAGTTATTGCCTTTATTGTGATTTTTGGCGCACTTGTATTCTTTCATGAATTAGGTCATTTGATTTTCGCAAAAAGGGCAGGTATTTTATGCCGTGAATTTGCCATAGGGTTTGGGCCAAAGGTATTTTCTCATAAAAAAGGGGAGACGACTTATACCATTCGCTTACTACCGATTGGCGGATTTGTCCGTATGGCAGGGGAAGATCCAGAAATAATTGAAATTAAGCCTGGATATCGAATTGGCCTGTTATTTGATAAGGATGAGAAAGTAAATAAAATCATCTTGAATAATAAAGAAAAATTTCCTAATTGTCGGATTGTTGAAGTGGAATATGCTGATATAGAAAAAGATTTAATCATTAAAGGATTTCCTGACGATGAGGATGAGGAATTAAAAACATTTGCGATTAACCCAAAAGCAGTCATCGTAGAAAATGGGGTCGAATCACAGATTGCTCCCATTGATCGTCAATTTGGTTCAAAAACATTGGGGCAAAGAACAATGGCTATTTTTGCTGGACCAATGATGAATTTTGTACTAGCATTCATTGTCTTTATTATTATTGCTTTTATTCAAGGTGTTCCTACGAATGAACCTAAGTTAGGTGAAATCACTCCTGAAGGGGCAGCAATGGCTGCAGGTCTTAAAAAAGGTGATCTAATACAGACGATCAATGGTTCAGAAATAACTAGTTGGTCTGATGTTGTAGAAGTTATTCGAAAAAATCCAAATGAAAAACTCGATTTTTCAATTCGCCGTGACAATAAGGATTTAGATATCACTGTAACCCCAATTGAAAAAACGGTGGAAGGAAAGAAAATAGGACTGATTGGTGTATATAGTCCAGTTGAAAAATCACCCATTCAAGCGGTAAAAGCAGGATTCACAGAAACTTATTTCTGGACTAAGCAAATTTTTGTGATGGTGGGTAAATTAGTTACGGGCCAATTCTCAATCGATGCTCTATCTGGGCCGGTTGGTATTTACCAGGCTACTGATTCTGTTGCAAAATCTGGAATTTATTATTTAATGAAGTGGGCCGGGATTTTAAGCATTAACTTAGGAATTATGAACTTATTACCTATTCCCGCTCTTGATGGCGGCAGATTGATGTTTTTTGCTGTGGAAGCTGTCAGAGGAAAGCCAATTGATCGTCAAAAGGAAGGGATGGTCCATTTCATTGGATTTGCTCTCCTCATGCTCCTCATGCTTGTCGTAACGTGGAATGATATTCAAAGGTTCTTCCTATAATATGTAAATATTAATTAATTTTGGGGCCGTTTATACGGTCCCTTCATTTGTTTTAAGAAAACTATTTTACCTAAAATGGAGAATTTTTTCTGTCGAATAAAGACGAATCCGTTCAACTCATATGATATAATTACTTTTTGACGAGATAAAAATTAGAGATTTTTAATAGATGGGAGAGAGAACGATGAGCGAACATGCCTTAGGCAAAAAAGAGCGATTCCAACTCTTGCTCCAGCAGCTGCAATTAATCGAGGATGCTGTTGTAGTGCATTTCAACAATGCGCAAATAGATAGGTTATTAGTTGAAAAAAAGAATCGAAAGTGGCATTTTCAATTTTTACTCGAAAATATCCTTCCCTATAATATCTATGTTCTGTTTACGACACAACTTGAACGGACATTTTCAAATATTGCCACGATATCTTTCCAAATTAATGTAACAAATCAAACCATTTCATCGGAATTAATACGAGATTATTGGAGTTATAGCATTCAGCAAATTGATGGGATTGCTCCGCCGTTATTAAAACTTTTACATGAACAACTCCCTGAAGTGAATGGAAATAAACTAACAATTACGGTTCGTAATGATACAGAGGGACTTGCGTTAAAGAGGAAATATGGTGAGGTAATCTCAAAAATATATCAATCGTTCGGATTTCCTAGCCTCTCAATAGAAACTGACCTGAAAAATGTAGAAAAAAGTGATGAATACCAACAATTTTTACTTGCCAAGCAAAAAGAAGATCAAGAACGAGGACTGCAGGCAATGGTAGAATTGCAGAAAAAAGAAGCTGAAAAGGATCAAGCTTCTGGTGAGTTGCCATCTGGACCACTTACTATTGGTCTTACGATTAAAGATAATAACGACTTCCGTACTTTGATTGATATTGTTGACGAAGAAAGAAGAGTAGCGGTTGAAGGTTACATCTTTGATGCTGAGATTCGTGAACTCAGGAGCGGTCGGTCTCTGTTAACCTTTAAAATAACGGATTATACCAGTTCCATCATGGTAAAAATGTTTTCACGAGACAAAGAGGACGCTGCTCTCTTCCAATTAGTCAAGAAGGGTATGTGGGTAAAGGTTCGAGGAAGCATTCAAAATGATACCTTTGTCCGTGACCTCGTCATGATAGGCAATGATATTAATGAAATCAAACCGGCAGGCCGGAAGGATACGGCTCCCGAAGATGAAAAACGGGTTGAGCTCCATCTTCATACCCCAATGAGTCAAATGGATGCTGTCACACCTGTGAGTGCGCTGATAGCCCAGGCGAGCAAATGGGGGCATAAAGCGATTGCAGTAACTGATCACGCCGTTGCCCAATCCTTTCCTGAAGCATATGGTGCAGGGAAGAAAAATGATATTAAAATTCTTTATGGCGTTGAAGTAAACTTAGTAGATGATGGGGTGCCAATCGCTTATAATGATGCGCACCGTCAGCTTACCGAGGATACCTATGTCGTTTTTGACGTTGAAACGACTGGTCTCTCAGCTGTGTACAACACCATTATCGAACTAGCCGCTGTAAAAATACATGATGGAGAAATCATTGACCGTTTTGAATCCTTTGCCAATCCACATCACCGATTATCGGCAACAACAATCAATCTTACTGGAATCACCGATGACATGGTCCAAACTGCTCCGGAAATTGAAGAAGTTCTTCATAATTTTAGAGAATGGGTCGGAGATTCTGTCCTTGTTGCCCATAACGCTTCCTTTGATATGGGTTTCCTAAATGTCGGTTATAAAAAAATAGGCTATGATAAAGCCAATAATCCTGTTATTGATACGCTTGAACTTGGTCGATTCCTCTATCCAGAATTGAAAAACCATCGGTTAAATACGCTGGCAAAGAAGTTTGATATTGAATTAACCCAACATCACCGAGCAATCTATGATGCAGAGGCAACTGGTTATTTACTGTTGAAAATGTTAAAAGATTCACTTGAAAAAGGAATCGAATACCATGATCAATTTAATGATAACATGGGTAAAGGCAATGCCTACCAACGTGCTCGTCCGTATCACTGTACATTATTAACTCAAACTCAAGCGGGGTTAAAGAATCTGTTTAAACTTGTATCCATTTCCCACCTTGAATACTTTTATCGCGTCCCCCGATTGCCTCGATCTGTATTACAAAAATACAGAGAAGGGATTCTTGTGGGCTCCGGTTGTAATAAAGGAGAGGTATTTGAAGGGATGATGCAAAAATCTCCTGAGGAAGTGGAAGGCGCTGCCCGCTTTTATGATTACATTGAAGTTATGCCAAAAGAAGTCAATGCACCGCTAATTGAAATGGAATTGGTTAGCGATGAAAAAGCAATGGAAGACATAATTTCGAAAATCGTTAGCTTGGGAGATAAATTAGGACTTCCAGTCGTTGCCACAGGAAATGTCCATTACCTTAACGAAAATGATAAAATTTATCGCAAAATATTAATTAATTCGCAAGGGGGAGCGAATCCGCTCAACCGCCATCAACTTCCAGATGTTCACTTTAGAACAACCAATGAAATGCTGGATGCTTTTTCGTTTTTAGGAAAAGAGAAAGCAAAGGAAATTGTCGTTACAAACACAAATAAAATTGCTGATATGATTGAAGTCATTAAACCAATTAAAGATGATTTGTATACACCGAAAATTGAGGGTGCCGATGAAGAAATGCGTGAAATGAGTTACGCAATGGCACGGAGAATATACGGTGACAACTTACCTGAAATTGTAGAAGCCCGGTTAGAAAAAGAACTGAAAAGTATTATTGGGCATGGATTTGCCGTTATTTATTTGATTTCCCATAAGCTAGTAAAAAAATCATTGGATGACGGCTACCTTGTAGGTTCAAGGGGGTCTGTCGGTTCATCACTGGTTGCGACAATGACAGAAATTACCGAAGTAAACCCACTGCCGCCACATTATGTATGTCCTACTTGTAAGCATTCAGAGTTCTTTAATGATGGATCAGTTGGGTCTGGTTTTGATTTACCTGATAAAGATTGCCCGCAATGCGGCGGGAAATACCATAAAGACGGACACGATATTCCGTTCGAAACGTTTCTTGGATTTAAAGGGGACAAGGTTCCTGATATCGATTTAAACTTCTCGGGAGAATACCAGCCGCGTGCCCATAACTATACGAAGGTTCTTTTCGGAGAAGAATATGTTTATCGTGCAGGGACGATTGGTACGGTTGCCGATAAAACCGCTTTTGGTTATGTGAAGGCATATCAGCAGGATAACAATCTTCAACTCCGCGGGGCAGAAGTGGAACGACTAGCTTCGGGCTGTACAGGTGTTAAAAGAACAACGGGACAGCATCCGGGGGGGATTATTGTAATCCCTGATTACATGGATGTTTATGATTTTTCACCGATTCAATTCCCAGCAGATGATAGAAATTCAGAATGGAAGACCACCCATTTCGATTTCCATTCCATCCATGATAATGTCTTAAAGCTTGATATTCTTGGGCACGACGACCCGACCGTCATTAGGATGCTTCAGGACCTGAGCGGGATGGATCCAAAAACAATTCCAACTGACGACCCTGAGGTTATGAAGATCTTCAGCGGCACCGAGTCATTAGGTGTAACAGAACAACAGATTATGTGTAAAACGGGGACATTGGGGATCCCTGAATTTGGTACGCGTTTTGTTCGGCAGATGCTTGAAGATACAAAACCTACTACTTTTTCTGAATTAGTGCAAATCTCAGGTCTGTCACATGGTACCGATGTATGGCTGGGGAATGCTCAGGAATTAATCCATAATAAAACATGTAATCTTAGTGAAGTAATTGGCTGCCGGGATGATATCATGGTCTACCTTATTTATCAGGGATTGGACCCTTCCTTTGCTTTTAAAATTATGGAATCAGTTCGTAAGGGTAAAGGCTTAAGTGAAGAAATGGAAGCTGAGATGAGGAAAAACGAGGTTCCGGAATGGTACATTGACTCCTGTAAAAAGATCAAGTATATGTTCCCTAAAGCCCACGCTGCTGCCTATGTACTTATGGCAGTTAGAATTGCCTATTTCAAGGTTCATTTACCGCTTCTCTATTACGCCGCTTACTTTACTGTTCGTGCTGAAGACTTTGACATTGAAGCGATGTCGCGCGGTTCAGAAGCAATTCGAGCTAAAATTGAGGAAATCAATGCTAAAGGCTTGGAAGCATCAAACAAAGAGAAAAACTTATTGACGGTATTAGAACTAGCCTTAGAAATGACAGAACGAGGCTTCGTATTCCAAAACTATGATTTATATAAATCTGATGCATCTGAATTTATCATTGAAGGCAATACCTTAATACCGCCGTTTAATTCGATTCCAGGTCTCGGAACAAATGCGGCCTTTAATATTGTCAAAGCTCGGGAATCAGGAGAGTTTTTATCCAAAGAAGATTTGCAGCAGCGCGGAAAAGTATCTAAAACCATTCTTGAATATTTGGATAAACAGGGGTGCCTCGCATCCCTTCCAGAGCAAAACCAGTTATCGTTGTTTTAAATAGGAAAATACTTGACAAACGGCGAAGCTATTTGCATAAAAATGATGGTTATGGTATAGTTTTATTGGAAATACTAAGAAATACTCTCGTGAACAAGAGTGGGGAAACCCGCTCTTTCCTTTTTGTATACGTCTTTTTTTCTTAGTATAACTTGATAAAACTTTCCGTGAACTACATACAATATGGGTGAAATTATCGGAAAAGGAGGTAAAGCATGAGCAAGGTAACGGAAGTTGTAGAAGAACTGGCTGAACCTATATTTCAAGAACTTGGTTTAGAATTAGTGGAAATTGAGTATGTGAAGGAAGGGAAAAGTTGGTTTCTACGCGTATATATCGATAAAGACAACGGTGTTGATATTGAAGATTGCGGACTCGTTAGCGAAAAACTCAGCGAAAAACTCGATGAGCTTGATCCGATTCCCCATAACTATTTTCTTGAAGTTTCTTCACCTGGGGCAGAGCGTCCATTAAAAAAAGATAAAGACTTTCAAAAAGCAATCGGTAAAAACGTCTTTATCAAAACTTATGAACCAATCGATGGGGAAAAAAGCTTTGAAGGGACCTTATTAGAATTTGATGGACAGCATCTGAAAATTGAAATGAAGATAAAGACCCGTAAGAAGACGATTGAACTTCCCTATGAAAAGGTAGCAAATGCGCGCTTAGCGGTTACTTTTTCGTAATGAAATTATAGGAAAAGATAGGGGGATACAAAAAGATGAGCAGCGAATTATTAGATGCTCTTAATATACTGGAAAGAGAAAAAGGTATTTCCAGAGATGTAATCATAGACGCAATTGAAGCAGCACTTGTTTCGGCATATCGCCGGAATTTTAATCAGGCCCAGAATGTTCGGATTGATATAAATTTACAGTCAGGATCGATGCGTGTTTTTGCTAGAAAAGAAGTGGTCGATCAAGTATTTGACCCTCGTCTTGAAATTTCGGTAGAGGATGCGAGACAAATCTCACCAAATTATCAAGTTGAAGATGTTGTCGAAATGGAAGTCACTCCTAAAGATTTCGGACGGATTGCTGCTCAAACAGCTAAGCAAGTGGTTACCCAGCGTGTTAGAGAAGCGGAACGAGGAATTATTTATTCAGAATTTATTGACCGTGAAGAAGATATTATGACTGGTATTGTTCAAAGATTGGACTCGAAATTCATTTATGTAAGTCTTGGAAAAATTGAAGCATTACTTCCAATGAATGAACAAATGCCGAATGAACGTTATAAACCTCATGATCGAATCAAAGTATTTATTACAAAAGTAGAAAAAACGACCAAAGGTCCCCAAATATTTGTTTCGCGGACACATCCAGGCCTCTTAAAACGTCTGTTTGAGATTGAAGTACCGGAAATTTATGATGGAACCGTTGAAATTAAATCAGTTGCTCGTGAAGCAGGAGACCGCTCGAAAATCTCTGTTCATTCAGATAATCCCGAGGTAGATCCTGTTGGTTCTTGTGTTGGGCCTAAAGGAGCTAGGGTTCAAGCGGTAGTTAATGAATTAAAAGGTGAGAAAATCGATATTGTTAAATGGTCAGGGGACCCAGTTGTATTTGTGGCAAATTCTCTTAGCCCGTCTAAAGTTTTAGACGTAATGGTGAATGAAAATGAAAAAGCAACTACTGTTGTTGTTCCTGATTATCAACTTTCATTGGCAATCGGTAAACGGGGACAAAATGCCCGCTTAGCAGCAAAATTAACAGGTTGGAAAATTGATATTAAATCAGAAACAGAAGCACGCGAAATTGGAATCTATCCGCGTGAAGAAACCATAAGGCTTTTTGATGATCAAGTTGAAAATGACTTCGATTATGAAGAAGAGCTGGATTAAAAAGTGAGGTGAATGATGAGTGAACCAAAAGAAAAAAGTTCCTATGCGTAAGTGTGTAGCAACCGGTGAAATGAAGCCGAAAAAAGAACTAGTTCGCATCGTTCGCTCAAAAGAGGGGGAAGTATCCATCGACCTGACGGGAAAGAAATCCGGAAGGGGTGCCTACCTTTCAAAGGACAAGGAAGCAGTCTTACTTGCCAAGAAAAAAAATACCCTATCTAATCACTTACAGGTTTCTATAAATGATTCGTTATACGAAGAGCTACTTGAGCTTATAGAGAAGGAGAATTGACAATCCAAATGAAAGAAAATCAATGGATGTCATTGCTTGGCTTGGCCAATCGAGCACGTAAAATCATATCAGGTGAGGAGCTAACCGTGAAGCAGATTCAAAGCGGAAAAGCACGCCTCATTTTATTATCCGCAGATGCTTCTGCAAATACGACAAAAAAAATTACTGATAAGTGTAATTCGTATGAGGTTCCATATAAATTTGTGGAAAATCGTCATCTTCTTGGCCAAGCGATTGGCAAGGAAGCCCGCGTTGTTGTAGCTGTACTGGATGAAGGATTTGCAAAAAAAATGGTAACGTTGCTCGATTAAATCTAGCGGGGGTGAAAAGATGAGTAAAATACGTGTATATGAGTATGCAAAAAAGCACAACATTTCAAGTAAAGAAATCATCACAAAACTAAAAGAAATGAATATAGAGGTCTCTAATCATATGGCAACAATAGAAGACGCAGACGTTAAAAAGCTTGACGCAACATTCAGCAAAAAGGATAACAAGACACCACAGTCAAAACCAGAAAATAGACAAAATGGACAACAGCAGACACAACGAACTAATTCACGTCCAGGTCAGCAGCAGCAGCAGCGTCAAAACCAAAGACCTGCTCAGTCTGCACAAAGACCGCAAGTGCAAACCAAAACTGCGAAGGCATTTGAGGAAGCGGCAGATAATAATGTTGCTCCAACGAAAGTAAAAGTGGTTTCTCCTCCAAAATCAGGAGAAGGCAAAAAGCAGAACCAGGAATCTCAATCCAAAGAAAATAAAGTCTTCAATAGTCCTGATAAAGCAAAGGCCAAGCCTTATAATAATAATCAAAATCGCAATAATAATAATAGAAATAAGAAAAAGACTCATACACCAGTTCAACAAGCCCAACCTCAGAAGAAAAAAGAGAAAGAACTTCCAGCGAAAATTACTTTCAGTGAATCTTTAACAGTGGGTGAATTAGCGAAAAAGATTTATCGTGAGCCTTCTGAAATTATTAAAAAGCTCTTTTTACTTGGAGTAATGGCAACCATTAACCAGGTATTA
>Ga0268255_10001341_pt1 | contig 14586 bp, 10 predicted proteins | sample AgamicOrMarz_FD_200256 | JGI IMG/M metagenome (GOLD analysis project Ga0268255, IMG submission 200256) | Agave microbial communities from Guanajuato, Mexico - Or.Ma.rz (v2) (version 3) | ecosystem: Host-associated > Plants > Phyllosphere > Phylloplane/Leaf | place: Guanajuato, Mexico...
AGGTAGTGTAGGCTTCCTTTTCCATAATTGAAGAATCGGGGCAGTTATACTCTAGTTATCTTTGTAGCTGTCTAGAGAACAACCTTCTGAAGAGCGACTCTTTCTCATCGAATAGAGCTAGGAAGAATTTGACTAAGTTAGGTTATTGGGATTTTACCACTTCCTTGAGGTTTTGGATCAAGGAATCCCTATTTCATTTTCTCTTAAAAGAAGAAAGAAGGTATCGAGATTTCAAATAGATAGGAAAACTGGCCCTTGAATGCCATTCAAGGTATAATCTTTCATTGGATTGGTGGAGGAAAGAAGCATATCGTCGCCTGCAAACAAAGATTAGAAGAAGTACATCTCTTTTTTAGTACTCCAGACCATGAAATTTTAAAGTTAGATAAGCTATTTCACTTTCAGGTTGCCTTTCTGATCGAGTGCAATCCCATCTCCAACTGAGACCACTTGACAGAAGGATCTAAATAAAGGCTCACTCATATCCAGCTTATTGCTTAAAGCTGATCTGTTCACACACTAGTTTCAGGTGATTCATACCTGTCTAAAAGAGCTAGGTTGAGTTGCTTCCAACACCTTCAGCTAAAGAATTCGGATAAAGTATAAACAGAGATCCCTAAAGCAGCTCTTCCGCTACTTACTAATAGAAAGGGCCCCACCAACAGCGGCAACAGGGGCTATCGAATTTTGAAAAGCCATCACTCGACTTGCTGAAGTGACACTCGCAACTAAGGCTAAGATCAAAGTCTCGATGTCGGGAAAGCCCTTGTTTTTTTTGTCTTCCAGCTTCCTTTCCCGATCCCGATGTGGCCTTGAAGTGCGCTTTCAAATCTTTCATCAACTGGCGGGCTCTCCCGGGGAACTCGCCCTTGGGATTCAGAAATCTCTGTTTCTGCTTTTCAGGCACTACCTGTCCACAATTTCACTCATCCTATCCGCGGAATCAATCTTCGAGCCGCGGCCGAAAGAACTACCTTTCACATCCAAACTGACGCCCCTACCCTTGTCTTTCGCCTTATAATAAGCCCTTTGTTATTCCGCTGAATTGGAAATTCACTTCCCATAAGGCACTTTCACTCCCAAAACCGGAGCTGCGTGAGCAGATAATTCCATCTAACTATAAATTCTATAAATTGAATAAGATAAGAAAGGTAGGTCGGATCAACGCGTAGAGAAATGCTATCCGACTTGAACATTCACTCGTTTACTCGCTATTCCACTTTTCAATTTGTCGAGATTGAGTTGGTGTTCAGTCTACCGAGATCGAAAAGAATGCCCGTGGCATACTTGAATTACTCCAAATCTTCTTAGTTCGATTCAGTGAGTGAAGGAGCAGAGGTAGACTCGGCCATCTGGCTCACCTGCAAAACATTTCAACTTCCCACACGGGGTAAGCTAGCTAAGCCGGAAAGTAGGTTTATTATGAGCTTGCTTGCCGACAATTTGATCTGCGACACTTACTTGTACCTCCCGCTTGCCAAAAAGCAATAGTCAACTTAACTTGAACTTGCCTGACTTCTTTCGCTTCCCTCAAGGCTAGCAGAGGGGGCTAACCTTCGAGTAAGCTATATAGTTGAATAAGAGAATTGGCGTCATTATCCGGGGAAAAAGGCATTCCTCTTTACTCTCAACAGCTTCTCAAAGAGCTTCTGAGACTAGTGAAAGAATTTCATTGCCTTGCTTTATCCAGCTTGAAGTGAGGTTCCCTCCTTCGGAACTTAAAAGGATTTCTATCGGCCGATCTAAGCACCCGAAAACCTTACCGGATTCCATGGTTCATGCCACTAGCCGAGGAATCGGTTATAGCCCCAGATAGATATCCGGATAGCCCTATTGAATCATAAATGCAAAGAGTTTGCAGCATGAATTGATCGAGGTTGATTTCTCGTTCATTTGTATCCGTCCGAATAATCTTCCCCAGCCAATGGAGATAGCAAGGAGATAGAAGAAGTCCTCTTCTACGCGGGATCGAACGAGAAGCTTTGGCATGAAGTAAGCGTGGGAGGCATTCAAATGGCATTGAACTAAATCCGCTGCTATTGATCTACAACCTCAACATCTGCTGTGCAATATCCACTCCTATCTTTAACTGGATGACTAAACTTTCTTTCGAGAAGACAGTGAAGTTCAAGCATCATCCGAAGAAGACTTTGTCTCGTCCCTTACAACGGAAATCTCAGTGATTTGCCTCCTCTCGCCCTCGGCGAACCTCATGTAGTTTTCTTTTCTCACCGTGGCAACTGGCCAGTGGGGCGTCTTCTCAGAATCGATACCAAAGTGGTCTTTCCGTCAGCTCTATCTGATAAGGTAATGAACGACGTCTTCTGCGCCAGCTGCATCACTCTGAATTTTATTGCTGGAACTGAATGATATGCAAGGATTTACTACTGTGAAAAGAAAGATAGTTAGAGTATATAAAATGACTCTCCCGAATGGGAAAAGGGCCTACCTTAGCACATTCACCTGAGGAAGGAAGGGAAGCTACAACGCCCTGCTTTTTCCGAATGCTTTCCTCGTACGAGGGATGGATTCTTCGCCTTACTGGAATGCTAAAAGGGGAAAATGTCCAAAACTTCGCCCCTACCCCACCAATTGGATTTATATCCGGCTACTGAGTGAGCGTGCATTTGTCGAATTCGCCGCTGGGCTAAGAGGGGATGACGAGGTTTGCTGAAATCGAGGTTGCTTGTAATACCTAAAGTGAAATTAAAGAACTCCTTGTCGGCATCCATGAGCCCCTACCAGCTAACGGACCACACCGGCCATACCGACATAAGATAAGCTGGGCTCCCCAAACTACGAACAAAAAACGACCTTTCATCATCTATCTAATATCAGAATGGGAACTATGCCTAAAGGCTGCTCTTAGGGGGTCGACCTGTGCACATTGTTGGGGCTAGGCTAGGGGAGGCGTAAAGTCGAGGTCACATCTTTTCTTTCTTAGTGAAATAGTCGAATGGAGACTAATTGAAAAAGGTTTTCCCTTCTGCTCCACCTCCATTTTCCTAACAAGGCCGGGCCTTCCGCGCATCATACCTTCCTTTCATAGATATCAAATTCAGAAGCGTGATGATGAGGTTGCTTGCAATAGGTTAGTCAGGCTGGCTTTATCTATCAACATTTTCGGCGGGTCGTCTTGTCTTAACAAAAAAAAGACCAAAAGTACATTTTACTTTATGGTCACGCCTTACTTTATGGTCACGCCAGTAGTACAATAATAACAAACGGTAGTTCGCTTTATTGATGGGGTGGCTGAAAGGCTCGTTGACAGATCGTTATTTACCTTGGCTGTCCAGTATCCCCTGTGGAAAAGGGGATAACGTGGGAGACGGGAGACAAGATTTAGTTGAAGTGGATTAAGACTTCGTCTTCTTTCCTACCTTCCAGTTTGAGTTCTCTGGCTTTGCGGCTCTGGTGAAGTGAACTCATGAAAAGGGGTGGCACATGTCACCAGGTGCTTTATGGCCAGAGCGCGTGAGGTATGCCTTTGTAATGATCAAAGTGTTTTATGAGATCCAGCTCTTTGATTCAGGACCTGGGCGATACCCCAAAAACGGAGTTGCCCTATCTCTTTGGGCCTGGGGATTTTAGGGGGGAGGCGATAGGAGGATATTCGCAATTTTGTAATTATGTAAAAGAGCGCATGTTGCGACCATCTATCTCATGATTGGTTGGCTCCTTCGAAGAATTTCGAAAGTTCAATTAGGAAGGCCCTTTGCGTCAAGTAAAAGGCGCAAAGACAGATTATTTTCTTTCTTTGATTTGGCATCAGCGACGGATAGGTGAGGTGGCCCCTGTACTTCTTGTACTCACTCGCTGCCCATTCCCATTGGTTTGGGGAAGCTTCATAGTCCTCATGGGTTAACTGTAATAACGCGGAAAACGTCTTTGACATGCCCCAGTTCCGGCTTGCGGATTGAGCTACGTTTATTTTATAAAGGTTGAGAGGAAGCAAAGGGCGGGTGTCCACTTGCTTTGGAGGAAGTCTTCAAACCCAAGAGCATGGGGGGACTTGGGCTGAGACATATTATTTCTCTGGACGAGGCACATGAAGGGAGATGGTGGCGGAGGTTGATCAATGCGAGATGGAACTGAGAGGATGAATCCCCTAAATCCATTTACGCGGGTGTGCACTTCACTCAAAAAAGAAGTGAATCCAGAATTCGCTAGGCTAGCCTTCTTAGTGAAGATTTTTCCCCGGGGGAGCAGTCCAATCGTTATTCCTTCCTTCAACAAAAATGGATACAAAGCACCAAAGAACGAAAGTCACCACTCCGACTCCAACTAGTAAAGCTAGCGCCTCGAACTAATCACATGCTAACTCCGGACTGATTCAAGGACCAAGACCTACTTTACGACAACAGATGCGGATGAACTAGCTTAGCTGCTCGGAGAAAGGCTTTCCTGGAATAAAGTGGAAGACTACTTATAAGTAAAGATATGCTCGTATTCCCCACCTGGAATAGGACTTTGCAGAGGATGAACTAAAAAATCTCCAGGTCTGGGAAAAGCGCTAACCTAACTTGAATATTACTGCTAGCAATCAATGAAGTTGGGTGATTCTATGGTCTTTTTTTTACGGTTACAGTGACAAGTGGAGAACAGATCAATCAGCTTGACGCGGCTAAAAGAAAGATCTTCTTGTGCTGGCACCTTGGATGAAATCCGTGTTCTTTCTTTGTTTGGGACGGAGGAAACAAATAAGAACTGCGCCTCACCCATAAATAAATACCGAAAATACGTGTGTTAGTTTGGCTCTGAGAGGTCTGAACTTCAATATGAGGGCAAGAATTTACCGATCTGTTCCACCTGGCCACTAGAACAGCTAGTTATGAGCGGTTGCTGAAGGAAGAGAGAAGGACTTCATCCAAGGGCACTTACTACAAGGATCCAAGTAACGAAATAGCTGGGGTCGAGTATGATTCGACCTCTGAATCTGAAGACGAAGAGGTGTGGCTGAACTTGTGCAAGGGAAGCCTTATGAGTGCCCAGCGTTAACCAAACCCAAGGGGAAGAGTTCCCGTTTGTCCGTCCCGGGATGCTCACTACGACCAGCTGATACTCTTTTCAGTAGGAGCGGACTGAGTCGGTACTCGTCTACGAGAGGCGCACTCGTATGCCTTTCGAGGCTTCCATATGTAAATATTCTCGGCAGAACAAAACCTCTTTCTGTTGCGGAACACAAACCGGATTTAGATCCGCTATCAAATGGAGATCTATTAGACTACAAACAAAGAAATTGGTAGCAACAGAACTGTCTCTAAACCACTAAAGCACCGGAAATAAGAAGTAATAATCAGTCTACCTACGGTACATTGTAGAGAGACGTTCGACTCCACGTGTCCGCGAAACAGTTCCGAAGTAGCTTCACGAGTGAATGAAGGCGCTGTAAGCGGTAGTGAATACTCGTTCCATGGAGACAAAGACCTCCGGCGTAAACGTTCCGTCATTAGTGACTTTTCTCGCTGTGAACCCTTTCGATTATTAGTAGCGGGTGGTGAAGTAGCCCTCTTTCTTTACTTTAAAGTGGATACATGCCCTTTTACTTGAAAGGATATTCTTTTAGGAAAGCGCTAACGCCCTTTAAAGAATAGAAGGTAAGGCAGTCAACCCCTAAATAAGTAAATGAACATTCCTTGGTGGGAATGAAAAGCCAGTACCCCTATCACAACAAGGCAGATAGCGGAAAGGTGAGCAGCTATAGCATCATTGTTCATCTTCCCCTGCTCCGCTCAACGAAAGAGAGTCAACCGATGCCTTGATGTTAATTAACTTAGCTAGCACCCCTCAAACATCTGCAGATCGGAGTCGTTCACTTCTCTGTCGAAAGAGCGTATTCTTTTATTGCATTTATTGCAGCTAATTACGAATCTAAATCAGTGAAGTCTGTACCCCAATCCCAATGGCTAAGCTAATTCGGCTCTTAAGCCTGGAGCCTGGAACCCCTAAAATCAGTTAAACCTCACTCTGGCCTTGCTTTCGGGCGATTTAGTGTACATTGTTCTCACCTACAAAAGCCTGAATGCAAGAGGTAAGCCTTGCAAAGTATGAAAGGTCTACGTCTCGTCCTTACCAGACGCTTCGTAGGCAAGAGGAAAGCTATCACCGTCACTATGTGTGATCTTGCCAATTATCATATAGTTGATCTCTCTTAGTTCTACTCGAAGCAGAGAAGCTTCAGCTCACTCGACCAACAAAGGATGGCAGTACTTGAACCTCACATTCGCGAAAAACCTGGGAACATCACCCCAACGCAAAGGGGAAAACCCAATCGGTCTGCATCTGCATGACGCATTGCCTTCACCTTGAAATGGATTGGCTGCAGTAGCGGTTCCCTCTTAAGTGTTGAAAGAAGTTCGATCCATAGTCTTTTGCCTCGTATCCTGCAAGTGTTTGGAGGCAGAAAACGAAAGGCTAAGGGAGGGTATGGGACTAAAGGTAAGGGTATTTCCCGGCATGGTCGAAGAGCTGGCTTTCAAGGGGGTCTGGTACTACTGAGAAGACAACTGGACTGGCCTTGCCTATTGTGTATGTATAGTGGACACGAGCAAAGTTGTGAGCAGCATATTCAACGCCTGTTCAGGCCGATTGTCAAGGTTGATCGAAGGATTTCCATAAAGCTTAAAAGACAGCTAGCTTAGGCGCTTCACAATCCGATTACGATATGAAGTGGACTGACCAATACCAGTCTATATCGTGCTGTCGCTATCAACGGCTGAAGGATGAGTATAAAGACTGAGAAAAAAAACGGGGACTGATATAAAAATCAATTATTTAGACACAACAAACAGGAGAGGAGAGCTTGTTGACATATCTTTTTTTTTACCAGCTGCTCAGGAAGCCAACAACCAAAAGTCGTTTTTAGAGCAAAGAGTCTCCCTTTCAATTCTAAAAGGAGGAAAACTTATTATCGGGTTGGGAGGGGGGAAGGAAGTAGCCTTTCGACTGAGAAGTGTCGGCCTTGAATGACGGGATGTAGGCAAGCTTTAGCTTGGTTCTTTTCTCGATTGATAGAAAGACGGATTATAAAGAGTGTTTTGAACCTTGCTCGCACAATGCCTGTGTGGTAGCGACCGATAAGCACCTGCACTATTAAGTGGGGTGCATCTACTGGGAAAGCGTCCAACTCAACATGTCCGATGCGAGATAATACTGGTCCGCTACGTTAGGTGTCTTACTTGCCGTACGAATTAATCCCCACCTGATCTATTGCTCATAATGAAAGAAAAGGGCGTAGCGGGGTAGCTATTCCGTTTCGTGCGTAGTAAAGAGAAAGGATAACTCTTCCGTTGGTTACTACCTGTTGGCATTCCGCCTTCGCTTCCGGAGTCCGAACGTAGTCGATTTGTTTGGCGTAGGTGACATTGATCTACAATCTTTTTTTTATCTGAAAATAAGGAAGAAAGAGCTCCTACCCGCAATCAGGAATGTACACCTGGAACTCCGTCACCTCGGGATCAAGAAGATCTCCGTCTCCACCACCTTCTCTTTCGTCAACATCATCACGACGCCGTCCTCCGCCACGTTCCAAGAACCGCTCGGCGAGCTCATAATCAAGCCCTTGCTTCAGTTCTTGGACGACATCAACTCGTCTTTCTTGGTGAATCTTTATCCGTACAACATGTACAGGATAAACTCCGAGATGTAGTTAGGGTTTGCTCTCTTTCTTCAGCACCCTTTCCATTTCAGGGACGATTTGGTGACCGGAATCGGGTACAGGATTCTCTTTGACATGATTAAAGATGCGGTGATCACGTCCCTGGCGGTGGCCGGCCACGATCTCCGGTGGTGGTGTCATGATTAAAGCAGTACTGAGCTACTTCAAATGGATCGGAGGCGGTAACTTCACAGAAAGCTACTCTTCTTACCTATAAGAAAAAGAGACCTTTTCTATTCTACTTGAAGTAAGTAAAGCAGTAAAGGTGCGAAGCGGTGCTGAAGAACTAATGGGAGGACTTTTCCCTCACTCATACCTTCTCGCTCCGTCGGTCCTTCACCACCCGATGACCCCCCCCGGTTCAATAGGCCTGGTTTTCAAAAAGACAACGCGAAGATATGGCAAAATATAGAGTTAGATCCGATCTATTCCTTTCTACCGTCTTCGTTTAAGTCTGCTGCTGGACTCTACTCCAGTAATGCTCGAAATCGCTCATGTGAAGTTCATTGACGCAAGATCTCTCCTCTTATTCCCCCTTGAAATGAGTGCATAAATCGCTGATGTGTGGTGAAAACGCTTGTTTAGTAAAGACTCCGAGACGAGCTCACTGAGACCGATGACGCCTTTACTGGAGCCGTGATGGAAAGCAAGTCTTCCAGGGGCAAGCCTAATTTCAATTAATTGATGATCGATTGTTGCACGGATATCAGGCCTAGTCAAGACCGCCTCAAAAAGACGAGTGATCATTATTATATTTCGTCGCCTTCGTCACCGCTCAGAGGCTACGAAGTAGTTCTCGATTCGTACCAAATTCAATTCAGCGGGTGTGAGGCGATAGTTTTCCACCCATGGCATTGGCCTACTTACTTCGGAAATCTAGATGCGCGTCATCGTCTGCTGTCAACGCGTTATGGGAAATCTCCTATGATCTTCCCAGTAGTTCTGTTACCGCTCCGTGAGGGGAAGGGCAGGCTGACGAGTGACTATTCATCATCCGAGACAAAGATCTTTGAAATAATCTCCTTTCAAAAAGGGGCCAACTCAAGAGCTCTATTCCATAACCAGGTGCTGTGGCGAGTGTGATTTCCGATGCTTGATTGAGTTCGATTGCTTGCCCGGAAAGAAGAATTGCCATCGACTAAAGTGTCAGTGGTCGTAAAATAAGAGGAAGACGAGTTCTATGACTCATTCGCTTGGTCGCCCATAACAAAGGTCACAGATACAAAAGGAGTAGGAGCGCGCTTTTCATAGTAAAAGAATAACTGTTCCTCTTGCTTTCCTGCTTAGAAGTTCTCTTAACTTCTTCAGTTCTTCCCTGAAACGAAGGACTTGAGGCTGTGTGTTTGTACTTTTTTCAAAGTACTGTTTTATCTCCTCAGATAGAGGCAAGTCTAATCTTTTATTCTTACCAAGTGTAAAAATCTAGTTCAATACCGGAATCGCTACTTCGGTTAAGCTGATAAGGGCTGGGGAGCTCTGACTTTCTATTGAAAAGGAGTCAGCTGGCTGCGCGAGTCACCTTCTTCTAAGCTCCGCTGGACGACACGGCAAACAAGTTTCAATATAGGCCGGCCGTAGAAGTGATGGTTCCCCAGAACAAGATCGTGGCAACGTAGACCTAAGTGGTCCTATTGGTTCCCCAGGATCCAAGTAGTTTCGTAGCCATATTCACTGGGAAAAGTGCTGCGAAGCGCAAAAGCGTATCGAGAGAGGATATGACGAGTGTAGTGGTCTATGCTGGAACCATCTTCTTCCTTTACTGCAAGCGTCTGACTGAGCCCAAAGCGGAGAGGTAAAGGACATCTGCTAAGCAAGCAGAAAGAGTTCACGTATCGATAGCGTCACCTTAAGAAAAGCATCCTCAACATGCCGAAAGACCTTTACTGTTTTTTGATAGAGGAAGGCTTACCTCAGACCCGAACCCCCTATGAGAAGGGAAAGATTCAAAGGGTAAGTCAAAGAGAGCTGGGGAAGGATCATTCCATAGGCTTGTTCTCTCAGGCTCAGTGGTGGGTAGAGTGTTCCGACAATGACTTCTTTGTTTGCTCTTTCAGATTTACATTACATCAAGCTTTCGAAAAAGCGATCATCAAGCCCATCGAAGCGCGAAACTGACGTTCTCCATAAGGTCGTTAACGCGAAGACCCTTTAACGACGCGTTCTGTCGTCAGCAAGCGGTGGCCGACAAGGCCCTTTTCCCGTCATATCTTGGGAGGCGAAGAGGACAGGTTTGTTTGAAACTCGTTCGGTAAGATTCTCCCGAAGGTAAGCATTTACCCAAGGCACGGATATGATGACTTTCTCAATTATACGTATTTTGTTTTAGGGAGTTGAACGTCTTATTCTTTTGAGTGGCATATGCGAATATGAGCCAGGAGCTAGGATTGCGGAAAGTGAAATTCGATAATGCAAGTGCAAGTCGACGTTCCTGATATTCCTTTTCAAGTGGAGTGAAAGCCGGCCCTAAGCAGGATCCAAAGACGTTCAAGTCCAGTTCCAATCTGGATATAAAAGTGCAGTTCAATCGTCGAAAGTTATATCTCTTTTAGTCCTCTTTTCTCTTTTGAGTCAGGTTCTTAAGACAGGAAATTGGGTTTTCTGAATATTTCTCTTCCGGCTTACTTACTTAATAGTAAGTTAGTTCGAAATCGAAACTGGACCTGAGAGAGACGTCACTTTTTTATTTTCATTTTTAAGAGTAAATGCGCCTTCAGTTGAAGAGAGCTGTTCACAAGCAGTGGTTAAGAACTCTTTCTTGTTCCGGTTCAGAAGAGAAAATTCTTTCAGTTGCACTAGTGGATTGAATAACCTTTTTTTTAGTGCCAACAAAGTTCATGTCTTTTTGGTTAATAAAAACACGAGTTTCGATATTTTTGAAGACGGATACTATAAGTAGGACAAAGCAAAGGCCAACAAAGAGAAATGAAAGGCTGACGCATTTTTCCACCACTTATCCCTTTCATCCCTTTCTTGGCATTTGTATTTGAGAGAGAGAGCTATGCTTAGGTCAGTTCCTTCAGTAAACTTAAAAAGTAAGTCAGAAGTGAACCCCACTACGTAAGTAGTCCCGTATGAAATTCATAAAACATTCATATCTTGCACTTGAGGGGGTCAATGTGTTGGAAGCTACTGCGTCAGTACTCTCCCTCCTCTATAAAGGATAGGCAATTGAGAGAGAATAGGCGGGAAACCGGTTTTGAAAGAATATCCTTTCCTGTGCTTGTCTTGTATTGAAGTATACCGAAGATATGAATAAAAGTAGGTAAGAGATTCGGAGGGATTGTTGTTTTTTATTAGTGAGGGCAAGCAGCTTTCATTTTCTTAAATAGTTTCAATTAATTGAATTAAAAAAAGTAGGCAGTTCGTATCTTTCTATGACCCCCAGAATAATAAGTAGGAGGATAGGCGGAGCAAGAGCTGAAGAAGTCTACCCGAGCGTGCTTTTTCATTCATCCATTTAGGCCCGACTAGGAGCACGTGGATCCAGGGAACCTGGCTCGGGAACAGCTTTTTACCAGTAAAGGCTAATCACAGTAAGAAAGTCCAATCTCTGAAATAGGGCTTAGTCTTTCCATAGACGTAGAAGGCGTAGGTTATGATTTGATGCAATAGAGTCAGAACACCTTTATATATATCTAAAAGACAAGTGCTCAATGAAAGGATCCAGATTCCACACTATGCTTTGGGCTGGGGAGAGAGCTGCTCGGCGAAGCTGGGCGTTCAGTCTGATTATGTAAGAACCAAAGACGAAAGAGAATAGAAAGGGCCTTTAAAAAAGAGCGAGGGAGTGAAGGAAACCCTTAGTCTGTATGTTGCTCGTAAGCCGCCAAGTACCAGTCTCACAACAGTACTGGCGCAAAAGGATCGGTCCTTCACTTGCTGATCGTTCGCGGGTCGAACTCGCTCTGAAGCCCCGCCTTTCGCTCGCTCGCAGGAGTCGGACTCAATCACTCTGTTTGGAGGATCATTCGTTCTTCACTCTGAAGCTATTATCCGCAGAGAGCGCAGCAACCAAAGTGCATATTATCATATAGAAACAAGCGAAGCGTAGCGATTCGTACTACCGGAAAAGTGTCGCTAACTTAAGGCAATAGAGTCCGTCATAGGCGCAAGCAAGCGTAGCAAATCACATAGATAAGCCACTTACGCCTAAGAAATAGGCTACAGGGCTAAGAAGGGCGAAGAGGATGGATGTCTGAGCGGTTGAAAGAGTCGGTCTTGAAAACCGAAGTATTGATAGGAATACCGGGGGTTCGAATCCCTCTCCATCCGCGAGGTCATAAGTTCTCTCTTGCCTTATCTATAGATAAGAACGAATTTGATCGACTCGACTGATATGATAGATGGAATGGGTAGCTTGTGTTATGATTTAGTTATTTCTTTGTCTTCCTTTCGTTATCTTCTGTTCTCTTTGTATAGGTTGGAGAAGGGCCGGGTGGATTATTACCTTTGGGAGCTAAGTCGAAGATCTCGGTGGTGAAGTGAGTGGTTGATAAACTTCGATTGCAGTTTTCTTTAGTTGGGTAGAAGGTGACGCCCCTAATGAATCGACTATGAAGGTGGCTGTTAACTACATCAGCGCTCAAATGCCTTCATCCTTATTGCCCTGGCTTCGATGATCAACCCCTGGCACATGACGGTTTTGATCTTCGGCTCCCCATTCATCTTCTTTATCCCACGGATAGGTGCCTTTCGGGTTCTCCAAAGTGACGGGACGGAAGTCGCTTCGTATCGCATAGCAAAAGGGCCGGTGTAGAACGTCTACCAGCAGCTATTCCTTGTTGAAAGCGGAGCAGCATTCATTCCCACCCGTGGCTTGCTACCAATTCAATGAAAGCTCGCTCCGTGGGACTAGGATGGAAGGGCAGTGGCTTGACCCGAGGAGATGAAGGTGACTGAACTGTGAATACAACCTATTCTTTGTGACTGGCGGGCTTGACTTCCATAGTGACAAAGGCTTGCTCCTTCCTAACCTAACTTCAGTGAAAAAGAAAGGAAACAAGGCGAAGAAAGGCGATGAATCTCATGTGCCTGTGCCGATTCATCCCTATTACCAGTACCAGCTGACTCGCTTTCTTTCTGTCTTATCTTCTAATACAGAAATAGGAGATAGAGAATTACAGAGACAGAGGTTGAGGTTATAAGTGTTGGTTCGGTAAGGGGTGATTATGCCTTTGCTTGTGTGCCCACGGGCTTTCCTAGTGCAACCATCCTTTCTATTGAAAACTTCAGTATAGAAGTAGCTGACAGGCAGGGTAGCTGACTTGCGATTCCTACTCCCGTATGTTCTTATTTCTTTCTATTATTTATTTATTTCAATTATGAGAAGGGCTTGCGTAACCCCTGGCTCAAAACCACCCGTTAGAGCAGCGAAAAGTTACTGCTTGAAGTCGAAGGCGGGAAAGGGGTAATGGATAGAGGATTGGACGGGCTTGCTTTAACCGAAGGGGAGAGTGACGCTTAAGTCGAACAAGCAGTTCACCACTAGAACGAAGGGCTTACACGAGACCTAGTCCCCTCTCGCCAGTCGGTACTAAACTTCCTCGTCTTCCTTATTCGCCTTTCTCATCAGATCCTACTAGTCCAGTCCGTTCCTCATCGTATCAGATCGACGACTAGACAAAGAAAGTACAGCGTCATGCTGGTTCGCTGGCTGGCCTTTTGCTATAGCTTCTATATCACAGTAGGCTCAACCAACGTAGCGCTGCGCTTGATTGGATATTGCTTGCTAGTTTTTTTTGGATGAAATTTTTAGTGGCACTCAAGGTCTTGCCAATTGAGAAAACTCATTTTCTTCATAAAGCAGAAGCGCCTTTGCTTTCATTATCAACACTGTCTATTCTTACCGTGCAAACCTCCTGCTGCAAGCATAAACAATAGGCAAGGAGCTGCTAATCTTCTCCAAGGTTAGACTGGTTCTGACTTCATAAAAAAGGATTGGGGCATTTCCTTTCCGGACACCATACAAGGAGCCGAAGGCCACTCTTCTGATAAGGAGAGGAGCGAAGGCCACTCGACTAATAAGGAGAGGAGCGAAGCAGCTCGAGTGACAACTATCGGAGCGAGCCTTCGATCGATCTCTGAGCACAACCCTAAAAAGCTCCCGTTTTCAAGCCTTGTCTCCCTTGTTCTTCTATATGAAAATAAAAAACCCTAACCTTCCTGATCTCATCAAAAATGGGTGGTCTCAAGCCGGTCAAGCTCGTCATTGTGAAGAAAAAGACAAAAATGTCTAAGCTCCTTTCTTGGAACTCATATAATCTGTCTTTAGTTTGGGATCTTAAATCGAGATTATCTCACCTCAAAGACATCCTTTTTGGATTGGAAGCTATGGAGGCCAAAAATTCCCTGTGTCAACACTCGCCTCACCGTCGTCAATTCAACGATCAAAATGCTGACGCTGGTATAGAAAAAACAGCGCACGATCAAAAGCACAACCAACAAAAGACTTTCTTTTACAGGGACTAAAAGAGTGCTTTAATATTTTAGAACGTCAGTCTCAGATCGAGAATGAAATAAAAAGTAAAAAAACTCTTTTTTAATTGTTCTCAGTTAAGAGGGAAGTTTTCATGTTTATTGTTTTCTTTCTAAGTAGCCATACTTCACTCGACCCAAGCAATGCCCAAAGACTCCCATGCCTTTCTGGATCATTGGTTAACAACCAACCGGCAATTTCCGACAAGTCTTTCTTCTTCACATCGAGCAAGAAGCGGAACGCAAGGGATGAAATGAAAAGTGTTTATTACGATTACGCCCAACAGCCCACTTGAGCAATTTGCCATTCTCCCATTGATTCCTATGAAAATAGGAAACTTGTATTTCTCATTCACAAATCCATCTTTGTTTATGCTGCTCACTCTCAGTTTGGTCCTACTTCTGCTTCATTTTGTTACTAAAAACGGAGGAGGAAACTCAGTACCAAATGTTTG
>Ga0268255_10001344_pt1 | contig 14562 bp, 7 predicted proteins | sample AgamicOrMarz_FD_200256 | JGI IMG/M metagenome (GOLD analysis project Ga0268255, IMG submission 200256) | Agave microbial communities from Guanajuato, Mexico - Or.Ma.rz (v2) (version 3) | ecosystem: Host-associated > Plants > Phyllosphere > Phylloplane/Leaf | place: Guanajuato, Mexico | collected...
GGATGAGGGACGACCCAGAGGATATCCGTGCAGAAGCAGAAGCGGAGATTCAGCGTCAATAACCGCAATACGTATCTAGTTGTATCTCAAACCTACTACTCTTTTGATTCGTTTATCAACTCATTACTTGAAGTCGTTCAAGTGAAACTCATTTATTCCAATGCGTAAAAGTTGCTTTCTTTACGATATTTATAGTTGGATGAACAGATCGCTCCTTTCTAAACTATACGATACCGCAAAATGTTTCTTCCTTCCTGAGTCTTATAGAATATTCCAATACAGAAGGTCTTGGTCTCTATAAATTTTCCGTTCGCGTTCATCTCTTTAAGATCTACCTGAAGGATCAAAAATGTGGGAGCCTAGGATTTCTATATCTACTTGAATTCATTCCCCACTTTCTTTTTTTCATTGTTAGGTAAAGCATTTCTAGCAGACACAATCAGTCAATCTTCTTTTCTTAGTCTCTGAAAGGTAGCGAAGTACGAGTGCTAAATTCATTGGCGCAGGAGCTGCAGTAGGCGTTGGCCATGTCTTTAGCTCATTGATCGATGGAGTACAAGAAAAGCCATCACTAGCTAAACAGTTATTTGGTTATGCTGTAATGTAATTTGCTTTAACGGAAGCAATAGCCCTCTTAAAAGCTTTCTTTCTCGTTGGGCAGGGACTAATCTCAGTCTATTGGGCCTGGGGACTATCTAATATTAATATAGAGTTATTTCGCCTTCTTTGTATTGGAGTGAAGTAAGGGACCTCTTCTCAATCCTAATAAACCGCACTGGAGCCCCAGTCCTTCCCAGCTACAGGAGCGAGCGAGATTGTAAAGGTAGGTTGCCTAGAAAGGATAGCTTGCCCAGGACCCAGGAAAGGATTTGCCTCGCTGGCCAATCGCTTTTTACGTGGATTCGCTTTTGTAAACTATGATGGTCTAAACTAAGCTGGCACACAAGTACTCCGGAACACCTATTCCTTTGCTAGCTTATTTCGGCCTTTTCTTTTTAAGTTTTAAGTAAGGAGGTAGTTCGATTAGCTTGAAGGCAGGCAATTTCCTTATGAAAGTTTAAGGAAGAAGAAGGAAAGGCAATCGAGTACTACCAAAAAGAAGTGTAAGCAATAACTTCTTTTCGGTCTAGGATCAGGAGTGAAACTTATAATGAGGATGCCCACTAGTTCGTTAGTCACCAGCCATTTCCTAATTAAATAAAGAGGTTGAGCTCTTTCGTACCGGTCTTTCCTGGATGTTCTTGTTTCCACTGCTGCTAGGAAAGCAAAGCAATTGTTGGGAGCTAAGGAAAAGATGCTCATGTGTCCATTGGTGCTGGAAAGGAAGTCAAACCTTCAACGAGATCCCGCAGTTCCGGTGAGAAAGAAGACAGAATGATAGAGTAATCCTTTCCTTTTGAGAGTTCAGATAAGCAACTTGACTAGATAACCTGACTATAAGTATAAGTTGGAAGAAGTAGAAGTAAGTTACTTCCACAGGTGATTGAAGAGAACCTAGCCCAGAGCTTGAGGATAACTTCCTTGCTTGTGGTGTGAAGGAAGAAGCTACTGTGGCAGGTGCGACGTAAGCTCATGCACTGTATAGATGGTTAAGAAGAAGTTGCTAAGAACCACTCAAAAACAAAAAAAGGAAAGGTAATAACACCAATTACAGGTTGCAAAAATCAGCACCGACAAAGGAAACAGACGGCAAGCTAGCAGTTCCGCTACTCCTCCCATCTCATAAGATTGAAAATCAATCGAAAACAGTTCCTGACCGAGTCATTTACTCCCTAAAGAACTAAGATAAAGACTACTGACTATCTAAAATAGAAAATCAGTTTATAGTCAGTGTGCCGCTAATTGGCATATCTCTTTGTTGTCGATTAGATACCTTCCTTGCCCTGCTTAGGGCTATGTGATAGCACCCAAAAAATTTCTATTTGAAATTTGAACAAGACCACAGGAACCATAGTCACACGGTCAAGCGAACCAAAGCCAAAGGAATTCCTTTTGCTGGCTATGAGATGTCCTTTCATCAATGTCTCTCCTCTTAGGATTGGAAAGGAATGCCTTAAAGGGAGAAGGACTAATAGCCAACTAAAGAAGCATAAACGAAGGGATGAGTTATCTATCGGGCAAGCTATCCATGCAGGAGTATCAAAGGATACGCGCATTACCAAGTATGCTCCATGTTGAGATAATTGGAAGAGAGAGTAAGCTCTATGGATGGTTGATTGATATAATGCACAATGCCCTACTATTCTACCTATACAGCGCGCTAAGAGAATACAATCGATCGTCCATAAGGGAATGTACCCCGCTCCAAGGAAACAAGGGCTAATTTGCCGCACTCTACCCTGTTTTGGGCTAAGAAAGGGATTGACAAACGAAGCACTGGGGATTCAGAAAAAGGAGAGACCATTTGGGCATTAAGGTAGCTCTGGATCCACTTTCTCCGATCTATGATGATGCCTTCCTTCCCTTACTAAAGTGGGATCACTTCCTCCCGAACACCTCCTAGGAGCGTCGCATTCGATGCATATTACTCTATATATAAAGTAAGGAGATCTAGCTTACCCGAATAAGCTGGCAAATGCGACAGCATTTGGAAGAAAGAAAGACAGGCCATGAAGAAGGGCAAAAGGTGGAAAAGAAAGGTGTAGGTGGGCATATCCATGTTTTGGCACTTCACATGATGGGTATTCTTCTTCTTGCAATCGAGAGAGGAAAATAGGAATAGGTGGTAATCGGTTCGTGTTCCGCTTCCAAAGTCAGTCGTCTTTGCCCAAGTGTGAACTGCAGACGACTCTCCAGTAATTCCATTCCTTCAACAGCAGTTAGGTCTAAAACCTTGAGACATTCTTGGTCCTAGCTAAACAAGCTTTATATAGGTATCCGATTGAAATCCAGGCACTGTTCTTTTTCGCACTGAGGTGTGCAAAGCAGATGCTAAACTCAGAAAGCGACGGCAAGGAATTGATTGAACGGATTGAGAAATTGATAAGCTGATCACAGCTCTTAGCTACTACATCCGGAACTACTATTGGCTGGATTTCACACAACTGAATATCATATACCACTAAAAGACTGAGAAAGACTCCCACACTGCTGTCAAAAATGTCAATGTCATCCCAGAGTCTATCCCTAATTGGGTGTTTGATTTCTTAAGATGAGGTTGGTTATCTGATGGGAAATGTCATCCCAGCTCGCATGAACTTTCGATGGTTCTTAGTTGGAAACTGCATCGCCATTTTTAGTTGCTTAGTGACACGTGAACAGGCAACAGCGATCATGGATCTGATTGAGTAACGATGGGAGGACTTGATTGGAGAGATGCCGTTGAAGACAGGCACTGGATTTATTTGATCCTAAGAAACGAGTAAAAAAATGTCGGGTCTTGGCCAGGTGAGTGTCACCCCTAGCATACAATATCATGACAGTTTTTTGACTGGCACCTGTTTTATCTTCCAACAAAGATAAAGATATAGTGAAGTTTTTCCTGTGCATTACATTAATTATTATTTAGAATCTGTTTATCTAACCTGGCTTAGAAGATTCAGTTCAACCTTTTCTTTTTTTTTTTATTTAGCCCCTAGGTACTGAACTTAATGGGCTTTTCCAAAAATAAAAAAAACCAACATAAATAGTCAAACTGTTAAGCTTCACAACAATGTCTCTAGAGATTCTATTCTGTTGGAAAACAACAGGAATGAACCTGAAGGTTTGGAGATTCCTCTAACTTATATCAATAGGATATATGCAATCAATATGGCAAGGCTTTTAGCCTAGCATATTTTTTTTTGTATAAAACATTATTCAGTTGGCACTCACATCTCTGAACAAAACATGTTATTATTCTTACCCTGTGTTGTAGTTTCTTTGTTGGTGATTTTAATGGAATTATGCTTGACATGTGATGAATTGGCCTGTGCAGTTCTGCTATGGTTACTTGTGGCAGCGTCTATTAAGACTGCAAGGCCACAGATCGCAAAACAAGCAATCGAGCTGGTGGAGCAACGTCTATCCAAAGAAGGATGGCCTGAGTCTTATGATGGTCAAACTGGGCGATATGTAGGGAAGCAAAGAAGGACCATACCTGGAGCATTTTGGGCTATTAGGTTGCTAAAATGTTGGTGGATAATCCTGCCAATCTTTCGATGACGTCTCTTGAACATCTTTCCCGCGTAGTTTTTCGTTTTACTTGAAGTTTCTTCTCTCTCTTCTTTCTCTTACCAAGCCAAGACTAGAGAAGTTCTCCACTGGCCTATGTAGGATCGGTCTGATCACTGAGAATCCAAGTACTCTCATAGCCTTCCTTTTTCATGTCAAAACTATAGGGGATCCGGTAGATAGAAGAGAGTAGTAAGGCAGTGAAAGGAGTGGATGCAGGCGCGAGAAAGCATTGTCAAAAGATCTTTTTTCTTTTTTATTATTTTTTAAGGGGAGACAGTAGGCTAAGAACTAGACCTCACCTATAGCATCCCGTGAAACACTTGGTCATCTTCCCACTTATGAGCAGTTCGCGGACAGTGCATGTATTGACTAAGAATGCAATGCTTACAGCAGTGGAAATGTCTGGCCTGGTCAGATTTTATGATACTGTAGGGCTTCCCAACAAGACTGCGATCTTCGATAGTAACCCCCTGAAGAAGAATTTGTGACTTGGCAGGAATTGCAGTGGGGGCCTTGTCCATGTGAAATATAGAAAGGATGTTCTCAGCATACCCCTTCATGGTAGAGTAAGATTAAGATAGTATAGTAACTGCGACTAGCTTCAAGACCCAATAATTCAAATTCAAATTAGATCCCCTTATCGTAACGAGGAAGCGCGATCTCGATATACGCCGCGCATCTAACATAATTAATCACCACAGGCCCTCCTTCCTACCTTACCCATAGCTTTTCCTTGCCCCCACTGGCTCATTAAAACCTAATGAATAACACATTCATGATAAAACCTAGCAATTAACTGGCCCTCCAAGACCTAACAATAAACTGGAAAATAAAGATTTCATAGGTAAGCTTGTCTAAGGAAGGGTCTTCAATTAGAAATCCTTTTGAAAAAATAGAGTAGGCATTTATATAAACGGGGGATTGCACATCGGGGGCAGTAGGGTATTGATCTAAGCGTAAGCGGCTAAGAGGATCGAAGAACCATCCCGCTCGTCAGAGGTTCATTCTATGTTCTAAGGCTAGCTTTGCTTTATCTGGGCAGTCAAGATAGAATCAATTCGAATCAGAAGCATCTCGGGAAGTCAATAGACTGTTTTCGACGTGAACGGTTGTAGCTCGCTAGGCCCCTAATTCAAATAATTCAAAAGGAATTGATAGAGTCAGATTCATATGAAAGGCTAGGCACCTTCCCGCATTCGCACCTTTCTTTTTTATTTTTTATTTTTTATTAAAGGATTATAGAACTAATGCCACATCTGATCTGCTAATTGAATTATATATTCGATCTATTCCTCAGACCAGGTGAATCAGAAATTGTATTCACCGAGGAGAGCATAACGCTTGAAAACACGATTAGGATAGACCAGGCATGAATAGAAAGAGCAATACGGGGTTCAATAAGCAAACAAAGAGAATGAATTGATGCGGTAGAGAACGAAAGCAAAAGAAAAGACTCACCACTTAGAATAGAATAGACCGTCACTCTCGGCTTAGACTGAGGAAAAAGGCATTCCCGCTTAGCCAATATGGACATGACATAGACCTGAAAGCAATCTTAATTAGCTCAAGAAAGAAGACTAACCGCGGAGCAACTGAGAATTTAGCCTGAAAAAAGTCCCTTCAAAGAGATAAACTACTAAAGCTTCCTCCGGTAATTCTGATTCCTACCATCTGATCGGCGATGGATGTTATACTTTTGAGCTCATAGGCAGAAATGCCGGGATGCTAAAGATAGATCGAGATGTGTAACTTCCTAATAAAATGAATATGGCAAGCTGTAATAAAGAATCTTAGGAAAATAAGAAAGATTATTTACCTCTTAAGGTAACGAAGTCGATTCCGGGGGATAGGGACGAGTGGGAGAAGAAGATAATCAGTCTTAGTCTGACCTTCTCTGCTCCTTTTCGCAGATTCCTGGCCGTGAACATGCTCCTCTCTATCATCTGTCTTAGACCCAATAATGGGAATGGGCATAAAGAAGCATTCGCTTCGAGACTAAACCTCTAGCTATCCCGTACCACACCACGGAGATATTTAAATAAATAATAAGGCATACCACTCTTACTGCAAAGATCCTCGATCAAGCCAATAACTTGATATTTGCTTAAAAGCTCCATCAATGGTTTGGTCTAAAACTCTAAAACTAAAACAAGGGCTGAAGTTAGGATAAAAAGGTCAAAGCTAGGACTTTATTCCCTAAGGGCTGCATTCTTACTTAGACCAGCAAATATGGCCGTTATTAGAGCCGCCGGGATAGAGCTTTTAAGCGAAGATAAAGTAAGGTGGCCAGTAAGTCAGCAGGCATTGAGGCAAGCAGATATTATTTTATTTAATATTTATATTTTCTTTTCATTTAAATAAGAGTGATTTAAACGATTTTGCATTTAAGTTTAGGAACTTCTGGCCGGAAAGGATTGCACTTTATAAACTAAACTAGGGCTTGATAAGACCTATGTATAGAGTGATTGGAACTTGTCTCTAAGACGATTAGACCTAGCAGCCTCTCTATCGGAACAAAACAACAAGAGTCAGGAAGAAATAGATGACTCATACTCATCCTAACTGATAGAAAAGCCAGAAAAAAATACAAGACTGCAACTCATGCATACTTGGTTATACTTGGTTAAGTAATTAAATTAATCAGAATCAGATGAGACTTCGAAAATCCACCTCAATTGAACTCACTAAGATTGAACTCACTAAGGAAACAAGATCTTTCTAGTTTCACGTGATATAGTGAAGGATCTCACTATCTTTTCCAAAACCGGAAGAACTACTTCTCACTAATCTAGGAAGTCGAAGGTTAACAGGAATGAATCTCTCACCAAGTGATAGGACCCACCCAGAGGTAGGAAGAAGTTAATCATTATATAATAGATAGCAGAATAAGCGGTCTTGGAGGAAGGGCTTTAGATATTAGATAGAGTAGTAATGAAAAGATACGTATCTAATATCGTCGTGAAAGTTCAACTCATTTCAATAACCGTCATTAGAAATGAGTGAAATGAAATGAAACGAAAAGAGTAGTATTAAAAGATACGTAATAGTCAAGTCATTACTACTCTTTTGATTCGTTTCACTATGTTCAACTCATTTCAAGTAATACGTATCTAGTTGGAGTGAGTCTAATAGTCTTCGAGTCTATAAGCTTCTCAAATATACGTTCAACTCCTTCTTCGTCGTTCGAGTTACACTCATTCTTACCGCCTATTCTCTCAGCAAAGCCTCTGCTCTCGAGTGACTTCCCTACCGAAAGACGACAGGTAGGGTAAGCCTCTCTCTGTATTATCTGGTTTGAGTTACTTCATTCCTCAGGCAAAAAGGATGGACATAAAGACTGAAAACAGAGGAGAGAAAGACATAGCGACAAGAGGGCGAGAGAGATTTTCTGATCTTCAGTGAGCGACAGATATACTAAGAAAGCAGAGGGACGGCATTCCTTCTTGACTTAATGAGTGTAACGAAAAGAGGAGTATGAGTTGATAAACGAATCGCTCTCCGCAAGAAGGAAGGGCAGCTTGCCAAGGCCAAGACCTACTCCTCCTCCAAGATCGACTAAGCTATGAACCGCGTTCTATTTCACTTCCTACCTCTGCTTCTCCCTCTGAACCAACCAGCTATACTGAGGCTGCCATGACCGAGGAGTACAATGGTCTTATGCAAAATTCCTTCGTTCAGAGTGGGAAACCCGTCTTTGACATCCTTAGTTAGGGCAACCTCCGGTCCGGTAGGGGTCTTTCTGTTCGATCTTACTAATAGACGAGATTCGTAGCACTTTATAAAGGTGAATCGCTTAGCTTAAGACATGGGATTGGACAGGTTTCAAAGCCGCCGGAGTGAAGGTTGCATTCCCTTCTTTTTAGACATAAAAAAGAAAGCGAGAATAAGGTCAAATCCTGCTACTAGACCATAATATGAATATGAAAAAATAACCAAGAAAAGAGATACCATGTCCCAGGTAAAAGCAAGTAATCCAATCGGTGAAAGCAGGTAAGCGCTACAAGCAGGCAGGAAACCGTACACTTATCCACTTGGTGAAATGCATTTGACCGACCGCATGGACTGAGTATGAAATTATTGAGCGCTACCTTACCTCTTCGCTTCACCATCGGCCACTAAGGGGCGGGAAATAGGTTCTAGGGGACCTATTTATCCAAGTTCTGGTTCTAGCTTTTCTAATCGGAAGAACTAGATCTTCCTTTCGATCAAAGAGGTGCTGTAGATGTATATCTCAATTCTAAAATCCTAGCAAAAAAGCAAGAAATCAACAGGCATACCAATAGACATACCTTGAATGACGCTTAGCAATCCTTACTTTAGTTACAGGGAGAGATCAATCCAATCAGTCTCTCTTTCTCCAGCAAGGAAAAGCTCTAGTCTGATAGGCCCGGTGAAGATCGGATTAGCTCTCGTTCAAGAAGCCTAGCCTTCTTCTGTTGAGGTTCCTAAGGCTGGCTTTCAAGCGAATAGACTTGGAGGGACCTGGCCTCTTTTCCTAAGTCTTAGAGGGATATCAGTTGATTGGCAAGCCAACTGATGATAGGGACCTAAGCGCCCATTGTCTTTTACTCCCCTTCTTCCGTCGCAGCTTACATGTGTCCAATACTCTTCCTCCGTGTCTAGTAGGAAGTAGGGACCCTGCCCTTTTAGAGATAGAGGAAGAGAAAGAAGAAGAAGCTCGTACCTCCCTCCTCTACTTGTCTTGGCCCTAGTCGATGGGAGGCTAGCGTGCCAGTTGTTGGCCGACCCCTATTTTTTCTTCTCGTCCATTGGCCTGTTCTCCGATGTCAATTCTCTCAGGTTTAGTGAAATTGCGAATAGGTTGAGCTGCTTATCGATCCTGCACCTCGTTTCCGTTAGAACTCAATTTTGGTCTCCGTCAAAGAAAGAGTGATAAGAGTTGAAACCTCTCTGACATCCACCAAGCCATTAAGCCAGTGGGCTGCTGGACAGAGTGCTTCCCGATGAGATCCTTTGAGACTGAATGCTTTGAGTTGGGTTCCTTTCAAAAGACAGAAGAGCGATTCGTTTCACTATTCTAAGTGAACATTCGGGAAATAGCTAAATGAACCCTAAACTTGCTTTCGTTGAACCTGAACCAGGTCGAATCTTTTCTCTTCCTGACCCTAAGGTCGGTACTAGGAATCTATCAATATCCATCCGGGGATAAAGAAAGAATCAATGCGGCGAGCAGTCCACTGATTATTATAGTCCTTCCCTAATCGAATGTGAGGCCTAGGGATCCCTACAGCTAGTAGTCAGAGTCTCCCCTGCTATGTCTGTAGCAATTCCTTGCTATTTCTCTAATCTACGGGGATCGCTCTAAATAGCTTTTGTAAAGTATAGTTCCATCCACCCCCGATGCTTCCTCTTGTCGAATGAAAGCTTCTTCACCTCTGCATGATCACTCATTCGGGCATTCCCCCGTAGGGCAATCGTGCCCTTAGCTTCTGTGCTTGCAGTCTGCCATAGAGCATAGAGGTGGGAGGTTCAAACTAATCACCATGAAACTAGTACCCGTAGTGCCCGTTGCTGACTTGGAGGAGTATGAAAAAGCCCCGAATCCCGATTGATCGTATGGAATAGATTGGGCTGCTTCCTCGTTTGAGGCTGCGTCACTATTGTGAAGGGAAAGTGGCCAGAGAGTGCTGGGACAAAGACATATCGGCCAATCTCATAAGATGGTCACAATCCCGATAGTCAAATATCAGGAATCGCACTTCCACTGGCTGTGACAAAGACAGATCTGCGTTAACGAGTGCGGTCATACAGTCTTTCTTGCCGAATCGAAGTTATGAATTTCATTCGCTACTGGAGCCCCTACTATTACTATTCATACTATGAAAGACGAAAACAGGATTGAATCGAATACGGAAAGGTCATGGGGCGTCAACCCATAGGCACCGGACTGAATGAGTGTAACTCAAACTGAGATACGTGATTCGTTTATCAACGATACGTACGCTAGTTGTATCGTCGTTGAAGTTCAACTCATTTCATTTCATTCCATACGTTCGTTCCACTCCTTCGGTACAAAATGCTCAACAACGGAAGTGCGGTGGGCGATTTATCATTTTACTTCCTCATCTCGATGCGGAGCGACATATTGTCCAGTATGTTCGATGAACTACGTCCTCAGCGGCAAAACGCAGACAACTGATCCAATTTATGGAGGAGATGAAGAATTTACCTTTGGGGGAAAGGGAACAGGGTCAATAGAACTTGGGAATCGTAATGTATAGCCGACATTCTGACACCAATCATTTCCGAGTGAGTATTACACCAAGAATTGACAAGCGGATTAGTTTAGCGCTAACGAGCAAGAAAACGTATGCGCATCCGAATTCACTAATAGCTTGTTCGCAGCGGCTTTCGCGCTAGGTGTTCTGTCAGCAAGAAAACTCCTGCGCGTCTAACAACAAGGGGCTGATCCCATACCTTTCATCTTAATAAACGCATGACAGCTTTTATGCCAGTTTCTGTTCTGAATCAAAATAGAATGGTGATATTGGATTTTCTTTTATGTTGTTTGTTGGCGAGGAAATTGACGATCGTCAGCAAGCGGTGGCCGACAAGGCCCTTCTCCCTCAATCTCTTGGGAAGCGCAGAGGAATTCGGTAATGTAGGAGGCACTGATATTCTTACTCTCTCAATTACACGTGTTTTAGGGAGTTGAACGTCTTATTCTTATGAGTGGCCTATGTGAAAGGAGCAAAGAAAATTCGATATTGCAAGTGCACCTGATATTCAAGTTCAAGTGGAGTGAAACGAGTTGTAAGCAGGATCCAAAGACGTTGAAGTCCAGTTCAAATCTGGATATAAAAGTAAAGTGATATCTCGGTCTTCTTAACCGCTTCTCATTTTAGTCAGGTTCTTAAGACAGGAAATCGGGTTTTCTGAATAGATCTCTTCCGGCCTATTAAGTAAGTAAGTTAGTTAGAGATCGAAACTGGACCTGAGAGAGACTCTACTTCTAGTAAGAGTAGGTGCGCCTTAAGTTGAGGAGAGCTGTTCACAAGCAGTGGTTATCGGTTCATAAGAGGTAATTCCTTCAGTTGCACTAGTGGATTGAATAACCTTTTCCAACAAAGTGCATGTGTTGTTGGTTAATAAAAACACGAGTTTCGATAGGCTGGAGGACTGATACTATAAGTAGGACAAAGGCCTTCAAAGAGAAATGAAAGGATATTTTTCCACTTATCCCTTTCATCCCTTTCTTGGCATTTGTATTTGAGAGAGAGAGCTATGCTTAGGTCAGTTCCTTCAGTAAACTTTTTTGGTAAGCCAAAAGTGAACCCCACTACGTAAGTAGTCCCGTATGAAATTCATAAAACATTCATATCTTGCACTTGAGAACTATAGAGCGGAAATCTCCTACAGGGAAGAAAGCAGATAGCAGTTTCTTTACTCAAGGCTTCGACTTAGGGGGTAAGATGTTGAAAGGAAGAAGAATTGAATACAGAATAGAGAGACTCAAGTCTGGCATTTTGGCTTTAGCTGATTCGATTGCTTGGAAGAAGCATTAATGAACTATAGCTTAAGGCTATAGATAGGATTCCCTTTCTTGAAGATATAATTTCTATTTATTCAAAATTTCACTTTGCATGGAAAGGGGAGCACAAAAGCTAGCATAGGGAAGGCAAAGCCAGTCCCAGTTTACTATTTTCTTTCTGGGTAAATAGGTTTGAGACCTCGCCTATAGCTTTTTTTATCCCCGGCGCACAGAACAAGGATTTTAAAGCGGGTTCTCACCTTTATTCAAAAAGGTTAGATTCATAAGTAAGTTCCCATGCTTGGCAGTTGAAAGGTATACGAACTATCGGATACCCCAACGAACGGAAAGATACAACTAGAGTAGTATTCGTTTATCAACTCATTACGTATCTAATGAAACGAATCTCAAATCGCTCGAAGAGCAGAGAAAGTCGTTTCCGGTACGAGACTAATTGCAGGACTATAGCTCGCATTCTTTCAGATTTCGGTACAGCAGGTGAACTTGAAGTGCCTAAGGCGTGGACGTGATCTTACAAAAAAGTGAAGTATGAATTCATCGATCAGTGGGAATCTTCTTTGAACTCTTATTCATTTCATTCACATTAAGGTAACTTAGGTCCTGCTATACTTTTTTAGGTGACGATTGGGTAGACTAGTTCTACGGAGAAGGCGTCAAGGGATATGTGAGACGCCGCGGGTGGCGACCATCGTATAAAGAAGAGGACTTCGTTAAACCTCGCGGAGCGGACCCGACAACGGGACTAATACCCGAGCCCCTATTCGAAGGTCCCCCTGAAACCCCCGAACTGAAGGATAATGGAGGCATGCCCTGATCCCATTCAACTATCTGGGGAAAAGAGAAAGAGAAAATGAAAGGGAAAGCAGCTACACGGGAAAAAGACGAGTTCCAAGGCTTTTTCTAAGCGTTAAAGGTAGCTCACAAGAAAGCAGTGGGCTAGCTAACACTGGAAAACCCGCCAAAAGCTCTGCGTAAAGGGGAGAAGCCCTACCTAAAGCTAAAGAAGGAGATTCTCCCTGCTACTGCTACTGGATGAATACCATATTCTTTATTCTTTGTATTTGAGTATTTGATTCAATCATTCCCTATAGAAGAGTATACCGGTCCACAAGGGAACCAACATTGGACTTAGTCATTTGAACTAGTCAATTTCGAGCGATAGATTTGTATTTCTCTTATAGAAAACTGGCATCCAAAGGTCCACAACCGGTTACTGAAGCATGGAATAATGAATCCCCTGTTGTTAGGATGGTTGGGTCTCCCTTTGTTTGCTAGAATATACTCTTATATGGACAGAAATGCACCTTAGAGAAGATAGCTAGTTTTAGGGACCTGCTTGCCCTTTTGCCTTGCCTTTCTTACTAGATTACCTTAACAAATATTGTTTCGGGGATTACGCTACCGCCCCTTACAATAGGAATTCATGACATAGTTTCTCTAAGAGGAGTAACGAGTGAGTTGATATAAGTCACAAGTCGTAGCGTAGCCAAATCCCTAAACAGTCGTAAGCCCGTATGACGCTTTTCGCTGATATGGAATAAATGGAATAAAGAGACTAGGAGCCTTTTTCTTTAGTAGTCAATGCCTAAGTTTGGTTTTTCCCCTCTCTGGTTTGTTCACAAGCTTCTTGGCTTCTAGTATACCTACCTACTCTCATGGAAGAAGGGCGTAGGTCTCGCAATTCCCTCTGACCCGGAGGAATGATAAAGTCTGACGAACCTTATCTTGTATTGCTTCCGAAGGCTGCGTAGCCTATGTAAAAGATTGAGAAGCAAGCCTACCTAATGAGTGTAACTTTCACTTAGAAGAGCGAAAAGAAAAGAGTAGTATTCGTTTAGATACGATACGTATCGTTGATAGTATCTTTTATAGCTCTTCCCTAAAACTGGCACCGGTGGTTGCATATATAAGAAAAGGGTAGATCTCATTTTCTACACATCATCGGACGGAAATAAGCGGCTTCATCCACATTGAGGGTCGGCTGCGCGTATATAAGGAATCGCCTAGCTTACCAACTGCCCTTCATTCTATTAGGGAGCTGGACTACATATATATGACTACAGATTACGTGCTAAACGGATTAGGCAAGGATGCATCAAATCAAAGGTGGAAGGAGATTCTCACTTCTTTTGCGAAAGACCATTCCCTTCAATGAAAAGCACATAAGCTCGCTCTACTACTTCGAATAAGAGCAACTCCAGATTATTCGGCTGTTCCAGGAGCTGCAGAAAGGGATGCTTTATATGTTTTCTTTTGGTATGGGGGAAAGGCCCTAAAGAAATACGCGAAAGCAATTGCTAATCGTATTTTGGAGGAGAATGCTTCATCGCTCGTCAGCTATGTGAATTCCAAAGCATAAAAGCATAGTATATGGACTTCTAATTAGCATTCCACTTGGAAGCCGCAGACTGGACATGAAGCATCATGGGATATATGTCCTATGACTTTGACCAAATTTGTAAATAAACTTTCATGTCTGATAAGCCAAAGTAGTACCACCGGCCAGGGCCTTTCCCAACCTATACAAGGAGAGCGGAAGATAACGAAAGGGAGACAAGGTCCTAACTCAATCATAACACAAACAACCATTCCATCTATCATATCAGTCGAGTCGATCCGATTCGTTCTTATCTATAGATAAGGCAAGAGAGAACTTATGACCTCGCGGATGGAGAGGGATTCGAACCCCCGGTATTCCTATCAATACTTCGGTTTTCAAGACCGACTCTTTCAACCGCTCAGACATCCATCCCCTTCGCGCTTCTTAGCCCTCTCGCTGGCAGGTAGGGGCTTGATTCGCAACGGATTCTATTGCCTTAAGTTAGCGACACTTTTCCGGTAGTACGAATCTCGCCTGTTTCTATATGATAATATGCTCGCAAGAGAGACCAGAC
>Ga0268255_10001349_pt1 | contig 14523 bp, 10 predicted proteins | sample AgamicOrMarz_FD_200256 | JGI IMG/M metagenome (GOLD analysis project Ga0268255, IMG submission 200256) | Agave microbial communities from Guanajuato, Mexico - Or.Ma.rz (v2) (version 3) | ecosystem: Host-associated > Plants > Phyllosphere > Phylloplane/Leaf | place: Guanajuato, Mexico...
GCACCCGGCCTCTGATGCCCGGAAAGCGCATCGTCACGGTCGTGCCCTCGCCGACCGCCGATTCGATCCGCAGCCCGCCGCCGAACGATTGCATGATGCGGTTGCAAAAGATCATGCCCATGCCGTGACCGCCGCGGCCGGCGTGCGTCGTCACCGGATCGAGCAGCAAGCGCGCCTTGACCTCCGGTTCGATACCCGGACCATTGTCGTGCAGACGAATTTCCGGCTCCGGTTCGCTTACCACTTCGACACGCAACGAAGGCGCGGGGCAACCGTCGAGCGCGCGCAACGCATTCGAGATCAGCGACGAGAGAACCAGCGCGACGCAATTGGGCATCGCGTGAATGACAAAATCGCCGCGCGCGTCGACGGCGACCCATTCGCGCTGTGCGCCCGCAAACGGATACGAGTCCAGCAAGGTGGCGATGAGGCGCGTCGCCTTCACCTCGCGCGCCGCGCTGCCCGACGCCGGCTGCGGGCCGCCGCTCTTGTGCACCGTCGCCCAGAACGACGAGATCAGCGTCAGGCAATACTGCGCGTTGTTGAGCATGGACGTGGCCGCGAGACCGATCTCGCGCTGACGCTCGGGATCGTAGTCCTGCGCGACGTCGTTCTCCACCGAGCGCGCAAAGAGCGAGATCGCGGCGAGCGGCGTGTTCAGTTCGTGAGCGAGGAACGCAAGCGTCTCGTCCATCGCGAGCAGCCGCTGCTGACGCGTTTCGCGCTCGGCGTACCGCGTCACCGCCTGCCGCAGCACCTCGCGCACGGACTCCACGCGAAGCGGCTTTTCGAGGATGCGGAACAGGTCGCCGGTATTGAAGGTTTGCAGCAGCATGTCCTTGTCGGCATACGCCGTCACGAGGATGCGCACGATCTGCGGATACGTTTCTCCGACTTCGCGCAGCAGATGGCCGCCGTCGCGGCCCGGCATGCGAAAGTCGGTGACGAGCACGGCGATCTCGGGACCCAGATCGTGCAGCAGCGCCATCGCTTCGTCGGCGTCGCGCGCGAGATGCACGCGGTAATCGTCGCGCACGGCGCGGGCGAAGTGGTTGCGCGACATCTCATCGTCGTCGACGAACAGGACGGAGAACGGTGTTTGGAGCGGCGCGGGCGTTGCCGTCTGATTTGTCGTTTGGGTTGAATCGCTCATTGCGTTTTCGGGCACATCCATTCGTGGATGCCGACAGTCGGCGGTCGATTGCATTCTACCGTTGCGGCGCGAGCGCATCGGAAAAGCTTGCGGGGCTACGCAAAACGGCGAAGTCATTGCGACCGGATGAGGCCGCGTTTGCAATTGATCGGGCAATTGATCGGCAATCCATTCCGCAATTCATTTCATTACATATCGCATGCACTTTCGCAAACAAGCCCAATACAATAATTACATTAAACCGACACTCGGCTTCAATTGCGCATTCAGCACGATAATTGCTCCAGGATTAACACCGATAACGCTGCGCGGATTCCTGCAGACGCTTAAAGGTCGGCGTACACTCGCGCTCGAAGACCATGCCACGGGCGTGTCGGTCATCGGCATCGCGCGCGGCTTACCGAAAACGGAATGGAGACCAGGAGAACAATCCATGAGCTGGACACGCGAGCAGAGAAACGTCACGATCGCCGCCTATCTCGGCTGGACACTCGACGCATTCGATTTCTTTCTGATGGTTTTCGTATTGAAAGATATTGCAGCGGAATTCAATACGAAAATCCCCGATGTCGCGTTCGGCATTATGCTGACGCTGATGATGCGGCCGGTCGGCGCGCTGATTTTCGGCTGGCTCGCCGACCGCTACGGCCGCCGGCCCACGCTGATGGTGAACATCGCGTGCTTCTCGCTGCTCGAATTGCTGTCTGGCTTCTCCCCTAACCTCGCGACGCTGCTGGTGCTGCGCGCGCTGTTCGGCATCGCGATGGGCGGCGAATGGGGCGTGGGCGGCGCCTTGACGATGGAGACCGTGCCGCCGAAGTCGCGCGGCATCGTCTCCGGTTTGCTGCAAGCCGGCTATCCGAGCGGCTACCTGCTCGCGTCGGTGGTGTTCGGCCTCTTCTTTCCGTATATCGGCTGGCGCGGCATGTTCTTCGTCGGCGTGTTGCCCGCGCTGCTCGTGCTGTACATTCGCGCGCACGTGCCGGAATCGCCCGCGTTCAAGACACTCGAAAAGCAGGCACGGCCCGGCCTCGTCGCCACGTTGAAAAAGAACGTGAAGCTGTCGCTGTACGCGATCGTGCTGATGACCGCGTTCAACTTCTTCTCTCACGGATCGCAGGACCTGTACCCCACTTTCTTGCGCGTGCAGCATCAGTTCGACGCGCATACGGTGTCGCTCATCACGATCACGCTGAACATCGGCGCGATTTGCGGCGGGCTCTTTTTCGGCATGTTGTCCGAGAAGATCGGACGCAAGCGCGCGATCTTCATCGCCGCGCTGATCGCTCTGCCGGTGCTGCCGCTGTGGGCTTTTTCGAGCACGCCGGTGCTGCTCGCGGTGGGCGCGTTCCTGATGCAGATCTCCGTGCAAGGCGCATGGGGCGTGATACCGGTTCATCTGAACGAGATCTCGCCCGATGAAATCCGCGCGACCTTCCCTGGTCTCGTGTATCAGCTCGGCAATCTGATTGCGTCCGTGAACGGACCGCTGCAGGCGAGCGCCGCCGAAGCCCACGGCAACAACTATGCACTCGTGATGGCCGTCGTGATCGGCGTCGTCGCGCTCGTGATCTGCGCGCTGATTCCGTTTAGCCGCGAGCGCCGCGGCATCGACATGACGCAGTCGGCCGCGCATGTCGGCGAACACGTGCAAGGCCGCCCCGTTGGAGGACAGCTTTAAGCGTTCGAACCAAACAACTGTTTCGCCGCGCGGTTATCGGGCACAATAGACGACAAGGCGGCTCGAACCGCCACGGCACGCAGCCTGTATGCACAGAGCACCACGGCATACATAGCGCGCGTGCCGCTTGAACTAGCGCATAAGCGCAGGCCAAACAGAGTACCGATCAGCACCGATTCATACGAGGCCGTTCCGATTCGTCGGAACGGCCTTTTTATTTTTCGCGCGCGAAGCGTTGCGCCCAAGCTTGAGTCTTCTAGAGGAGTTAATCGACACGCAACCCTTGCTCAGCTTCACCATCCTTCTTATCCTGAAAAAAACGGCTGTTTCAAATTGACATTTGAATCGCCTGTTTGCGGGCCGGGCGCCCGGCAACTGGGAGACGCAACATGGCAGGTCGCACAACAAGCCGGTACGCCGGCGATACGAAGTCACGCATTCTCGACGCCGCTGAGACGCTCTTCATCGATTGCGGATACGAGGCCATGTCGCTGCGGCAAATCACTTCGCGCGCCGAAGTGAATCTCGCGGCGGTCAACTATCACTTCGGCAGCAAGGAATCGCTGATTCACTCGATGCTGTCGCGCCGGCTCGACCGCCTCAACGAAGAGCGCGTCAAGCTGCTCGATCGCTTCGATCAGATGCTCGGCGAACGGCTCACCTGCGAGCATGTGCTCGGCGCGATGTTCATTCCGGCGCTGCGGCTGTCGCGCGATCCGCGCGTCGGCGGCAAGGCATTTTTGCGCTTGCTCGGCCGCGCTTACACGGACCCGTCCGCCTTCATTCGCGACTTTCTGAATGCGCACTATGCGTCGGTGGCCGTGCGTTTTTTCGACGCGTTCCAGCGCGCGCTGCCGCATCTGCCGCGCGAGGAACTCGGCTGGCGTCTGCACTTTGCGATCGGCGCGTTGTCGGGCGTGCTGGCAGGCGCCGACACCGAGAGCCTGATCGCGGAGTTCTCGCAGGGCAAGTCGATGAACGACCTGCAACTGATCGCCCGTCTTGCATCGCTGATGGTCGCCGCACTGAAGGCGCCGCTGCCCGACGCGTCGCAACTGGCGATGTTCGCGGCGGTGCTCGGCGACGCGACGGATACGGATGCCGAAGCGGATGCGGACAGCGACGCGAGCACCGCCACGGCCGCGCAGAACAGCCAACACGCTACGAACGATGCCGCGAACGAAGCACATCGCGACGCTGACGACTCAGCGAGTTCATCTGCTTCGCGAGGCAACCCAGGCATGTCGGCTGCATCAGCACATGTACATGCACATACACATGCACATACACCGGCACATGCGAGCCTCGACGGCGAGTCTCGCGGCAGTGCGATAGAAGCCTGTCCGTTGCAGCAGGTGTGGCACGGCGCGACATAAAAACGCCGTTCGACAAAAAGCAGGCCAAGCGCCAATCGACGCCAAGCCTGCTCGCACAACATCAAAAAAGCGAACCGTCCACGCGCCGTGGATGCGTTCGCGCGCATCATCGAAACAGGGAGGAAACGTCATGTCGTGGTTCGTTCTACTGCTGGTCGTCGGCGCGCTTGCGCTCGTGTACGTTCAGGCGCGCGCGCTCTGGTGGCTGGTCTTCATGGTCGCGTGGGTCGCCGCCGTGCGCGTGAGCGGAGCGGCGGGCGTGGCCGCGACCACGCTGTTCGCGATCGTGCTGGTCCTGCCCGCCCTCGTGCTCGCCGTGAAGCCGCTGCGCCGCGCGTGGCTCGCGAAGCCGGTGCTCGACACATTCCGCAAGATCTTGCCGGACATGTCGCCGACCGAGCGTGACGCGATCGAAGCCGGCACCGTCTGGTGGGACGCCGAACTCTTCTCCGGCCGTCCGCATTGGGACACGCTGCTAGGCTACGGCCCAGCAACATTGACGGCCGAAGAGCAGTCCTTTCTCGACAACGAATGCGAACAGCTATGCGACCTCGCGAACGACTGGGAAACCACGATGGTGTGGCAGGACCTGTCGCCGCAAGCATGGCAGTTCATCAAGGAGCGTGGCTTTCTCGGCATGATCATTCCGAAGCAGTATGGCGGCAAGCAGTTCTCCGCGTACGCGCATTCGCAGGTCATCATGAAGCTCGCCACGCGCTGCTCGGCCGCGGCCGTTTCGGTGATGGTGCCCAATTCGCTCGGCCCCGCCGAACTGCTGATGCACTACGGCACCGACGAGCAGAAGAACCACTATTTGCCGCGTCTCGCGCGCGGCGATGAAATCCCCTGCTTCGCGCTGACGAGTCCCTACGCCGGCTCGGACGCCGCCGCGATTCCCGATGTCGGCATCGTGTGTAAAGGCATGCACGAAGGCCGCGAGACGCTCGGCTTTCGCGTCACCTGGGACAAGCGCTACATCACGCTCGGGCCGATTGCCACCGTGCTCGGCCTCGCGTTTCGCGCGCTCGATCCCGACCGTCTGCTCGGCTCCAACGACGAACCCGGCATCACGTGCGCGCTGATTCCGACCGATCATCCGGGCGTGAACATCGGGCGCCGTCACTGGCCGCTTAACGCGGTGTTCCAGAACGGCCCGAACTCCGGCAAGGACGTCTTCATTCCGCTCGACTGGGTGATCGGCGGACGCGCGCAAGTGGGCAACGGCTGGCGCATGCTGATGGAATGCCTCGCGGCGGGCCGCGCGATTTCGCTGCCGTCGTCGAATGTGGGAATGGCGAAGCTCGCCGTGCGCGGCACGGGCGCGTATGCCGCCGTGCGCCGTCAGTTCCGCACGGCCGTCGGCAAGTTCGAGGGCGTGCAGGAAGCGCTCGGCCGCATGGGCGGCAATCTGTACGTGATGGACGCCGCGCGCCGCCTGTCCGCGCATGCGGTGGACCTCGGCGAAAAGCCTTCGGTGATTTCGGCGATCGCGAAGTATCACATCACCGAGCGCGCGCGCATGGTCATCAACGACGCAATGGATGTCACCGCCGGCAAGGGCATTTGCATGGGGCCGTCGAACTTTCTCGCACGCGCCTATCAGCAGGTGCCGATTGCGATCACCGTCGAAGGCGCGAACATTCTCACGCGCTGCCTGATCATCTTCGGTCAGGGCGCGATTCGTTGCCATCCGTACGTGCTGAAGGAAATGAGCGCAACGCGCGAAGCCGACCGCGCCAAAGCGCTGCGCGATTTCGACGACGCCTTCTTCGGCCACGTCGGCTTCACGCTGTCGAACGTGGTGCGCAGCGTCGTGTACGGCATCACGGGCGGCGCCTTCATCGCCACGCCGCGCGCCGCGCATGCGCCGCTGCACGCGTACTATCGCGCGGCCACGCGCATGGCCACGGTTTTCGCGCTGCTCGCGGATGTCTCCATGTTCGTGCTCGGCGGCGATCTGAAACGCCGCGAACGCATTTCGGCGCGTCTTGGCGACGTGCTCTCGCAACTCTATCTTATCTCCGCAACGCTGAAGCGTTTCGAGGACGAAGGCCGTCAGGAAGACGATCTGCCGCTCGTGCGCTGGGGCGTGGAGGACTCGCTGTATCGCGCGCAACAGGCGCTCGACGGCGTGCTCGCCAATTATCCGAATCGCCTTGCCGCCGGGCTCGTGCGTGTGCTCGCCTTCCCGTTCGGCCTGCCGCATCGCGAGCCGTCCGACCGCCTCGGCAGCGCGATCGCGGAACTGATGCAGACACCGGGCGCGGCGCGCAACCGGCTGGTCTCCGATTCGTACGTGCCGCATCCCGACGTCGATGCGCTCGGCTACGGCGAACTCGTGTTCGAGCTGAACCCGCGCTTCACGCAGATCGAGCAGACGCTTCGCGAAGCGGTGAAAGCGCGCCGCCTCGAGCCGATGCCGCAGAGCGTCGTGCAACTGGGCGCATGGGCCGACGCCGCGCTGCAGCAAGGCCTGATCGACGCCGACGAGCGCCGCGTGCTCGACGAGTACGCGCGCTACGCGGCACACGTCGTGAAGGTCGACGACTTCCCCGCCGACTTCGACCTGCTCGCCAGTCTGCAACGACGCAAGGACGCACTCGAAACGGCGCTCGAAGTCGCGCTGTGACGCGCAGCAGGGCTCGGGCCTCGCCATGAAAAAACCTCGCTGCGAAACACGCCGATGCGCGAAACTCAGTGCACACTGACGGACGTGCGGGCGTGTCCAGCGGAGCAACCAACAACATGAACGACTCTTACCTGAACTTCGTCAATTCGCCGTTCGGCGCGCGTCTTGCGCGTTCGCTGGGCCTGCCGAAGCCCGAGGTGCTGCGCCGCTATCGCGCGGATCGCCCCGAGTTCGACGGCCTGATTGCGATCGGCGCGGGGCGCGGGCCGCATCTGCTGGATGCGCTCGCGAATCTCGTCGCGAGCATCGGCGTGACGAGCGTCGCGCATGAAAGCGCCGGCTTGTGGATGCCGCTCGCGCATCGTCACGGTCTGATGACGGGGCGTTTTCAGGCGGCGGAGGCAGGCTCGGCCACGCGTCTTGCAGGGTTGATCTTCGATGCGAGCGGTATCGAGGACAGCGGCCAGATGGAGCCGCTGCATGCGTTCTTCCACGACACGCTGCGCTCGCTCGGCAAGTGCGGGCGCATCGTCGTGCTCGGGCGGCCGCCGCAGGACTGCGCGAATCCGCGGCAATGGACCGCGCAGCGCGCGCTCGAAGGTCTCACGCGTTCGCTCGGCAAGGAAGCGCGGCGCGGCATCACCGCGAACCTGGTCTATGTCGGCGAAGGCGCTGAAGCGCGGATCGAGGCCACGCTGCGCTTTTTTCTGTCGCCGCGCTCGGCGTACGTGTCGGGTCAGGTCGTGCACATTACCGCCGACGGCCCCGACTCGAGCGCCGCGCGTTCTCTTGCGAACGACGGCGCAGCAGCGGCCTTGAACTGGCAAGCGCCGCTCGCGAACAGGCGCGCGGTGGTGACGGGCGCGGCGCGCGGCATCGGTGCGGCCATTGCAAGCGTGCTGGCGGCGCAAGGCGCGCATGTGATCGGCATCGACATTCCGTCGGCACGCGACGCGCTCGACGCGACCATGCGCCAGTTGAACGGCACCGCGCTCGCCTTCGACATCGCCGCGCCCGAAGCGCCCGCGCAGATCGCCGCCGCGCTCGACGACCAGGGCATCGACATCATCGTGCACAACGCCGGCATCACGAAGGACAAAACCATCGCGAAGATGACCGCCGCTATGTGGCAGAGCGTGATCGACATCAACCTGTGCGCGCAGGAGCGCATCGACGACGCGTTGCTCGCGGCCGGCATTCTGCGCGACGGCGGCCGCATCGTCGCCGTGTCGTCGATCAGCGGCATTGCGGGCAATCTCGGGCAGACCAACTACGCGACGTCGAAAGCGGGTGTGATCGGCCGCGTGCAAAGCATGGCGCCGCTGTTGCGCGCGCGCGGCATCACGATCAACGCGGTCGCGCCGGGCTTCATCGAAACGCAGATGACCGCGAAGATGCCGTTCACGCTTCGAGAAGCCGGCCGCCGCATGAATTCGCTCGCCCAGGGCGGCCAGCCGGTCGACGTCGCGCAGACCATCGCGTGGCTCGCGCATCCGGGCTCGGGCGGCATCAGCGGCCAGGTGGTGCGCGTGTGCGGACAAAGCCTGATCGGAGCCTGACCATGCAAGAACCCGGTGATCCGTTCGGCGGCCAGCACGCGTCGACTCTCGCGCAACGCGATGCAGTCCGGCCGAAGACTGTCGTTATCGACACCTTGCCCACGCCGGCGCGTCTTTATGCGCGCGCGTTGTCGGGCGTCGCCAAGCGCGGACGTCCAGCGCAGTTGCCGGCGTTGCGTCTGGTGCGCCCCGCCGTCGCGCTCGATGCCGGGCCGGCCTGGCGTTATGCGCGCGTGTGCGGCTTCATTCCCGAGCACGGCGTGCCGCTCACGTATCCGCATCTGCTCGCGTTTCCGCTGCATCTGCTGATGCTGACCGATCCGGCGTTCCCGTGGCCCGCGGTCGGGCTGCTGCATCTCGCCAATCATGTGCGTCTGCGCCGGCCGCTCGCGTACAAGGACGTTTTGCGTATCGAGGTGGAGTTCGGCGCGCTGCTGCGTCACGACAAGGGCCAGGCGTTCCTGCTGCATACGCGCATTTACCGGCGCGGCGAAGCGGTGTGGGACGGCGACAGCGTTTATCTGAAGCGCGGCGTGGCGGCGAGCGGCGCGCCGCTCGATCCGCTCGTGGTGGATGCCGCCGCGTTGCAGCGCATCGCGCGTTGGCAGCTCGCGCCGCAACTCGGCCGCGATTATGCGAGCGTGTCCGGCGACTACAACCCGATCCATATGAGCGCGCTTTCCGCGAAAGCGTTCGGTTTTCCGCGTGCGATCGCGCATGGCATGTGGACGCTCGCGCGCGCGGCATCGTCATTGCAGCCGCCGAAGCCGCTTGCCGAAGCCACGCTCAGCGCCGAATTCAAGCTGCCGATGCTGCTGCCCGGCGAAGCAACGCTATGGAGCGCGTCGTCATCGCTGATCGAACGCGATATCGAGGTGCGCGACATCGCTGGAGAAAAGCCGCATTTGCGCGGGCGCATGCAATGGAGACTGCAATGAACGTGCTTCCGGCGATGAGACCTGCGCCGGAACAACGATAGCGGCGCTTGCCGCTGTCTGCGCGAGCCACATCAATTAAACACGCCACAAGAAGGAGCCGAGCATGCCTCACCCGCTGCCACCCGTGCGCCGCGTCGCGATTATCGGCGGCAACCGGATTCCGTTTGCCCGCTCGAATACGGCCTACGCGACCGCGTCGAATCAGGACATGCTGACCTTCACGCTGCAAGGACTGATCGACCGCTACAACCTGCATGGCGAACGTCTCGGCGAAGTCGCGGCGGGCGCCGTCATCAAGCATTCGCGCGACTTCAATCTCACGCGCGAATCCGTGCTGTCCACCACACTCGCGAAGGAAACACCCGCGTACGATGTGCAACAGGCATGCGGCACGGGGCTCGAAACCGCGATCCTCGTGGCCAATAAAATTGCGTTGGGACAGATCGACGTGGGCATCGCAGGCGGCGTGGATACGACTTCGGATGCGCCGATCGGCGTGAACGAGAACCTGCGCAAGATTCTGCTCGAGGCGAACCGCGGCCGCAGCACGGGTCAGCGCGTCGGCGCGCTCGCGAAGCTGCGGCCCGGCATGTTCTTCAAGCCGCTGTTGCCGCGCAACGGCGAGCCGCGCACAGGTCTTTCGATGGGCGAGCATTGCGAACTGATGGCGAAGCGCTGGAACATTTCGCGCGAGGCGCAGGACGTGCTCGCCTACGACAGTCATCGCAAGCTCGCCGAAGCGTACGCGCGCGGCTTCGTCAACGATCTGATGACGCCGTACCGCGGCCTTGCGCGCGACAACAATCTGCGCTCCGACCTCACGCTCGAAAAGCTCGCTTCGCTCAAGCCCGCGTTCGATCGCGACGCCGGTACGCTGACCGCCGGCAATTCGACGCCGCTCACCGACGGCGCATCGGCGGTACTGCTCGCGAGCGAGGACTGGGCCGCGCGCCGCGGGTTGCCGGTGCTGGCGTATCTGAGCTGGTCGGAAACGGCGGCCGTCGACTACTTCGACAAGAAAGAGGGCCTCTTGATGGCGCCTGCGTATGCGGTGCCGCGCATGCTCGCACGCGCGGGACTGACGTTGCAGGACTTCGATTTCTACGAGATCCACGAAGCGTTTGCCGCGCAAGTGTTGTGCACGCTCGCGGCATGGCAGGATGACGAATATTGCCGCACGCAGTTGGGCCTCGACGGCCCGCTCGGCGCGATCGATCGCGCGAAGCTCAACGTGAACGGCGGCTCGCTCGCGACGGGTCATCCGTTTGCGGCGACGGGCGGGCGCATCGTCGCGGGTCTTGCGAAGATGCTCGCGCAGCTCGATAAGCCCGCGGGCACCGCGCGCGGACTCATCTCGATCTGCGCGGCCGGCGGCCAGGGCGTGGTGGCTATTCTTGAGCGCTGACCTACGTCGCGCGAACCATAAGCAAAGCACTGCGCAAACAGCACACAAACACATGAAGCCCCGGCTTCAGGAGACGACCGATGACCGAGCCCACTCAAGCCTCGCCCTCGCCCGCCGCTGCGAATCAGGCAAGCGGGCATGCCGGGCGCGCGCCCAACACCGACGGCATCTGGTACGCGTCGTACCCGGCCGGCGTGCCGCATGAAATCGACGTCAACAAGTACGAGTCGCTCGTGCAATTCTTCGACGAATGCATCGCGCAGTTTCGCGAGCGCGTTGCGTATGTGAGCGTCGGCGCGAGCATGACGTATGGCGACCTGGGCCGCAAGGCGACGGCCTTCGCCGCGTATTTGCAGAGCATCGGCGTGAAGCCCGGCGAACGCGTCGCGATCATGCTGCCCAATACGTTTCAGTATCCGGTGTCGCTGTTCGGCGTGCTCAAAGCGGGCGCCGTCGTGGTCAACGTGAATCCGCTCTACACAGTGCGCGAGCTTGCGCATCAGTTGAAGGACAGCGGCGCGCAAACCATCATCGTGTTCGAGAACTTTGCGAAGACGGTACAGGACGCGCTGCCGGGCACGAAGATACAGAACGTGATCGTGACTGGACTCGGCGACCTGCTCGCCGACGGCCTGAATATCAAGGGACGTCTGCTCAATTTCATGCTGCGTCATGTGAAGAAGATGGTGCCCGCGTATCAGTTGCCGCAAGCGGTGCCGCTTCTGAAGGCGCTCGCCGTCGGCTATGCGCGGCCGCTCACACCGGTTCGCCCGACGCATCACGACATCGCGTTTCTTCAGTACACCGGCGGAACCACGGGCGTCGCGAAGGGCGCGATGCTCACGCATCGCAACATCATCGCCAATCTGCTGCAGGCGAAGGCATGGTCCGAAGGTCAATTGAGCGGCGAGATAGAAACGGTGCTCACGCCGCTGCCGCTTTATCACATCTATTCGCTGACGGTGAACGCGCTGATCTTCATGGGACTCGGCGGGCGCAACATCCTGATCGCGAATCCGCGCGACATGAAGCGCGTGATGATGATCATCCGCCACGAGAAGTTCACCGGCATGACCGCGGTCAATACGCTGTACAACGCGTTTCTCGAGAACGAGGAATTTCGCAAGCGCGATTTCTCCGACCTCAAGCTCGCGATGGCGGGCGGCATGGCGACGCAAAGGTCGGTGGCCGAGCGCTTCAAGGCGGTAACGGGCAAGCCGATTATCGAAGGCTACGGCTTGACCGAATGCTCGCCGATCGTGTCGATGAATCCCGTCGACGTGTCGAACCTGCGCGACTTCGAAGGCTCGATCGGCTTGCCCGCGCCGTCGACGCAAGTGCGCTTCAGAAAAGACGACGGCAGTTGGGCGGACATCGGCGAGGCAGGCGAATTGTGCGTGATGGGCCCGCAGGTCATGAAGGGCTACTGGAACCGGCCTGAGGAGACCGCCAAGGTGATCGACGACGAAGGCTGGCTCGCGACCGGCGACATCGGCGTGATGGATTCGCGCGGCTTCATTCGTCTCATCGACAGGAAGAAGGACATGATCCTCGTGTCGGGCTTTAACGTTTATCCGAACGAGATCGAGGACGTAATCGCGGCGCATCCCGACGTGCGCGAAGTGGCGGCAATCGGTGTGCCCGACGACGCCCAGGGCGAGCGCGTGAAAGTGTTCGTCGTGAAGCGCAATCCGTCGTTGACCGCCGAACAGGTGATCGCGCATTGCCGCAAGAATCTGACGGGCTACAAGGTGCCGAAGGTCGTGGAGTTCCGCGATGAGTTGCCGCAAACCAATGTCGGCAAGATTCTGCGCCGCGCGCTGCGGGACGAGGAACTCGCGAAGCAAAAGTCTGCCTGACTCCCAAGGCGCTCGCGTGAAGCGTTGCGCCACCTTTCGGGAGAGTTTTGATGACGCCTTGCCTGTTCGCACGCTTGCGGTTGTTTCGCGCGATGCGCTTGAACGCGACAGCCGCTGTTTGCGCGCCGCCGGCTCAGCGCGACAAGCTGCCGTTTCGCAAGCTGCGGTCCGGCGCGCTCGTCGCGTGCGCCGTAGCATGTGCAATCGTAAGCATCGGCGTCTCGCCCGCCTTCGCACAAAACGACGACAAGCCGCCGCCGCTCGAAACCGCAAGCGCGGTCAAGCCACCTTCGACGCCCGCTTCGCAAGTCGGCAAGTTGACGCTCGATCAGCAGGTCAAATGGCTGCGCGCCGCTCAGCAAAGCGGCACGCTCGAAGCACTCGACGACGCGCAACTGGTCGCGCTATTCAAGTCGCTCGATCCGCTCGCGCTGCCTCGCTATATCAAGGAAGGTCCGAACGGCTACGCGTCGTATGAGTTCACGATGTCGCGCTCCGAGCGCGTTCGCGGCCAGTGGCCCGACAAGCCCGATCACATGCTGGTGCGCGTCGCGCACGACCCGCTGCGCATCTACGCAAAGTGGCTGCCCGACGGCGGGCACGCGGGCCAGGAAATCATCTACGACGAATCGAAGCGCAGCGACGAAATGTATGGGCACCTCGGCGGCATCATGAACGTGATGCCGTTATGGACGTCGTTGAACGGCGCGCTCGCCCGCTCGCAATCGAATCACCAGGTGCGCGATCTCGGCACCGAATACATCGCGCAGCAGTACCTCGCCGAGGGCAAGAAATTTATCGAGGCCGGCTTGCCGCGCTCGATGCAGATCGACGTGCAGACCATCGACGGCGTGCGCGTGGTCGCGTTCACGTTCGAGACGCCGACCGGTCAGCCGCAGTTCTACGCGAAGAAGGAGACGCTCGGGCTCGATTTGCGGCATCCGTATTTCCGCACCGTCGAGTCTTATGACAACGACGGCCGCATCTTCGAGAAGATCGTGTTCGAAACCATCACGCCGAAAACATTCGACGACTCCACTTTCGACCCGCAAAACAAGGCCTATAAGTTCTAGTCCTAGCGTCGTCGCGGCTCAACGCGGCGCGAATACGAAGCTGACGTGAGCGGGCTTGGCATCGGCGGACTGCGCGGCCTGTTCGTGACTATGCTCGATGCGATGCGTCGCGCGAGTCGCGAGTTCTCTCAACACGAAGTAATCGGACGCGCGCGTCACGCCGATCAGCCAGCGCGCCGGGTTTGCATTGGCAGCCGATGCGTGCAGCAGCGGTGAAAGCGTGGTGTGCCATAGCAGGCCGATGTCGTCGCCGGTTTCGAAAGTGGGCAGGTTCATCGCGGCGGCGTAGCGGGCAAACGCGGCGCTTGACGGCAGCGTCGAATCGGCAATCGCGAAGGTGTCGCCGCGTGCCGCCGCGTGTCCGAGCCAGGGCCACACGGAGCCTGCCGTGGTGGAAAGCCATGCGCTCGTCATCATGAAAGTGCGCCGGTCCATGCTCGTGCTCCGGTTGTTCGATGCGGCTCATTTCGCCGCTTGCACCACGTTGCGCTCACGTTGCGCTCCACTTTGCGCTCACGTTGCGCTCACGTTGCGCTCACGTATAGCCGCGCCGTCCGCGCCACGCCGCCGGCCAGATACCCTGCTTGCCCGGCGCGAGAATGCCGTTCGGGTCGAGCGCGTCCTTGATCGTTTCCGAGAGCCGCAGCAAGGCGCCGTCGTTGAAGCTGTACTGCGCGGCGGCGAAATCCATATACGCGAGATGCGCGCGGTATTGTCCGTAACCGGCCGCGCGCGCGTCGCTCATCAGCGAGCGCAGTAACGCGCCGGCCTGCTCGACCTGGTTCGCGTCGTCGCGATCGAAAATCGCCGCGAAGATGTGATGCAGATGACGCACGCCCGCCGTGAATCC
>Ga0268255_10001352_pt1 | contig 14511 bp, 11 predicted proteins | sample AgamicOrMarz_FD_200256 | JGI IMG/M metagenome (GOLD analysis project Ga0268255, IMG submission 200256) | Agave microbial communities from Guanajuato, Mexico - Or.Ma.rz (v2) (version 3) | ecosystem: Host-associated > Plants > Phyllosphere > Phylloplane/Leaf | place: Guanajuato, Mexico...
TGGATTCCCCACTGTCCGTAATACATCGGTGAGAGGCTTCTCTACCGCAAGGAATCCGTGTAGATCTGCGTTTTCGTCGAGCGGCATGTCCCGCACGGGTTCACCGCGCTCTACGTGGTTCTGCAGTTGATCCAGCAGCTCTCGCACCACCGTGAGGCTGAAATCCGATAATGCCGTGCGCAGCCGGGTCTCCCAGACCTCGGGAACGGCGTCGGCTCCAAGCTTGATGCGGATGGACGTCAAGGAGCTGGTCAGCTCGGTTTCCAGCCTGCCTGCGTGCGCTGACATCACGGCTTCGAGACTCGCGCACAGCGATTCGACGCGCTCGCTGATCGGCGTTGCGCTTCCGAACGTCGGCAGCGCGGCCAGCTCTTCCGAACTCGCATCGGCGGAGGCGAGGAAATACTGATGCCGCGCCTCGTCGATCACGTCCGCCATGAACGCCTGCCCGGACAGGGTCTTCAGACGTTCGATCGACTGCCTGACCGCGAGCAATGCGCCATCAATCTCCCGGCGCACCTCCTTCAGTTCCTGCTCCAGCGGCTCGCCCATCGACGAACGTTCCGAGAGCAGAAGCAGTCGCAGGCGATACGCGTTACGTCGGGCTGCAGTCTCTGTCATGTCAACGAGCCAGTTCGCTGCCGGGAAGCAGGCCGCGAAGTGCTCGATCCTGAGCATGGGGCTGCTGCCGACACCTTCGAGCTCAAGGATGTCGCGCGGCAGCGCGAACGTAGCCTCGGTCTGGCCATACTTCCATTGAGGACGGATGTCCCCGTCAATTGCAACTCGCAGCCGCGTCAACACTTTGTGTAACAGGGCGCGTCCGGCGCGATGCTCGAGGTCGACCTGCTGCCCGGCGTCGCCCAGCATCGCGATCGAGTGGGTAAGTTGCGTTTGCCAGCGTACGAGAAAATTACTCACGTCGTGCGAGCGGACATCAGGCGGTGCGACTTCGATGAGCCACGACCGGGCGATCGCGACGAGCTCTTCGATCTGCCGGTCAAAGATGCGGTACGCGCTGCTGTCAATCTGCTCCTGGTGCGCATAGTCAGCACGAATCGATGCGGAAAGCCTGTCAAGAAGATCGCGCGACGCAAGCGGTACGTCAAAGCTTCGCGCAAACGCGCGCACGTCGTCGACGTCACCTTTTTCGCCCTTGCGAATCGCCGCGATCGCCGCGGCAATTGACGGTTCGTCAACGCACTGCTTGAGTGCGAGCCTCAGCGTATGCCACAGGTTGGTTCTCTGTTCGTTGCGGTCCACCCACGCGTTAAGCTCGTTGCGTACGCGTTCGGCGGCAAGCCCCGTCTCTTCTTCCGCGCTGACGTTGCGAAGCGACTCCCAGTCGACCCGGCCGCCCCGCGTAGTGAACTCGACCGTTGAGTCGAACAGTTGGGCCAGCGCGCCATCGAAATGTCCCCTCACCTGCTTCAGCAACGTGGGTGCCAGCGTTTCATTTCCGGCGAACAGCGCCGTCTGGAAGGTCGCCGCAGCAAGCAGATACGGGACTATCTTCCCGGATGGCTTGCGCTCCAGCTGCTCGTCGATGTCGCGCGGGTTGACCAGATTGAACTCGCGCTGCATGTGCCCGAGGGTTTCCTGATCTTTGGGCCATACGTTCATTCCGAAGTAAGCCAATCTGAACAGGGACGAGTCGGTTACTGCGCCATCAACAAGCGTGCACTCGCCCGCATCCCTGAGCACCTGCGCTGCGACATTGAGATGCCCAATCCCGACCCAGTGCAGCGCAACTGCTTCGACAAGCGCGGCAGGTACTTCGGAGTACTGTTCGACCGCCAGGATATACGCTTTTGACGCATCTGTCGAAGAGCCGGTGAAGTCAAGATGCCTGATCGCGTCATACACTGTCGCGGTCTCGCGGGTCGTATCATCTGCCGGTTCAGTGACCGGCTCAATTTCCGGCTCAGCGACTGGCGGGCTCTCACCGGTTCCCAGATTGCCGGTGTCAACTACGCCATCGACAACGTCCCCGGAGCGCTCGCCGGGGATGTCGACATTCACGGGCGGCGTGGCTTCCTCGCTGGTGTGATCACCGCAAACGGGTTTGGTCGTGGCGTCCCCGGAGTGTGTCTCTCCGACTGCGTTGGTATCCGCGCCGCATGTGGCAGGCGCCCGTGGGCGTGCGCCCAGAAACGCATCCATTGCCCGCAGCGCGCGGGCCGTTATGCGGTCGCTAATGACGGGCGCAACCCAGTGCGCGTGACTTGCCTCTTCGGCGTTCTCCAGCGTCGCGCCTTCCGGCAGCAGGGATTCGACGGCCCCGACGAAGAATTCTTCCAGCAGGGACAGTTTTTCGTCGCGGTCGGCGCGCGTCTGGTTGATCTTCGATTTGATCGATGGCTTCGCGGTCAGCTTTGCAGATCTGAGTTCGCTCTCCAGATCGCCCACGGCAGACGTGAGCCTTGCAATTTCAGTTCGCGTCGCCTCGAAATGCTGGAGTTGCTGCGGCAGCTGGCTCGCGCGTTCATTCAGTGTATTCGCGTACCACGACTGCGGGCTATCCCGCTCGAGCGCAGCAATTGAGGCAGAAATCCAGAGTCGCTCGAGACCGGTCACGAACGGCGCCAGCTCGCTATCGTCGAAATGCAACGGATCCAGAAGCTCAACGAAAGAGCGGGAATAGTCGGCGACAAGGCGCATAGCCTCCCCCTCCGAAACCCTCTGTGCGAGCGACAGCAGTCTGTCGAGATGGGCAGCTATCAGCGCAGTGATCTGATGCGCTGCTGCTGCGTCATCGCTCTGCACAGCTCCTGAAGCGATGTCGGCGATCCGAGCGTAAAGGTCCCGTAACGACTCAGGTTGCGTTTGCGCGTCTGGCGCGTCAGCCGGTGACGCAGCCGCGATGCCACCGCAGTCGGCGGGAATTGATCCGGCATCGGCGGGCAAGGTTGCCTTACCAGACTCAGCGGGGTCGTGGGAGGAGACGGCCTGCGCGCCACCAGTAACACCAAGGACAGTCCCATAAAACCTGAGGATGTCAGGTTGAACTTCTACGGCGTCTTCGATGGCCTTCTTGCCAAAGAGCGTAAAACCCGCAAATATCACGTCGGCCAGTTCACGTTGCCGCTCGGGATGCAGTTGCTCCCAGTCGCGCAACGCTTCCAGACCTTTAAGGTAACTTTCGAGCGCGCTATGCCCCAATATCTCAACGGTACCGCGTTGCCGGACTTCGCCCGGGGCCTTGGAATTTCCTAGGTTGGCGATTCGCGTGAATTCTGCAATGAATGGTGCGGCCACACTCTGCTGCAGACTCCGCACGCGAACTAAATCGTCTTCGCAGCGTAGATGCCAGCCGGGATCAAACCTCGACAGGACATGCGCATCCCAGCTCGCGCGCGGATCTCCTTCTTGGAGGATGTCGGTCTCAAGCTGTCGGTAGTGGGACGCAACGACAGTAAAGCCGATCGCGCGCATGCGGCGAGACAAGTGAGCCTCAAAGAGCTTCCGGTTGTTGCGCACTTTCCTCGGCAAACGCAGTTTTGACATCAGGTGTGACCAGGAAGGCTGACCCGTATCGTCGATATACCAGTAGTCCGGCAATCCGGCTGTCTGATCGTCAAATCGGCTTACATCGGCGTGCTGCATGAGGCTTCCTGTATGTATGTCGCATGGTCCGATCCACAGATCGCGTTTCCGGCACGCCGATCCGATGGAAAGTACCAAAACATTACGGACGGATTTCCGTCGCAGGGTGGCGCGCTATCGCGCCTCCAAGTTGGGCAGACTCTCGGAAAGGCGTATGAGGCGGGCGGCGGTGGATGAAAACAGCACCGCGCGGAGACGGAAGGCAGACAGGCGAGGGGTGACTGCATCTGGTGGTGCGCCGGCGCAAATCGCTCTGCGCAGCCACTTTGGGACAATGCAGGCGTTTTACGGCGGTCGTCCGCCGGCTGGCGCATCGTGTCATGATAGAACGCGGGTGAACCTAAGCCCTGTCTGATCCGCGAGCCTCTCTTCTTTTTCCGGACTGTCTCCGGCTGGCCGCTGAACGCGCGGTTCATCATTGTCCCCGGTGTGGCATGCGCGCATTCGAGCGCGCAATAACGGTTGCTGCGTCGTCGAAGACGCCTCTCTTGTTATGCAAGCGGTTGTATCAACATGCATTCGCGCATTTTATGTTTTCTCCGCGAATCAATTATTACGCTTAACCGAGGCTGCGGCAACAGTTTCCACTCCCGGGTCATTACACTGTTGTTAAAGCACTCGCGTGTTCCCTCGTCCGGGGAACCATTGATTGGTAAGGGCAAAGAAGCGAACAGCTTGGCGCCACGCGTTATGCAAAGCGCATAGGCTCTCCAGAGAAAGCCACGGCGAACCCCATCCGCGGAAATAGCGCTGTGACGATCATCGAACGCCTGCACGGTTGATCGGTCTTGCTGAACGGAGAAGAGAGTTTTTCAACACGATCGGTCGATAGTACACAGTCGCTGACACTAACCGAGACATTCGCGGTCGTGCACGTCTGAACGGCAGAAATCCGACTTGAAGCGGCCTCACAAACGGTGAACCTCAGCGTCTACTTTGGCCGACTAGCAGATCGTGGCCACCGGGGCTTTACTGCCCCACCCGCTCGATACGAGACAGTTACCAAGGTTCGGATGAAATACCGAAGCCGAAATCAGGCGCGTTCAAGGAACGCGAGTTTAGACCATAAATGAAGCTATTGTGATAAGAAGACTTATCTTTACGCCGCGGTTTCATATCTAGTTGCAGCGACCGAACTGGCTGCAGCAAGAAGCGCAGTCGAACGTCGGCTTCTAGAAGAGGCGAACGAGTCTTCTCGACCCTGAAGCGCCATTCGGTCGCCCATAAAACTGCGACAGCTTCCGGGGCACAACGGCCGTTGACATGACGCCCGGAAAGACAAGTCGTCGTCCTTAGCTGATTGCCATCGGCGCGCGACGCTTACCAGGACGCCCTTCAGTCGCGAGCATTGCAGAAGACGCTCAACTTTCGCGGACAAACGTCACTCTGCCTTTCCCTCACCCACGATCACAATCAAAGCGCAGCCTATAAGGTCACCCCCTGCTTGAAACTGGCCGCGGCTCGTACGGCGCCGATGGTGCATAGATCGTCACGTCAGCATCGCCGACGCAGTGTCACAGGAGATCCACTCAGTCACCCTGTGATTGTTCCGTCGGGTCAAGGTAATTGAGACCCGACGCGAATTGACAGGTTCAAATCGCCCGGTGCGTGACGACATTACTTCGCTGCCAAACGAAGTGATGTCGTCAACTGCGTACGTTCCGCCTTGTCTAGTCGGGCATGCGCCAGTGACAACATTGATTCGCTCAACGACTCACAGGGGACGTCCGAAGGGCTAACATAGTCGATGACTGGACGCCGCTCGCTCACGTTGGGATGTCGATTGCACGCAAGTTTTGACACATCAGGCCGCAAACGGACGACCGTCCCCGACGACGCAGCGTACCGCCACAATCGCCAACTTGCTATTTCCTATACCGATCATGAGAACCTTCGACCCTGTACAGCTGGTGGGTAAGGCGATTACGTTGGCGCCGCTGCGACCGTTGGACACCCAAGACCTTTCTGCAACAGTGTCTGACGGTGAACTTTGGACGACGCCTACCACTGTCATTCCGCGTCCTGAAGAAATGCAAAGGTATATTGACCGGGCATTGGCGGAGCATGCGAGAGGCGAATGTGTCCCTTATATCATCCGTCTGAACGACACAGGGCAAGCGGTGGGTTCAATTCGCACTTGCAAGATCAACCGCCGACATCGTCGGCTTGAGATCGGCCATATCTGGCTGGGTCGCTCTTTTCAAGGTCGACGATTTCACACTGAAGCAAACTACCTACTGCTTTGTCACGTCTTTGACGTCGGTGACTTCTTGCGGGCGCAATACCTCGCCGACGAGACCAACGCCGCGTCACGCCGTGCCATTCGGGCTCTGGGCGCGATCGAAGAAGGCGTCCTCCGCTGCGAGCGGGTGATGCCCGGGGGCCGCGTCCGCAACACGGTGGTGTCAAGCATCGTCCGCGACGAATGGCCGACGATCAGATTGTGTCTCCGAGATCGGTTGTATCCCGAAAGTCGCTGATCCGCTCGTTGATCCGCCTTTTTGAAGGCCCGCGCCCTACGCCCTCCTTGCGTCCAGGTGCAAGGTGCGGGTCGCCAAAGCGGCCATGCAAGCGCTGTGTGTCACGATCAGCGTCGGTATACGCAGTGAAGCCACGTTGTTCATGACCCGCATTGCGGTCTCATCGTCGAGTCCTCCAGTCGCCTCGTCCAGTAGCAGAAACGGGCATTGACGATAAAGCGCGCGGGCGATCAGTACCCGGTCTCTTTGTCCCTTTGAAAGCGGTAGCCCCGATGTCCCCAGTTGGGTGTGGAACCCGCTTGGTAGACGCTGGATTTCGTCGTAAATGCAAGCGAGTCTCGCCGCTTCAAACAGCCGGTCAACATCAGGCGCAGGATCGTACATACAGATATTGTCGAAGACAGTCGCTTCGAATAAACGGTCTTCCTGCAGCACCGCCGCGAACAGGTCACGCAGTTCGTTCGTGCTGAAAGTGCCAAGATCCTGGCCTCCCACCGTAATCTGGCCAGAGTAGTTGTCGAACACCCGAAGCAGCAATTTCATCAAGGTAGTCTTTCCTGCCCCGGACTCCCCGTTAAGCGCGACGATTTCGCCGGCCCCCAAGGAAAAGCTGACGTGTTCAATGAGCGGGGTCTTCATTCCCCTATGTCTAAACGATACATTCTGGAATCGGATGGCCGGACCTATATCGGAGAGCCTGTTTCGGTATGAACGCGCCTCGACAGGGGTCGTCACGATCTCGGCAATACGTCCGGCCTGGAAGCGCAAGGCCCGAATATCGTAGAAGCGGTCCACGAGCGTCGCGGCGCGGTGTGAGAACTGTTCCTTGTATGCGAGGAAGGCGAAAAGCATTCCGATCGAAAAGCGCGAATCGGTGACCAACATACAGCCGAGGCCGATCACCGCAATACGTTCGATGCCGAACACGCAGTCGCGTGCCATCTTAAAGAACAAGTGGTACTTCTGCGTCTTCAGCGATGCGTTCTTTTGCGCAACGAGCTTTTCCACCCACGCGCGCCAGAACCGCGAACCCGCATTGCTAGCCTTGACGGTCTGAATGCCGGCAAGTGTGTCAATCAAAAGCGATGATTGTTCCGACGCTCTGAGCACTTCGGCTGCTGATGCTCGCTGCAGCAAATACAGAAACGCGGTGCGTGATGAAATGTAGGCAGCGATTGCGATAATCGGTAGCGCGCTGAGCTGCACGCTGTAAAACAGCATCATGCTGAACGTAACAAGCGCGAGGAGCCCGTCGAGCACCGATTCAAATACGGTAACGGCAAGCGAACTTTGCACGCCAAAAACCCCGTTGAACCGCGATGCAATATCCCCGACTTCCTTACCCGTGAAAAAACTGAGCGGTAACCCAAGCAACTTGCGGAACACCGCACTCATCCACTGCACGTTGATCGATGCGCTGATGACGGCCAACGCCCAGCCCCGCGCGAGATCAGTCAACGCGCGCAGGATGATAACGATGACAAATCCGCCAGCGAGAACCAGAAGGAAGCCGCGATCGGCAAACGGAATAAACGAATCGACGGCGATCTGACTGTATAGCGGAAGGACGATGGAAAATATCTCAAGGCTGATACCAAGGAGCAGCACCTGCGTCGCGCTCCGCGCCTTGCCATCGACCTTCCCGATCAGATCGCGGTATGTCCATTTTGGCGACTGAATCGAATGTTTGCCGACCAGAGCCTGCAGTTCGACCACGAAGATACTATCGTCCGCGAAGTCGTCGAGCTCGATCCGATGCCGGCCATCGGACGGGGTGGTCACGTAGGCATGAGCTTTCGATACGCCTCGCAACACAGCGTAGTTCTCTGCAGGCAGGCGAATCACGCAAGGTACTGCAACATACCGCAGTGATGCGCGCTTCAACGTCATCGACCGCGTTGCAAGGCCACACAGATCACCTATCGTTGCAATTGCATCGGTCTCTGCGAGGGCTCCGGCCATCGTAAGCTGTTGTTGCACTTGCGAAAGCGCGACGCTGCCGCCCTTTAAATTGGCGACGCTGACCATGCAGGCAACAAGACTCTCTTTCTGAGTCGCGCCTGGCGAAAAGATGTGCTCCTCGCCAAGAGAGGTGCGTAGGCCCTGCGGCGCCAGTGTACTCATATCACGTGCCGGCTCGAACTAGACGTACCATAGCTCCTCCGCCTCACGCTCGTCGGCGAAGAGATCGATGATCTCGAGTTCTCCCGCACCATGGCTGACATGAAGGTAGTGGCTTACCAGATGGGTCGCCGCCTGATCGGTCAGGAAGCGCTGGAATCGGTCCCGAACCATAGCGATGGGACGCCCACTGGACGCGGCCGATGAATACGCCAGCCCTTCAAACCAAGGCGAATCGCGCGCGAGCTCACGTTGGGAGACGACAACCAACTGGCAATCCATGGCGTTGTCGGCTGCCCACCTTCTCAACGGCTCCGCAATCATGGGCACGACCCCGTCACCAAGCGTCGTCCCAATCAGCTGGGCTCTGCCCCCCGCACGGAGGCGCTGCGGTAAGCCGTCCAGTACTTGCCACGCCACTCTCCAGCCGTCAATGCCGCCGTTTCCGACGAACGGATAGCTTTCATCCTCGGGGAACGGCAGCAGCGGGGGGTTGCAGACGACGTGATCAAAACAGCGATCCGTGGGTAGCGCGCGGTACAGATCACCAGTCAGAATCTCCCAGTTCCTGGCGCCGTTCATTTCACGGTTGATCATCGCGATCGCTGCGGCAAACGGATTGATTTCAACGGACGTCACCGTGTTCGCTAGCCGCGCGCAGTACAACGACTGAATGCCCGGTCCCGCACAAAGATCCAGCGTGTCGCCGCCGGCCAACGGGCGCAGGCGATTTAGCAATGCAAAAGAGTCGTCGCCATAGTAGATTTTCGGATCGGGCTTCGGCAATTCAAAGAACGTCCATATCCCGAGTACCACATACAGGCACAGGTCGTTTGTTCGAAGGCTGTCGCCGTCGTCAAACATCAGACCGTGGTCGACAAGCGGCGCGAGCAGCGCGAGCTCCGTATCGGAGAAGCGGCCCTTGCCGACCACCTTGCCAAGCAACAAAAGATCGAGGAACCGCAATAGCGTGCGGCTGGTTAGACAGTCACGGGCATTCGCCCAACTCGATGGGCGGGGCTTTAGCGGATTAAAGCTGCTGCAAAGTTCTGCGTAGCCCGTCCGCTCAAGATAAAGCTTCAGCTCGCCTAGATTCATACCGTTTTCCCTTACTTGAACAGCGGCCTCAATTCGTGAAGGTGCTCAGTCAGCAGTTCACGCGCTTGAGGGTTGTGGACGACTGCTTCGCAGATTTCGCACACGGAGCTGTATCTCTCAGCAAAGAGACTGTCTTTGGAAAGCAATGCAACAAAGTTCATGAGGAACATCGGACCAGCTCGCCCGATTGCCTGTATGACCAAGCTCTGATTCGCACGGTCCACAAGCACGCCCGCGTCTTGATGCAGAGCGTCACCGAAATCGAGGAACTCGTTGCCGTGCGCTTCCGTCCCGCAACACGCGACCAAGTGTCCCTCGGCTGACAGGGCCGCACTCGTCAGCGCCCACTGGCAGGGCAAGTTAAGACGTTGCTGCTCCGGGAACACAAGTGCGCTGTCCGGGATCGAACGGCCTCGACCTAGCCGTTGCAATCGCGCGTTCGACAGCAGGTAGCGGGTGCCGTCGGGCGCCGCAGGAACGGGGGACGCGTGATAGCCGTCATCGTCCCAGAACACCGGCAAGGTTTCACCCAGCTCGTTCTGGATGACTTCGTGCGTCAATGTCGATTCCAAACCGTAGCAGTTAGCGATTACCACGCTATCGAAGCCTTTCTCCTTGCTGGCTTTCCACGCGTTTGCGATGTTGTGCAGTGGGATATAGGGTAAGTGGTAGTCGTCCGCGCTAAAGTTGATCTCGTCCAGACCCGCTTCCCGTAGCGATTGCACCATCCGCTCCGCGTGGCTGCGCGTGAGTGCCCAGGACGCATTGGTGACGAGCCGGGTCTTGAGGCCCCGCGCGCCGCAATAAGCGATCGCGTCGAGCAGGTCCTGCTTGAGCAGCGTTGGTTCACCGCCTGCAAAGATCACCAGGCCCAACGCCGAGCTTTTTGCCAGCAAGTCATCGATGACCTTGCGGATCTTGGGGTATGACAATTTTTCTCGCCGCTCGGGCGACGAGTTCATCGAGCAATGACCGCACGAAGCGGTGCATTGATTTGCCGTCAAAACGGTAAGTTGGACAACATCTCGCACGATGATCTCTTGGATTTAGACAGCGGATGGAAGCAGACCAGCCGACGCGACCGATACACCTGTGGGTTCCACGACGATTTCCAGTTCGATCAGCATGTCCTTGTAGCCAAATGTCACATGGCCCGGCCGCGGAGGGTGCGCACTTTCGCCGAGCGAGCCGCGGGCTGCGTGCCTGAGCAGCGCCATCTGCCGGTAGATGTTCAATCCGGCCGCTTCGAGACGCTGGTACAACGGCGTATCGATCGACATCCGCGACACGTAGATCGCTTGCATCGGTCGGTCCCGATCAATATCGTAGGCCCCGGCCGCAACGGCGTTGGCATTCGCAAGCGCGTTCGCGTTGGCGATCGCATTAGCGTTCGCGATCGCGTTGGCGATGGCGACCGCGTTTGCCGCGACGGCCACACTGGCAACGGCGACAGCCATGGACGCGACCGTGGTATCGTCGTCATCATCGTCGTCGCCATCGTCACCTGCATCGCCGGAGTCGCCACCACCGTCTCCCCCGCCATCCCCACCATCCACCCTCATCCGTCGCCGCCGACCTCCCTGGTAGACTGTCCCTAGAATGACAGCGCGCGCGGCAGGCGAAATCTTTTCCAGATAATCAGAGAAAAAGACCTCACCCGCGTCGCTGCTCATCGAGAAGTCGAGCCCATATTGCCGCAGTGTCCCCACCGGATCGCTACGAAACAGCCGTGATACGTCCTGAGAAAGCAACACCTTAGAGCGCAGGTGGTTAAGGCGGCCAAGAAATTCCGACGGCTCGTTCATATTCTCGTCCTTAGTGATTGATGGAGTTCTTCAAGACAAGCAGACAAAGGCAGGCGGGCACGACGACTTCCATTACGAATGCCATGAGCAGGACCACGCGTGCCACGGCAATATCGTGCAGATAGCAGTAGCCCACGGCCCCCACATAGGAGGCACTGGTCAGCATCAGTGCTATGCCGAAAAGCCGATTGCAGCGATACCAAGTGGTGACATTGCTCAACGTCGCCTTTGTTCTAACGCCATAAAGCCTATTCGGCTTAATCCATCCTGCCGCGAGCGGCATTGCGATCAAAAAAAACAATGCGCTGACAAGCAGGTATAGCGCGGCATCAGGCAGAAGAGACATGCGGTTGTTCCCTATGAAGCAGTCACAGCGCGTCGAACGATCGCCAGCCGAAAGCGCGGGAACGAATTCGCACGGTCACCACACTGTGCGTCGGAGCCGCTTCGATTTGTTGCTGCCCGCGCGAGCCCGAAGGAAAGGCGACCACGGCCACACAACCGATCCGCTGACCGCCGGGTATCGGCTGAGTTTCAGGCGCCAGCCCGGCTCCTATGTCAGTGGTGCCTGCACCGACGATGTCGCCCCGAACATAGCGAGACAGTCCGTCCGTGGTTCGGGAAAGTTCGATAGCGGCAATCGTCGTCCGCCCCGCGAGGCGGACGCACTGCGACGGCATCCGAAAGACAACGACTTTTCGCGATAGCTTGCTGATCGCAGGCGCCTCCAACCCGTACCGCCCGAGCTCTGATGGCATCACCACTACGCCGAAAACTTGGGCCTCCGGTCCGTAATGTGAGGCCAGTAAAACAGCAAGCACCACCATCGACGCGCTAATAACGAGGAAAGTCGTGATCAGAAGACGCGGCGGCGTGGCGATGACAACAGGGTCGTTCTCAGTCATGCGCCACCCTGCTCCCCGCCAGTTGCGCCTCAAGCGTCAGGCGCCACGCGGCTCCGAGGTGTGGGACCAGAACATCAAGCGCCGTCCGATCTGACCATAAGCCAGCTGCCATGTACTGCTCGTGCAAATTTGCGCACTCGATAAGTGCGAGTCGCTCGGCTATTTCGGGCGATACCTTGTACGCGATTTTCGTTTCGCGGTCGGTGATGGAGCCGACCCCGAAGGCATCGATAAGACCGGCGGGGCGTCGCGCACGGCAAAACAGGTAGACCAGTTCCTCTGCGTCGTAGCCGATACGCCGGCGCAATGCCGGCCGGTCCCTGGCATCAAGCAACGACCGTCGGAATGCGGAAGTACCATAGACACTATGAAACAGACCCGCCGCGCATACCGGCTCGCTACATCCCCAAGCCACCAGCAATCGAGCGGTGCCTACGAGATGATCAAAAAGTGTCCGTCCACTGTGCCGCAGCTCATGCGCACCGAGGCGAAGCAGCAATCCCTCAAACTCCGCCATGATGGGCTATCCAGAATGTGAGCGTTGCGTTTTGATAACGACGGTCACGCGCAGGTCGATGCAGTCCCTTGTCGGCCCCTTGGCGCAATGAGGAATCGCACCCGGGAAAGTCACTGCCATGCCCGGTTCCGGATAGACCGTATCAATAATGGCATTGGCCTCTGTCCTTGAATAAAAAACCGTTTCGCCACCCCAGTTTCTATGCCAAACCGGATGCGCATAGTAAATGGTCGAGAAATAGTTTTCGGCGTCATCGCTATCCGTGTGCACGTAACCTTCGACGCCATAAGTATGCGCATTTGCGTAAACGCGCAGCGGCTCGTGTCCCGCGAGCGGCCCGGCTTTTAAAACATTCCACAGCTCGTATATTGCCGTCGCCGACCGGTTGTCAGCCAATTCCGGTTCACAGCTCACGCGACTTGCCGCATTTCCTCCAGCAAAATGCGCACACCAGAATGCATAGCGGTCATGAGCTTTGCTTGAGCGCTTTCCATATTGCCATATAGGCCCCTGCATGAACTGGGCAATGCGCTCCTGTAAACGGATCGGCACCAAATCCCGAGGCTGCCGCACAATGGAACTGTTCATATCGTTTTTAGCTGACTCTATCGTCGCACCGTGCGTGCGCGAGTGCATGGCAAATCGCCAGCGCTTAGAAGTTTCCGATCAGGGAAGCCTTGTAGGCCTGAAAGTTCGACTTTTGTTGTCGGTATTGCGCTCGAAGCGAAGCGGCCTGAGCGGCGTCGCCCGCCAGCGCAGCGGCTTCCGCCTGCGCCCACGTTTGTCGCAGCTCGGACTGCTTCGGCTCGAGGATCGGCTGGGCCGCAGTCTTGAGCTGGATGATATCCTGATCCAGCTTTAGCCGGGCAGTAACGTACTGTTGCTCCGACGACGCGTTTTGCGTATCCGTGATCTGCCGCGCGACGGTCCGAAGATTGGCTGTATCCTGGACGACCTGGGCGCGCAGTGCCGCTATATTGGCAGGCACTTGTTGGGCTAGAGAGACTGCTGGAAGTGCAGCAAGAAGTGAAAGGACGCAGGCCGTCGTATAACGCATGATTATTTTCCTTCGGGTTCGTGAGAATCTGCGCAAACGGCGCAGGGGAACTTCGATCCACAGCGTTACTTCATCAGGCAAAAATTTCGGCGGAGCAAGCGAGCAAACTAACGGCAAACAAAATCTACAGCCCTTTTAAATGTGGTAATTTTTCAATTACCCGTGGCGGCATAATAACCTGGCCCAATATGCTGTCAAGAAAATAGATATCGATGTAACAAATACGACGAAAGTCTTACGCAACGGATTATTCCGGCAATAACTGAAAGATTCGATCACTTGTTTTGTAATCCATGCCTCAACTGCGGTGTTTTAGCGCCAAAGGAAAATGCGCTATATGCATCCGACATAATCAGCTAACCAAGGACAGTGCATGCATCGCAATCGGAGAGGAGTAGGTGCCAGGCAATATCGTGCGGAAGATTTTTTTAAAGACGCATCCGCCGCAAATTTCGCCTTGTCACCGGACGGAAAGCGGATTGCGTATTTCGCTGCGGACGGACAGGGCCTTGGCCTGTTCGTCCGGGAACTACGCGGGGAGAAAGTGCATGGTCCAACCAGACGTCTGGCAGACCCGCGACGGCATACAGTGCTGGACTTCGTCTGGAAAGACGACACGCACCTATTGATGTCATGCGATCGACAAGGAAGCGAGAACTATCACATCTACTACGTGGACGTGCACGCCGAAGCCGAACCCGTCGACTTGACACCGGCAGAAAACACACACTCGGTTATAGTGAACGTGCTCAAAGACACACCTTCCTTTGTGTTGGTCGCGCATAACCAACGCACTGCCCACCTGCTAGATGTCTACAGGGTCGATGTGTCCACCGGTGCCTCCACCCTCCTGGCGCTCAATCCGGGCAATATCGTGAGTTGGTTCGCGGATGCGGACGGCAATGTCCGACTAGCGCAGTCC
>Ga0268255_10001353_pt1 | contig 14508 bp, 17 predicted proteins | sample AgamicOrMarz_FD_200256 | JGI IMG/M metagenome (GOLD analysis project Ga0268255, IMG submission 200256) | Agave microbial communities from Guanajuato, Mexico - Or.Ma.rz (v2) (version 3) | ecosystem: Host-associated > Plants > Phyllosphere > Phylloplane/Leaf | place: Guanajuato, Mexico...
AATAAATATGCCAGATTTTGTTCATCATCTTGTGCTTCAAGTTGGCGATGGCGTAATGAATACAAAACTGAAAATAGAACTTGTGTAATTTGCGGAAAATCATTCGAAATAAGAAGAGAAAAAATGGCTATTACATGTGGCAAAAGTTGCGCATCGACACTGGTATGGAAGAATAGAAGGAAAAGCAAAGAGAACCCCTAATTATAGGACTGCCCTCATAGATTGAGACAGATAAAAAACGCCTTTAAGTAAAAAATCGGTATGTAATACCTAACAATCACTTGGAGGTGTTTTTCTTATTGCATATTCAAGAATTCTAATTTAAGAATAATTAACTTAAAGAAGCCTACCAACATTTGTTTACTTACTATAACAGCTACGGTAATTAGGAAAAGGGATGATATTCAGATGATGTATTCGAATTAAAAAATAAGATGAGATTGAGTGAACTGGTTGACGTACATTTGCTGTAACGACATTACGCCACTGCCTAAGTTCTTTATAATTTCTTTTTAACAAGAGGAATTACATAGAATTTATATAATGTTACTATAATTCATCTAAAAGGGAGAGGTGTTTAAACACTATGGGAAATATGAAGAGGCTTTCCCTATATGACACTGATAAAAAAATAGCTTCTGAATGGCACCCCACTAAAAATGGTGAGATAACACCCGAGAAAATAACAAAGGGTTATAGCAAGACGGTCTGGTGGCAATGTGAACATAAACATGAGTGGAAGACCTCTCCATATAATCGAACAAAACATAAGTCCAATTGCCCTTATTGTTCCGGAAAATTAGCTACAACTGATAACAATTTAGGTATTAAGTATCCACATTTAGCTAAAGAGTGGCACTCTGATAAAAACAGCAAATTAACACCATATGATGTTCTACCGGGTTCTAATAAAAGAGCATGGTGGTTATGTGAAAAAGAGCACGAATGGCAAACCATAATCATACAACGGGTCAAGAGTAATTCGGGATGCCCTTATTGCGCTGGACAAAGAGCTACTGAAGAAAATAATTTATTGAAAATTCATCCTGAAATTGCTAAACAATGGCATCCTGATAAAAATAAAGGCTTAACTTCAGAAGATATTGCTCCAGCATCATCTAAAAAAGTATGGTGGTTATGTGAAAAAGGACATTCGTATCAACAAACAGTTCATAAAAAAACCCTAAGAAATTATGGATGTCCTTTTTGTAGCAATAGAAAAATCATTGCAAGTGAGAATTCATTGGCTGTTATACATCCAGAGTTAGCCAAAGAATGGCATCCTACTAAAAATGGAAAATTACTACCAGATGAATTAGCGCCAACATCCGGAAAAAAAGTATGGTGGAAATGTTCTTATAATCCATCGCATGAGTGGGAATCTTACATTTCAAATCGACAAAGGGGAGTAGGCTGTCCATCGTGTGCAAATGAGCAACAAAGCTCATTTGCTGAACAATTATTATTTTTTCACTTTGAAAAGATCTTTAAGGGAACTAAAAATAGATTTCTTATTTGTATAGATGGTAAAAATTATGAGCTAGACATATTTATTCCTGAATTAAAGTTAGGCATTGAATTCGATGGATATTGGCACCATCTCGAGGAGCGAATTAAAAGAGACGAAGATAAAAATAATATGTTAAAAGAAAGAGGAATAAAATTAATTAGAATAAGAAATTTTAATCTGCCAAAAATCGAGAAACATGGTGCATTTATTATTGAATACGAAAAGGAGAATACTTACAATTTAATATTTAAAGAATTGAAAAAAATAATTATCAATAACTTTCGATTAGACCAAGTACAACTTAAAGCAATCATTAATTTAAATGTTGAAAACATAGAACAAGATAAAATACAGGTATATTCTCAATATGTTGGTAAAAGAAGAGAAAACAGCATCGCAAGTACACATATTGAACTTTCTAAACAGTGGCACTCTACTAAAAACGGGGAACTATCTCCTTATCACTGTACTCATGGATCTAATAAAAAAGTATGGTGGCAGTGTAGTCAAGGGCATGAATGGCAAGCTGTGATAGTTAGTCGTACTACCAGGGGTTATGGTTGCCCTTTTTGTGCAGGTGTAAAAGTAGATAATAGCAACAGCTTGGCTACTTTATATCCAGATATATCTAAAGAGTGGAATTATAAAAAGAATAAGAATTTATCTCCCGAAAATTTTACAAGAGGATCTGGTTTAAAAGTATGGTGGCAGTGTAATCAAGGGCATGAATGGCAAGCCGTGATAGCTAGTCGTACTGGTAAGGGAAATGGCTGTCCTTATTGTTCAGGGAGGTTAGCAAGTTCAAGTAATAACTTAGCTATTAAAAATCCAGAGTTAATACTTGAATGGCATCCTATTAAAAACAGAGAGCTAGAAATTTATGATGTATTACCCTACTCTCGAAGGGAAGTATGGTGGAGGTGTACACAAGGACATGAATGGCAAGCTGAGGTACACTCCCGTGCTATAAAAGGAAATGGCTGTCCTTGTTGTTCAGGAAGGTTAGCAAGTTCAGGTAATGACATACCTATTAACGAGAAATGAGTGAACAACATGGAAGAGAAACAACAGCAAGAAATCGATCTTAACAAAGTGTATGACTACGCTGAATTTCCGGATAAGGTCAGTGGCAGATGTGATAACTGCAACTCAGCTTACTTCAAAAGTTCTGTAAAAGGTGGCGTTTTCTTACGTGAATGTAGAAAATGCGGAATGAAGAAGAGTATATAAAATAAAAATGTGTAGTTTCAATATATAGTATCTGGTCCCTTAAGAACTCAAAGGGGCCTATATCTGTTTTTATTAAGTTTTACTAATAGGTATTTGAGTTTAAGTGAGGAGGTTAAGAGCATTCAGGTATTATGGTTTAGGCTCAATGTAAGAAGGAAACTCAGAAGGATGATGTGTGTCTATTACAAATAATATATAAATAAACATAATCAATATAATACTTATCGCAATTAATGTCATGAAACGGAGAACCTTCTTAATTTTTTTATGTCTGCGAAATTGATAAAGATCAATAATATTATTCATATGAATCCTCCTACTCTTATTTATTTTAGAAACATATAATAAAAAAGGAAGATAAAACCTCCTCACTTACAACTCATAAGGTAGTTTTATCTCCCAATATAACATAATTCAACTTTTATTATACTTATAATTTTGAATTATCCGTTATTTTAAATGTTAGCAACACGGTACACAACATTGAGAATTAGATTGTGTTACATTGGGGTTTCTAGATGCAGTACCTTTTATTTTTGAAAGATAAGTTTCTTTAGTTGATAAATTAGTGTCATGTCTCTGTTGGCGAGATGCATGATCAATTACACGTTGTTCTTCTAGTAATACAAATTCTAATTCATACATCATAATCAATCACTCCTTTTTAAGCTTCTTTCTTTTGCTCTTTATTAGCCTCACTTGTGCAGCAAGTGCTTTTTTCATCTTTCACTTCTACAATTTCAATATTGCAGCAATCTTTTTCCTTCTTATTTCCTTTAAAAATTGACATTAAGCCCATTTTCATCCACCTCCGTTAAAGTTCTAATACTAAGAATAAATAGCCTGAAACAGTTGCCATTAAAAACACTGATACAACAAATGCACTTACTAATTTCTTGTGGAAAATACTCTTCAACATAATGATTTCAGGTAAGCTTGCACCAGCACCTCCTATTAGCAGTGCCATTGTCGGAGCAATAGGGAATCCATTAACAAGTAAAGCCTGGGCAATCGGTAACATCGTTGATAGACGAATGTATAATGGAACTCCAATAATAGCTGCAACAGGTATAACCCACCATTGGTTTTGATCAGAAATAAATGTTAAGAAGTTAGTTGGCACTGCTTCTTTAATAATTGCCCCTACGAATGCCCCAATTAATATATATACGAGAACTGAGCGAATTAAATCTATTGTTTCCTTAATGGATTCCTTTATATTTAACACAAGGTCTTTTCTGCGTCGTTCATCTTGTTCTGGAAGAGTGCCTTTAATCATGACTTTTCTTACTTGATCTTTATAATTTTTCTTATCTAAATACCATCCAATAATCATAGAGAAAATAAAAGTTGTAATTGTATAAATAGCTGTTACCTTTACTCCATAGATATAAGCCATCAACCCTAAAATCCAAGGATCTAATAAAGGCGAAGTAAATAAATAAGTCATTACGGTTTGGAACGGTACATTACGGTTAAGCATGGTTACGAGTAATGGAATGGTTGAGCACGAACAGAAAGGTGTTATAAAACCAAGTAGTGCTCCAGCCAAGTTTCCTAGAAAGGGATTTTTACTTCCCATCCATCTTTCAACTTTTTCGAAAGGTACGTATGCTTGAACAAAGCTGATAAAAAATGAAATACCAAGAAATAAAACCAATAAGTTCTTACTTAAAGATAAAAATTCTAATAATACTTTCGTTACTACATCTGGCATAAAGTATTCCTCCTTATAATTTGAACTTCGAAACTATGTATATTTACAATAGTTGCAAAATACAACTACTGTTTTTTAAAAAAGAGGCATTAACAGCAACTGCTGTTTCTCATAGCCTCTAAAATTAAATCAATACTTTCTAAAACTTGACCGCGTTTGTTTTCTGGTACATTAGAAAGAATTTCTTGAATATATATATTCATCTGTTTAGCAATCTCATCTTCATATTGCTCTCCTTCAGGAGTAAGTGTGATAGTTACATATCTACGGTCAGTAGGGGATTGGATACGACTTACTAAATTACGTTCTACCAACCCTTGAATATGACGACTTAATGTACTATTGTCTAGCCCTAGTGAAGACGAGAGTTCATTTAAAGATGGTTTTTTTGTGCGCTCTACCTCAAATAATATATGACTTTGTACTAGAGAAACTCCACAACATTGTGCACCTTCTTTTTCGAGTAAACCAAAGCGTCTAATTAAGATTTGAAGCATTTGACGAAATTGATGAGATTCTTTTCCTACTTCTACGTTGTTCATACTCTTTTCACCACACCTTATTTGCTTGTTGAAACAATTGTAAAATACAACTATTTCAAATGTCAATAATTAATTTACCATTTTTTTCAGAATTTTTTGTTGACGGCTTTAAAAATAGGTTATATTATCTAATTAACAAAAGAATACATTTTTATTTTTAAAATAAAAATGTTTACAAAGTTAAAGGGAGTGTTGTGAACATGTTAGCTTTAAATCAAAAATTAAATTCTTATTTTGAAACTTTTTTTACAGAGGCTGTAGAAGGAGGCACACTACCGGAAAGAGAGAAAGTTGTGGCTATTTTAACTTCAGCTACTTTGTTAAATGATCAAGCTACATTAAAGAACGCAGTCTTAACAGCTAAACAATTAGGATTCACAAAAGAAGAGATCGGTCAAATAACGGCGATTGCTATTGCTGTAAATTCTCAAAAATTAAAGGATCAAGTCGAGCTAAAGGTAGAAAGTAAACCATCTTCTACATGTTGCCAATAAGGAGCCAATCTATGGAGAATCCATATGTTATTTTAGTGAGTCCTAGGGATAATGAAGTTCAATTGGTAAAGGAGAAGGGCTATAAAACTATTTTATTAAGAAAAGAGATTTCATTTGATGAAATTTTTGATGTGGATATACCTGTTGAAATTGATTTAAATGACGAAGAAACTGTGCTAGAAAAGTGTCTCCAACTAGCTGATCAGCTAGAAATCATTTCAGTTTTTACTATGAACGAGTATAGAATTCCCTTAGCATCTAAAATAAGTGAAGTGCTGCAGTTAAAGTGCCACCTACCTTATGAAGCTAGTTTAAGATGTCGAAATAAAAAAATGGCTAGGCAAAAACTAAATGAAGCTGGTGTAGGAGAGGTTCAATATTGTCTTGTTAATTCGCAAAGTGATTTAGAGGCTGAACTAAAAGGCATAGACTTTCCCCTTATTGTCAAACCATCTAATGATTCTGGAAGTAAAAATGTTTACTTCTGTAAAGATAAAGCAGAAGTATCAACAGCTCTTCATAATATTGTACAAAGCAAGAACAATATTGTTGGTCAAAGTATTGATACAGATATACTTATTGAGGAGTTTCTAGATGGTCCTGAATTTAGTGTCGAGTCCGTAACCGTAAATGCCCAAACTACTGTAATAGGGATTACAAAGAAACTTGTCACTCCATATCCTCTTTCCATTGAAGTAGGGCATGACTTCCCTGCAAATTTAAATGCTGATGAAGAAAATGAGATAAGAAGTCTAGTAGAGCAAAGTCTAGCAGTTTTAGGTGTAGATTTTGCTGTTACTCATACTGAAGTCAAATTAACGGATAAGGGTCCAAGAATTGTGGAAGTAAACGCTAGACCTGGAGGCGATGAAATTCCACATCTTGTGAAAGCAGTCACTGGAATGGATCTTAAAGCTTTAGCTTTTCTTGTTACCTTAGGCAAAGGAATTGATTCATTAGATTTGTCTTCATCTACTGTTCCTTCTGCGTCCATTCGATTTTTGTTAGCAAATCAGGAAGGGAAAGTGTACTTTGATGAACAGTTTCAATCTGCTTCTATAAAAGAACAGAAGTGGTATGTTAACAATGGTGAATCAGTCCAACGAACCGAAAGTAATTTTAATCGTTTGGGTTATTTTATTGTCTATGGAGATGAACAGAATCCTTCATGTAGTAAAGCCGATTCTGTAGAAAAAGAATTATCTATAACAATTAAGAACCCATTGGAGATTTAAATATGCTTACAGATGTTGAAAGTAAATTTAAAGCGCTTAGTGATAAGACTAGACTTGCACTTTTACAGGAAATTTCCTGTTGTAAGGAGTTATGTGTCTCCGATTTGCAGGATAAATTTCAAATTTCTCAATCTAAGTTATCCTATCATTTAAAATTACTAGTTGAAGCAGGAATCCTTATACGTTGTGAAAGAGGAACCTGGTGTTACTATCAAGTAGATGAGAAAGAAGTCAAAGGTATTTTATCACCTATTATCTACCAAGAAATCATAAAAAACAGTGAGTCAGAGTAACTCACTGTTTTTTGTATTAAAAGCATTCTTTATAGGAATCTGCAGCTTTTTGGAAGTCTCCTAACTGGAAGTAAACATCGGCCACTTTTTTACAGACATAATCACATGGCATAGATTGTTCCACTAAAATTCTTTTTGCTTCACTGTAATTTCTTAACGATTCTTCTGTATTAGATAATTTATAATTAATATCTCCTAAAAGTTCAAATGCTTGTGCCTTATGTTTATTAACATCATTTATATCTATAATGTCTTCACATATAGAAGAAGCCTTTACGTATTCTTCTTGTAAATAGTACACTCTTGCAAGTTCTACTTGCGCGTTCATAATTCTTGCTTCTTCTGCATTCACATTCTTATAAATGTTTATAGCTGTTCTCAAATCAAGCTCAGCTTGATAATAGTCTTCTTGGTAAGAAAATAAAATTCCTAGGTTTGTATAGGTACCAGCCTCATGGTACTTATTTTCACTAAGTTTAAAGTATTTAAGAGCCCGTTCATAAGAGCTTTTGGCATCTTTATAACGTTTTAACTCCATATTACAAATTCCTAGAGCCATAAAAATTTCTCCGGATTTATAAAAGGTACCTAGACTGTCATTTAAATCCCTTGCTTCTTCTAAAAAATTAATGGCAGAATAAAATTCCTTTAATTTACCGTGGACAACTCCTAAATTAACCAAGATGGATATTCTTATCATTCCACTAATTTGATCATAAATCATAATACGATAAGCCTTATTTAGAATATGAAGTGCTTTTTCATTATTATTAACCTGGCTATGGCTAGAGCCAAGAGAATCTAAAGAACGAAGCATTTCATTCGTATGTTTACCTTTTTCAAGCTCGGAAAAACTCTTTTCAAAGAAAGTAATGGCATGGTTATAGTCTTTTTTATACTCGTAATACTTTCCGTGTATCCACATCAAAATGCCTTTGTCATATTCATTTAAATCGTTTCGAGATAAATATTCTTTATTTTGAATAAATGCTTCAACTTTATCAAATGAATTCGCATTTACTTGGTTTTCTGCAGTTTTTATTTCTTTTTTTACTTGGGATAAAAGTAAGTCTTTATTTTCTATAGTTTTAAAGAAATCATCGACTGTACAATCTAGTTTCTCGCTTAACTTTTCTAATACATCAAATGAAGGCTGAACAAGGCCTTTTTCAATTTGGCTTAGATAGCTTCTAGTAATGATGCCCTCTGATAAATCTTGCTGCGTTAACTTTGATTCTTTTCTTAATTCTTTTATGCGCTGTCCTAACATAAAAACTACCCCAATCTTTTCTTTATTTACCTATCTCTATTATTAACATTTTTGAACAAAATGTAAATAGTTTGTTAAATGTTCAAAATGTGTTGACAAAGAATTCCACATCTATTACTATTTACTTATGAATTAACATTTATAACAAAACTTATAAATAAACAAAAATGTTAACTAATGTTATATGGTGTAAAAAAGGAGGAAGATAAAGATAAAGTTTGAAGATTACTAATTAATAAGGTTAAAACTTCCATAATTATGATGACAGTTAGGGAAACTTAATTAAAATAATTTGAATATTCAAAAAGGGGAGGAAACGATGAAATTGAAATATAAGATGTGGTTTATGTACGCTACGATGGCAGCAGCCGTTATTATCTCTATGGCAGATCCAGTTTGGCCAAGACTTTAAACAAAGGAACAAACTTATTAAAGAACAATCAAAAATACTCTAATAATGGGGGAATTGAAATGAAATTGAAGTATAAGACTTGGTTTATGTACGCTACGATGGCAGCAGCCGTTATTATCTCTATGGCAGATCCAGTCTGGCCAAGACTTTAAATAAGGGAACAAACCTATTAAGGAACAATCAAAAATACTCTAATAATAGGAGAATTAAAATGAAATTGAAATATAAGATGTGGCTTATGTACGCTACGATGGCAGCAGCCGTTATTATCTCTATGGCAGATCCAGTTTGGCCATAAGAAGAAATTAGGGGGATTACTTGATGAATATTTTACTAGTTTCAAACTTTGAAGGTGGCTTTCAACCCAATACCATTGCTACCGCAGCCACTCCATTAATTAAAGCAGGTTTTAACGTTTCAGTTTTAGATACTTACGTTGAAGGAATAATTGAAGAAAAGTTTTCTGATAAAGACTTAATTGCCATTTCTATTCCATTGTTTGACGCAGTTCATGCTGGAATCGAAATTGCAAAACGTGCCGCAGATCTTAATCCAAAAGCTCACATAACTTTTTTTGGACAACATGCCACGATTAACGCTAATCGTTTAGCTGGAAAGTATAGTAACTCCTGTATTTGTGGGGAGTGGGAACACCCATTAACCCTATTAGCTAAACATCTTTCTGGCGATGTACAAGAGAACATCCCAGGATTATTAAGTGCAGAGCAAGCAATAAAAGGAGAATCCATACATCCTTACATGGCACGTAATCACCTAGACATACCTTCACGAGATTTATTACCACCATTGTATAAATACCCTCAAAAACAAATTAATCATATTTTAGGATCAGAAGAAGTTGTAGGCTCTACTGAAATTGCAAGGGGCTGTCATCACAAATGCTTATACTGTTCAGTATTTGCAGCATACGATGGCAAAGTCATTTTAGTTCCAGAGGATATCGTGTTAACAGATATTCGAAATTTAGTTGCAGGGGGAATGACTCACCTTACATTCATTGATGCAGATTTCTTTAATGCAAAATATCATGGAATCAAAATTTTACGAAAGCTTCACGAAGAATTTCCTGACTTAACATATGATTTTACCACTCGCGTAGATCACATCTTAGAAAATAAAGAAACTCTTTTAGAAATGAAGAACCTAGGAGTTAAATTTATTACGTCAGCATTAGAATTCCCTTCTGAAGAAGTACTTGATGCGGTTGCTAAGAATACTACCGTTTCAGACATTGAGGAAGCGATTGCCTACTTGAGAGAGATTGATATCAAATTAAATCCAACATTTATCATGTTTAATCCATGGACTAAATTTGAAGACCTTACAACATTCAGAACTTTTGTAGAGGATAACCAACTAGGAAATATTGTAGATCCAATTCAATATGAAACAAGACTGTATTTATATAAAGGCTCTCCATTATTACATAAGGAGTCTATTAAAGCCTTGGATTTAGAAGAACATGAGTTCCATTATGACTGGAAGCATCCAGATCCTAAACTCGACGAGCTTTATTTTGAAATGTTAACACCAGCTGAAGAGGGCATCTTTAAGCGATGCTGCTTGAAGTGTTAAGGAGGAATAACTAGTGGCTGAGAAATCTATGGTAGCAGCTCCTGTTGGACAAACACATGTCTTACCAAAGCTAGATCCTTACGCAGAAACAAAGAAGAAACTGATAGCAGAATTCATCGGGACCTATTTTCTTGTTTTTGCAGGGACAGGAGCAATTGTCGTCGACACTCTAACAAAGAGTTTAACTCATGTTGGAGTAGCCATCACGTTTGGTTTAGTTGTACTGGCTTTAATTTATTCATTTGGGCATATCTCAGGAGCTCATTTTAATCCAGCAGTCACACTCGCTTTTCTATTTCTTGGTGAAATCAATAAAAGAGAAGCAACATTATACCTTTTTACTCAATTAATTGCTGCATCTGCATCAAGCATAACTTTATTACTTATGTTTGGGGACGTAGCACACTTAGGAGCTACTCTACCTAGTGGTTCTTGGATACAAAGCTTCGTTTTAGAGTTTGTTTTGACCTTTGTACTAATGATGGTGATTTTAACATCAGCTGTACATGGTAAAGCAGTCAAAGCATTTGCTGGCATGGCAATAGGAGCAACTGTAGCTTTAGAAGCCATGTTTGGTGGTCCAATTAGTGGGGCCTCAATGAATCCTGCTCGATCATTTGGACCTGCAATCGTATCAGGTACAGTTAGTACGCTATGGATCTACCTAATAGCTACTGTATTAGGTGCCATTAGTGCTGCATTCATTTATAAAACACTTCATGAAGAAGAGTAAAAAATTAGGGGGATAAAAAAATGAAAACTGCAAAATTAGTATTACTTGGGGGATTTTTAGGAGCTGGTAAGACGACTACAATGATTAACTCTGCTTTAAAACTTGAAGAGCAAGGTTATCGTGTTGCGATTGTAACGAATGACCAAGGAAAAGAATTAATTGATACTGAGTTAGCTCGTAAAAATGGTTTAGATACAAAAGAAGTAACAGGCGGTTGCTTCTGCTGTCAATTTGAAGATTTATATGAGAATTTAACAGGTTTATTAGAGGAAAAGCAACCGGATGTCATTATTGCAGAAGCTGTAGGAAGTTGTACAGATTTAGCTGCTACCGTGATTCAGCCTTTAAAACAGTATTATTCAGAACAGTTTAAGACTGCACCTTTAACAATTGTTGTAGATCCAGCTAGATTAATGCATGAATTAAATGCAACGGATGAAACAAGACCTTCTTTTTCACAATCAGTAAGTTATATCTTTGAAAAGCAATTAGCTGAAGCAGATATCATTACGCTAAACAAATTAGATCGCTACTCTTCTGAAGAAGTTGAAAAGCTATATAACTATTTACAACAACGTTATCCGCAAACTGTTATCCAAACAATTTCCGCAGAACGTGGAGATAACCTTGATGTACTTACAGAAACATGGTTAACAACGGATTTAGGTGGAGATAAAGTACTTGATATCGATTACGAACGCTACGCGGAAGGGGAAGCTCAATTAGCTTGGATGAATATTTTGGGTGATCTAAGTTCTGATCAAGATGTAGATCCACGCCAATGGGCTAAAAGCTTCTTAGATAAATTAAATGCCCACTTTATAAGAGAAAAAATGGCTATTGCTCATTTAAAAGTTCATGTAGGACTTGAAGAAGGATATGTGAAGGCGAGCATGGTTCATACAGGCGATGAACCGACGTTTACGGAGGAAAACGTACAAAATGCAAAACAACTAAGAGTTGTTTTAAATATCCGTATTGAAGCATCTCCAGCTATCTTAAACCTAGTGGTAGCAGATGCGATTGGAGCTCTTAATCAAGAGTTAGGAACAAAGTGGAATGAAACATACAATGAGTGCTTTAGCCCATTACCACCAAAACCGGTTCATCGTTTATACGAAGTAATATAAGGAGGAGATATAAATGAAATCAAGCAATTTAATCGAAATCTTTCCAAGTGTACCGAGTGTTCAAGGAGACTGTTGTGATTCAGATTCTAATGTGGAAGTAGAATCTGGTTGCTGTGAAGATAGCCAAAATTTTTATGAAGAAAGCCTTGAATTAAAAGAGCAATTAAAAGAGCACTTTGATAAATCAGTAAACGTCCATCTTTATAATTACGATATTTCAATGGATCGAGTAATGGCTCAGAAAAAGCTCAGTCAATTGATTAAGAAAAGAGGGTTTCAACATATAAGCGAGGATACAATCCTTAAGTATGTAACGCCAGCTGTTGTTGTAAATGGGAACTTAGTAAGCTTTGCAACGAAACCTCACTTAGAGCTAGTAGTAAAGGAATTTAGCTAAGGAATAAGGAGCCAGCTTATCGGCTCCTTATTTATAGTAAGACTTATATAGATAAATAAAACATTGGCTTCCTAAATAGAGAGATAAACTTCCTCAAAGGTAAGAGACTATATCATATATGAAGGGGATTGAAGAATAAGATGCAAAATCAGAAGATAAGTGGAGATATAGCAGTTCAACCAAGTATAGGAAAGAAATTAAATTTCGGAACAAACCCTCTAACAGGCTTAATTATCTCGATTGTAACGACAACCTTCTTTGTACTAACGAATATTATTCCTACAAGTTCCTTTTTAACATTTATGGGGTTATGTGTTGTCGCATGGTTAGCTGCGGAAAATGGAGGAAACGATGTTTCTAAAGGTGTGTCCTCGTTAGTAGCTTCTGGCTATGCTAGTGCGTTAACAGCTATTATATATGGTGTTATCATGACAGCAATTGGAGGAGTATGTTCCTTTTTTCTTGCTTCTAAATTAGTCGGTTTATTTACTGCAGGTTTAATGAATCCAGACTATCAACTTACAGGCATTATGGCTTTAGCTATGGCACTAGGAGCAACTCTTTGGGTAGCACTTGCCACTAAATTCTCGTTACCTGTTTCTACAACTCATGCCATTATCGGAGCAGTCATTCTAGTTGCATGTATTTCGCAGGGGGTATCTAGTGTTTTATGGGGGAATCTTGGAAGTAAATTTGTTTTACCATTACTTCTTAGTCCCGTATTAGGTTTATGTATAGCTTGGTTACTTAATTTATTTATAGACAAAATTAAAATCAATCCACAAGTAGGAAAAGGTATTGCATGGATATCTAGTGGCTTAATTTGTTTTGTTCGATCCGTCAATGATACGCCAAAAATTGTAGCTATAGCTTTACTAGTCTCTGTATTAAATGGTTCCTCAGAACAAAGCAATACCTTACCATTTTCATTCTTCATTTTAGTTACTGTAGCAATGAGCTTAGGAAGCTTAATTAAAGGGCTACCAGTAACGGAATTGTTAGCAAAAAAAGTGACCAAATTAGATGAAAATAGCTCTTTATCAGCAGTGTTCACTACTACTTCATTAGTTATGGCATCAAGTCAATTTGGATTACCGGCTTCTACAACCCATGTAAGTACTTCTTCTATTATTGGAGCTGGATTAAAGAATGGACGTAAAGCGATGAATTTCGGAGTTATTAGGGAAATTATTCTATCATGGGTTGTTACTTTACCAGGCGCCGGAATTATTGCAATGATTTTCTACTATATTCTAAAGTTAATCCTTTAACAGCCATTATATTTTCATACTATTGACTAAATATAAGAACATTTTTGAGATTCATAAAAAAGCCTGCCTCCGTTAAGAGGTAGGCTTTTCATTTAACAACAAGATTTAGGATCCTTTTCGTTAGGACCTACATCGGATCCGATTTTATGAACATCACTATCTGCTTTTGTATAAAAGAATTCCCATTCATTGCCGTCTGGATCTGTTACCCAAAATTTATCTTGAACAGCATAGCAACAAGTTGTATCCATCTCCTCACGAGCAAAGAACCCTTCTTTCTCTAATCGTTCTTTATGAGCAGTTACTTCTTCTACGTTACCAACTTGGAAACCAAAGTGGTTCACTTGATTCCCGTTTACCTCATCACGTACATTTAGAGTAAAGTTAAGTCCTGGTTCATCTAATAGAAACTTCGCATAGTCTTCTTTTACCTTCTCAGGTTTTACGCCAAATACCTTTTGATAAAACTCAATTGATTGTTCTAAATTAGTTACGTTAATTCCCACATGAACATATTTCATTTAAAATTCCTCCTTAGTAATATAAGCTCTACATTAAATCAAAAAAAGTTGATATATAGGGTGAAAAAATAAGGATAAAATTATCCTTTTTCATTTTTAAATAAACAACATAGCTCCTCAGACAATAAATGATTTAGCTCTTCGTTGTTTAGATCAT
>Ga0268255_10001370_pt1 | contig 14425 bp, 13 predicted proteins | sample AgamicOrMarz_FD_200256 | JGI IMG/M metagenome (GOLD analysis project Ga0268255, IMG submission 200256) | Agave microbial communities from Guanajuato, Mexico - Or.Ma.rz (v2) (version 3) | ecosystem: Host-associated > Plants > Phyllosphere > Phylloplane/Leaf | place: Guanajuato, Mexico...
TTAGTTCAATGAATTATTTTTTAAGCAATTTCCTCATTATTTTCGTCTTTTTCGATCAAACGCTTGTTAAGATAGATATTATTTCTTCATCAAAATACTGTAGTGCATAACACATTATTGCAAACCTAAACGTGCAGTTCGGGTCTGCATGACTTATGCTAAACTTATCTGCCAAGCGTGAAACCAAACGACATGACAAAAAACTGGGCTGACCCCGAAGCGAAAGCTGAAGCTGAACGTTATGACAATCCTATTCCAAGCCGTACTCTTATTTTAGATACATTGGAACAATTGCAGACACCGCAATCTCATGCAGAACTTGTCGATCATTTTAATATTCATGACCAAAAAAGTATTGAAGCTCTAAGTCACCGCTTAAGTGCCATGGTTCGTGACGGACAAATCATGAAAGACGGTTTTAAATTTCAGTTGGTGGCAGATCAACCAACCTATGAAGCAACTGTTTATATTAATAGTAAAGGTTTAGGTACGGCACATATTGATGGTCAAACTGATCTTTTACTTCCTGAACGCGAATTACGTTTAGTATTTAATGGTGACCGAGTTAGAGTGCGCCAGACTTCGGTTGACCGTAAAGGTAAACCATGGGGTTTTATCACAGAAGTTTTACAGCATCGCGTTAAACAATTAATTGGTAAATTGTCAGTTCACGATGGCGAATATTTTATTCAACCCAACAATCCAAATCAGCACCAACCAATTCCTTTAGAAAAAGAATTGGTAACACACGCTAAAGCAAATGTTGGCGATATGCTACGTGTCGCAATAGATAGTTATCCGACTCGTGAAGAGTTTGCGACGGCGCATATTATTCAGTCTATGGCCGATAAAGCTGATACAGAAATTATTATTCCACAGACCATTCTTGAATTTGGTTTGCCATATGAGTTTCCGGATCAAGTCTTAAAAGAAGCTGAAAGTTTTAAAGAGCCATCCGCTCAAGATCGTGAAGGCCGTATTGATTTAAGAGATTTAGCATTAGTTACGATCGATGGTGAAGATGCTCGAGATTTTGATGATGCGGTTTATGCAGAAAAACGTCCAGGCGGTGGTTACCGTGTAGTCGTCGCAATTGCTGATGTTAGCCATTATGTCCGCTTAGACTCAGCCCTCAATGAAGAAGCTGAGGAACGAGGAACTTCGGTATACTTCCCGCACTTTGTATTACCGATGCTACCAGAGGCTTTGTCAAACGGTTTGTGCTCTCTGAACCCTCATGTAGACCGTCTATGTATGGTCTGTGACTTAAAACTCTCTCGTACAGGCCGTGTAACAGGTTATGAATTTTATCCATCAGTCATGCATTCAAAAGCACGTTTGACCTATACACAGGTAGCACAATATTTTGACGGCGCCACAGATGCGATTCCAAAAGATCGTGATGTTCATAAATCTTTAAATACGCTTTTCCAGCTTTATCAGATTTTGAAAAATTTACGTGCTGATCGTCATGCAATGGAATTTGAAACCATTGAAACCTACATGACTTTTGATGAGCTAGGCGGGATTAAAGAAATTTTGCCACGTACACGTAATGAAGCACATAAGCTCATTGAAGAATGTATGTTACTTGCTAACGTTGCTGCCGCAGAATATGCATTAGAACATGATGTTCCAATGTTATATCGCGTGCATGAAGCTCCAGAGTTTTCACGTATTCAGAAAGTAAAAGACTTTGTAAAATTACTGGGTCTACCCTTCCCTGACCAGCCAACTCAAGCAGACTATCAAAGAGTTATTGAAGCAACCAAAGATCGTATTGATGCACCAAGCATTCATGCCGTTTTATTACGCTCAATGATGCAAGCTTATTATGGCGCAAAAAATGCAGGGCACTATGGTTTGGCTTATGAAGCTTATACACATTTCACTTCGCCAATCCGTCGTTACCCAGATTTATTATTGCACCGTGCCATTAAAGCACATCTCAAACAAAAGCCTTATCCACTCTCTGGTGCTGCACTAGATGATGCAGGTGAACATTTCTCTCAAACAGAACGCCGTGCTGATGAAGCATCTCGCAGCGTAACGACTTGGTTGAAGTGCCACTACATGCAACAGCATTTAGGGGATGAGTTTATTGGTATTGTGAGTGCGGTAACCGAATTTGGTTTGTTTGTGACGCTGAAAGATCTATATGTCGATGGCATGATTCATATTAGCCAACTCGGCGATGACTTCTTTATTTATGACCAAGCGAGCCAAAATCTGGTAGGACAAAATCGTGGTCAAGTCTTTGGTCTAGGCGATGAAGTTAAAATTCAGGTTGCGGGCGTCAATCTGGAAGAACGTAAAATTGACTTTCAGCTTATTAAGCAAGTTACCCATGCAGGCCGAGTAGTTCGTAGTCGTGCACCACGCACCACTAAAACAGCTGCTCAGGCTAACGAAGAGGTCTTTAGCAAACCAACTGTTAGTAGCGACGGTGAAAGACCTGTTCATAAAAAGAAAGAAAAAAGTAAGCCAAGTTCTTACACCAAAAAATCTGGTAAAAAAACCTCAGCAAAAGCTGAGGCTAAACCAGAGAAGGTGAAGAAGAAATCTAAGCCTAAAAAGAAAAAGTCGAATGCAAAATCAAAGGCAGAATAGTGGGTAAATAATTATCACGTTTCAGTAATAAGTCTCCAATAGGAGGCTTATTTCTTTTTAAAAAGGGTTATTTTACACATTAAGCTTGATTTCCGGCTTGAGAGGACCTACATCTAATACCATGTTTAAAAAATAATGTGGCTATTAGCAATGACTTTACAGCAAGCGACTTTACCAACTCCGCGTTTTGACCAAATTAAATTAGAAAATTTAAAACAAGACATCCAGCAAGCAATTCAAGCAGGTCAGGAATTTTTAAATACTCTTACAGCTGCACCTACAGATAGAGCACAGCAACTTTCCGTACTTGAGCAAGTCGATACGCTTGAGAATAATCTGAGTGAATCATGGGGCGTTCTATCGCATTTAAATGCGGTAATGAGTAATGCAGAAACGAGAGAAGTTTATCAATCCTTATTACCAGCATTGAGTGAATATTACACTCAGCTTGGTCAACACACAGCACTTTATCAGACATATCAACACATCCATGATGATCAAAGCTATACATTGCTTAGCCCAGCCCAACAAAGTGCTATTCGCCTCGCTTTACGTGACTTTAAACTTTCTGGTGTAGCCTTAGAAGGTGAAGAGAAAAAACGTTATGCAGAGATTTCTGCACGTCTTTCACAGCTTTCTTCTGATTTTTCAAACCACGTACTTGATGCAACACAGGCTTACTTTAAACCACTTACCGAAGATCAATTAAAAGGCCTTCCAGAAAGTAATATTGAGCTATTAAAACAATACGGCAAACAACGTGAACTCGACCAAGCTGTAGCAACTCTCGATTTCCCAGCATATTTTGCGATCATGACTTATGCAGATGACCGTGCATTGCGTGAAGAGCTTTATAGAGCTTATGTAACTCGCGCATCTGATCAGTCTGAACAAACTGAGTTTGATAACAGCAAAATTATGGAAGAAATTTTGAGTCTTCGTCAGGAAATGGCGAAACTACTTGGTTTTAATAACTATGCTGAATATTCTCTGGCAAGCAAAATGGCGCCAGACGTAAAAACAGTACATGAGTTTTTGGTTGATCTAGCAGAACATGCGCGTACTCCTGCGCGTCAAGAAGTTGCCGAACTTCAAGAAATTGCCAAAGAAGATGGTGTAGATGAACTCAAACCTTGGGATACAACATACTATTCTGAAAAGCTTAAACAGCAACAATTCAACTTATCTCAAGAAGCTTTAAAACCCTATTTCCCTGCTCCTAAAGTTCTTCAGGGATTATTCCAGATTGTGCAGCGCCTATACGGCATTAATATTATCGAAAGACAAGCACCTGTCTGGCATCCAGATGCACGTTATTTTGAATTAGAAGACCAAGGCCAAGTGATTGGTGGATTCTTCTTTGACATCTATGCTCGTACGGGCAAACGTGGTGGTGCATGGATGAATGGTTTCCGCTCACGCATGCAGACGCTTCATGGCTTACAAAAACCAATTTGCTATATGGTGTGTAATTTCACCCCTCCGGTAGGTGATCAACCTGCTTTATTGACTCATGACGAAGTGATTACTTTATTCCACGAGTTCGGACATGGTTTACATCACATGCTGACAGAGGTAGATAACATCTCGGTTGCAGGAACGCACGGTGTTGCTTGGGATGCAGTAGAGCTACCAAGCCAGTTTATGGAATTCTGGTCATGGGATAAAGAAAGCCTTGATGTACTAAGTGAACACATCGATAGTAAACAAACTTTGCCACAAGAGTTACTGGATGCTTTATTAAATGCCCGATTCTTCCAATCTGGTATGCAAACTTTGCGTCAGCTTGAATTTGCATTGTTTGACTTGACCATTCACACAAAAACGCCTGCACTAAACAGTGAGCAAATTCAGCAGACCTTAAACGACATTCGTAAGCAGTATGCAGTCGTTCCTACTGTCGACTACAACCGTTTCCAACATAGTTTTAGTCATATTTTTGCTGGTGGTTATGCCGCGGGTTATTACTCTTACAAATGGGCAGAAGTCTTAGCAAGTGATGCGTTTGATCGTTTTGAAAATGAAGGTATTTTTAACACTCAAACAGGTAAAGAATTCCGTCAGGCAATTTTAGCTGTGGGTGGAAAAGACACCGCGCTTGAGGCATTTGTTAATTTCCGTGGGCGCGAACCTAAAATTGACGCGTTGTTACGTCATCAAGGTTGGACGAATGACAACAAAACCGCTTAAACTATGGGCCTAAATTGATCGTGTGGTTAGGGTGATAAAGATGAAAAAACGTTTCATTGCTGGGGCAAAATGTCCAAAATGTGAAGCCATGGATCGGATTGTCATGCTAACCACCGCAGAAGATGAATGGATTGAATGTATTGAATGCGGTTATAGCGAAAATCGTCCAACTCATGTTGATGAGCCTGAGACGCCTGCTATACCTGATGAAATTGGGGTAATACAGTTCAAGCCACGTCGTCCCGACTAAAGGTCTTAAACATGCCACTACAAAGAAAACAAAACTCAAAATTATTATGGATTTTAATTGGGGGCTTAAGCATTCTCGTAGTGCTTTTTTTTGCAGCACAATGGTTTTTTAAAAAAACTGAGTCGTCAGCACCACTGGTTGATCCTCAACCTGTATCGACGCCCGCTCCTGCTAAACCTGCTGAGCCATTACCAAGTTCTGAACCCTTAGCTGAAAATGCAAGTTCTCAGCAACTTGTCAGTGAGAATGTGCTTAAAGAACCTGTACCAGCCCAAGAGTCTTTAGCAAAAGAAGAAGTATCAAAACTTGAAGATATCCAACGCCAGTTAAAAGAACAGGAATCCACCTTAAAAGCTCAGCATGCTGATGCTGATCAATTAGCTAAACTCAAAGAAGAACAAGTTAAATTGCTTGAAGCTCAGCTTAAACAGCAATAGTTTTTGAGCGGACTCTTAAAAAAGCTAAAGTCATCTATCTTTAGCTTTTTTATTTGGATTTAAAAATAGTATTAATTATCTTTTTCTAAATTTACTCAATCTACTTATAAAAAAAGCCCTCCTTTAGGAAGGCTTTTTTTATAACCGATACTTTAATTTAAGTTAATGATACCAACCGAATAACTTAAATACATATGGTACGTAGGTCACTAATACCAGTGATGAGAACAAAACAATAATTGGTAGCAACCAGCGCTCATAACGGAAGTAGAAACTTGTATATTTCTCTTTCGCTTCGGCATCAGCCGCATTCACTTCATCATCTCCGACGGACAACCGCGTGAGTAGATGGTTCAAGGCAACTGGTGGTGTTACATAACCAAATTCGAATGCAACCAATACAATCATCCAGAAATGAATTGGATGAATACCATTTTCGTATGCCACAGGTGCAATAGTTGCAGCAACTAAAATTACAGCACCAAATGGGTCTGTACACATACCAATAATGGCAAGTAATAACGCAATACATGCAAGTGAGATATAAATACTGCCTAAATGGGTCGGCAATAATTCAACCACTTCAGAGCGTTCAATTAAACCACCTACACTTGCAGACAATGCCATCAAGATAATTAGAGCACCAATATGACCTACAGTTTCTGAGGTCGCAAAACGAAGTGCTCCACCAAAACCAAGACGGAATTGAGAACTATGCGGATCATGCGCACGAAGGAATGGTGATTTTTGTTCGTGTTCACGAACAATCGCCTCATGAATATTAATTGCAGGAGCTTCTTTGGTAGCGACCAATTTGTCATACAAGATCATTGCGATGAGGACTAATGGCAAAATTACTGGTGCAGTAAACTCATTCATTCCTGTATCTAGCGCATATTTATAGATCGCAAGAACAACAGCAGTGATCAGAATATATGGAATTACGGGTACAAAGGCACGCATCATGCCTGGAATCGCAACTTTTGGTGAATTTACACGGAATTTTTCTTCAGCCAAAAGTAAGGAAACACCCAAGAAAATAAATGCAGTTAACCAAAATACATAAATACCATGACCAAACAATTCATCGGACGTTACATGGCGGCTATCAAGCATTGCAATTAAAACGACCAATAGACATGGACGTACAACTACACCTAAAGAACCAGACATGGCAGACACAGCCAACGCATATTGACGGCGAGCACCTGCATTCCAGACTTCTTTATAAATAATTGCACCAGCTGCGATTACGAAAATACCTGATGCACCTGTATAGGCTGTTGGTACAGCAGCAGCAATTAGAATTAACCACGTTAAAGTTTCTGGCGCCAAGTTCCATGGACGAAGCACATTAAGAAACAAATCCATAACACGTGTTTGAGTCAAAAGCATACCTGCCCAAATAAATAAGGCAAGGTTTAAGAAAATACCTGAGAACTCAACCAATAAACCAAGGTAAATCCCTTGCCCCATTGGGTAATCCATAAAGAACGTGAATACGATACCTGTAATTAGTGCCATGTAAGCATATAAAGGCACCGATAGTAAGGCTAAACCTATATTACCGCCTTCACGTTTTGGTGGAGGTGAGACAAATAATTGATACAAACTAATTAAGGTCAGTACAACAAATAGAATCATCCAGATCCAGTAAATCGTTACTGTTTCATAGGTAGGTGTTACCCCAGAATTTATGACTGAACGATACTGACTAATTACCGAGAAGCTAAGTAGTGCATTACCAATCAACATAAAGAGTGAATACACTTTGTAATCTATTTTTGTTGCCGGATTACGCAAGCCAATATGGTGATATTTCAACGATGCAGTGATCGCAGAAATCAAAACCATAAAGATGAGTAAAATAGCGCGGTTCTCTGTACCGAATTTAAAAATACCAAAGAAACCTGTCTCGATAGCACGGTAAGTACGTACTCCTGGGTTAGCTTCAATATATTTAATAGTTTTATCATACGCCTGATATTTTTCATCGCATTGTTGCTGCGCTGCGAGTAGTGATGCACGGACATCACTTTCCGATGCTGCACCAAAGAAACTTGCGAAATCATCAGATGCATTCGCTTTCATTTGTTCTTTTACTTGAGCATCGATATTTGGATGTCGATCACAAGTTGGCTTTTCTGGCTCAGCACGCAAAAAAGAATATTGCATACCTGTAGCAGGGTCACCATAGAGGCGCTCCCCGATACGTAATAATTGTCCGTGGATCATTTCCCCGGTACCAATAATTAGAGTCATTAATAGCAGAATAAGGATGACGAATGTTGAGATCCATTCGTTCCAGATATAACCCAGCAGACCTAATCCAGATCTTTTTTCTTGATGTTCTTGCATAAATATTCCAATTTTGTTCTCTCAAAAACCTGTAAAAACAGGAGTTTGAGTCATGCAATTTTCTTGGTCAGGGGTTAAATCCATCCCCCTTCTACCAATCCCTTTATTCAACGATCAAATTTGCATCAAACTTTATGAATAAAGAATGACTAAAATCACTTTTTTAACAGTTTGTATTGTCAATGTTTCTTTTTTAATCTCTGCACAAGCCAATAGCATCCCCCAAAAATTGCTCCACCTATCGCTCCATATAAATGGGCCTCAGTTAAAACAGGACTTCCTATTAACTGGGCAGTTCCTGTTTGCCCGAATGTATTTTCCCATATGAGTTTAGCTACGATTAATCCTAGAACCAAAAAAGCAAAATTACGCTCTTTACGATATTGCAAATATACTAAAGCAACCGCTGTATATAGCCCATGTAATACACCAGACAGCCCTGCATACGCTTCGATATAAGGTAAATAAAAGTAGAACACCAAACTAATAAAAGGTGGCAACAGCAAAAGCAGGCTTAAAATATGCCATGCTTTTGTATGTGAAAAGATAAAGGGTAAACAGGCAAATGCCATCATATTTAAAAGAAAATGAATCCAACCTACATGAACCCAGTGCGCTGTCCATAAACGCCAGAATTCGCCAAGTAAACTTTCACGCCAATAAATAAAAGTATCAGGAAACACCTGTAGACACGCAGAAATGGAAATGCACACTGCGACCAAAAGCACTTTACTATTCAGTACATGATCCTTCATGGCACACTCCTTGAAATTAAACTTCTTGCAATTATTGTAGAACTTAACAATAGACTCGCAAGAAGTTAGTCTTTCAAATATTTTTACTGCGCTGCTGGTGTAGTAGATGAATCCGCAGGAACTTCAGAAGCAGCTCCGCCATCAAACAATTCATCTAGCTCTGCTGCACCTTCATTCTTATCATCCCAGAAATGAGACATTCCATCATCTCCGGTACGTACGCCAGTATGCTCGGTCCAGTAACGGTCAGAGATACCACGTACAATAAGGCCTGCCATACTATCAATTAACTTAAAGTTCGGATTGACAGGTTTATCATCAGCTTGAGATGCCGCATATGATCTTAATGCATCACGAATTTTTGCATCATCACCACTTGCTTGGGCAGCCACTGCATATAAAGCATGAGATAAGCGAACACCTTTTTGCTCGCCTAGTTGCACTGACTGTTTCAAAGTTTGATATGGATCTGGCTTACCCTCATCTGCACCAGGTAATAAAGTCCAGATAACAGCACGCGTTGCGTTAGGCGCTCCCCAGAATTTTTCATTATCTAGGCAGACCATCCCCCGCTCTACAATAGCAGCGATATCTTTAGGAACATTAACTGCGCCACCAGAGTTAATATCATTGGTCACAGCTTGTAGACCGCTGATCATTCCCATTAAATAGACAGTTTGATCTAAGTCACTACGCATCGTTGGACAAGAATCACCTAAATGATATTTATATTTAGATTCCCAACGGTCAGCAAATAACTTATAACCCGTATATTGACGTTCAGCAGCAATTGCAGCCCAACGTTTTTGTGCAATACGAGCATCCTGAGCTTCTGTTACCTGTCCCGCTTTTGAAGCCCGCAAATAACGTAATTCTGCCTCTAAAGCCTGATTTTCAGCACAGACACCCGACGCTGCATATAGCAAAACTGCAACACGTGTAGGGTCTGCTCCCATACCTTTAGTAGACATAATTGCTGGAGTTAAAGCATTACCTGAATTACAGACCATTTCAGCATCTTGCATAGCAAGAATAGGTGGAATCATATGCTTTTCAGTAAAACCTAAAGCAACATTGGCTCCGGTTTTTACCACATAAGAACAACCTGATAAAACTGAAGCTGCAAGAAAACTCACCGCCAAACCTTGGCTTATTTTTTGGACTTTAGACATCTTCCTGTCCTCTATGTAATTTGTTTTTTCCTTTTCAGATGTACATTAGCAGATGCATATCTTGAATAAAAGAGTAATTACTCTAATTGTAGCGCTTATACTTTGACACACTTCACAGCAGATAAAATTGACAGTTTTTCAGGGAAACAGAAATTTTAGGCAAAAAAAAGTAGCATTGCGACGGTTCAGCACATGCTACTTATTAACTGAGATAAGCTTTTAACGGCTTATATTATTTTTGTTCTATATAATCCTTAAGTAAAGTTCCTGCTCTTCCTACTACTACAGCCATAACTACTGCAATTAACAGAAACATCCACATTGAAATCTCCATGAGAGACCTCCTTACTACAATCGCACCCAGTAATAAACTGGACACTTGATGAAATTAATCGACTAACCAATTTAATAATTGACTGATCGACGACCTTGCATCCTCTGTCTCTTAACTTTGTTAAAATTAACTTTGTTAAGATGTTCCCTGAGTAAAGTTCCTGCTCTTCCTATTACCACTGCCAAAATTATGGCAATGACCAAGAACGACCATGTTGGCATCTCCATTTTGAGACCTCCGACACACTTTACGTTGGTGTTTGTACTTTAACCGATCAAATAAATACCCGTAGGCGAAATTGTCAGACAATCACCTTTCCTTCGCTTTTTTCTATATTTTAATTAGACAATCCTGAACTCAAGCAAGAAAATAATTATTAACTTTCTGTTTTTTATAATTTTTAAATAAATATACAAATGTAGAATTGTCTAACAATTAATAGAGTTTTTCTAAAACTTTTATCCTTTTCCACTGCTGAATAGGAAGCTGATCGTACCAAATAATAGCTATTTTCGTAGGTCCTCCTTCAAAATAAACGACTATGAATATCTGATAATCAATTATTTTAATAATTGCTAACCGGTGAATCGCGTTTTGAGAGGTGTATGCAACCGACCATAATTTTTGATCTAAATATACAATTTGAGATATTCGTGTTTGCTTTAAAAAGAAGATAAAACTAATAGATAAAAGAATAAGAGCACATAGCCACCACATAGGTGTTAATAATTGATAAAGCAGGATTGCTAAGCCCAAACCAACAAAAAGCTGAAATATTACCGAGACACGGCTATATTTCAGCTTAAAATTTAATTCTTTTATCAAAACAGTTTAGCCATGCACATACTGTTTTAATTTATAAATAAATTCACGTAACTCTGTACGTGGAGGTTCAGAAACTTCCATGAACCAATCTAATAAATCTGGATCTTCTTGCTCAACTAACTCTGCAAACAATGCTTTTTCTGCCGGATCAGCTTTCAAATAATAGTTTTTTACATACGGGTCAAAATAGACGTCAATTTCTTTTAAGCCGCGGCGTGCTCGATAAATTACTTTACGTTCTTCCAAGGTCATTTCGTCAGACATTTATTTCCCCATCTGCGTTGATAGTGCGCCTAGTTTACCTGATCACCTTCCAAAGATCGCTAAAAATATCAAATTGACCAAATTTATCATCTTGTTCTCATAATTGAGCATTCATCACATTGTTAGGTATGAAATGCTTCCGTATGTTTAGGGTCATAACATCACACCTGAACCAAGGAAGAAATACAAATGCAATCTGGTGCCATCCGTCCTATTCCAAATATGTTACCGAGACACTTATTTAATGAAGAACATGAAGCTTTCCGTGAGACTGTCCGTAAATTCTATGAAAAGGAAGTAGTCCCAAATATAGAAAAATATGAAAAACAGCAACATGTGGACCGAGATCTTTGGAATAAAGCTGGAGAATTAGGTCTTCTTTGCACCACAATGCCAGAGCAATATGGCGGTTCTGGGGTAGATCGTCTATACAGTATGATTCTTATCGAAGAACAAGCGTATGCGATGGACTCGAGTACCGGTTTCTCTTTGCATTCCGACATTGTTGCTAATTACGTTAATAATTTTGGTAATGAAGAACAAAAACAAAAATGGTTACCCAAAATGGCAACTGGAGAAGTGGTCACCGCTATTGCAATGACAGAACCAGGTACGGGTTCAGATTTACAAGCGGTAAGAACCACAGCCGTACTTGATGGTGACGAATATGTCATTAATGGCTCTAAAATTTTTATTACGAATGGCTACCTATGCGACATGGCCGTAGTCGTTTGTAAGACTGGTAATAGTGATAAAGGTTCGGCGAACTTATCATTAATTATTGTGGAAGCAGACCGTGCTGGTTTTAGTAAAGGTAAACCTCTAAATAAAATAGGAATGAAAGGTCAGGATACTTGCGAATTATTCTTTGATAACGTTCGCGTTCCTAAAGAAAACCTTTTAGGCATGGAAGGTATGGGCTTTATTATGCTCATGAAAGAATTAGCATGGGAACGAATGTTAGTTGCTATTATTTGTCAGGCAGGCGCTGAAGCAGCCTTTGCGCATACCGTTCAATATACAAAAGATCGTAAAGCATTTGGTAAACCTATAGGCGCATTTCAGAATACACGCTTTAAACTTGCTGAACTTAGAACAGAGATAGATTTCTGCCGTACTTATCTAGATCGTTGTATGGAATTACAACTTGAAGAAAAATTGAGTGTCGAAGCTGCCGCAGCTGCTAAATATAAAATTTCTGATATGTTCTCGAAGATTGTAGATGAATGCCTTCAATTGCATGGTGGTTATGGTTATATGCTTGAATATCCAATTGCGCGTGCCTACATAGATCATCGAGCAAATCGAATTTATGCAGGTACAAATGAAATCATGAAAGAATTAATTTCAAGAACACTTTAATACCTTCATAAGAAAAGGGGCATTACGCCCCTTTTCTTATTTAACATGACTTAGGATACTAATTTTGGTTTACGTTCATTTGCTTCAGAACGCTTATGAAAATGAAGAATACCATCTTCAAATGTCGCATTTTTTAGGGACTTTCTATCTTCGAGGTAGTTATTAGTCACCTGCCATGGAGCACGTTTACCCTGTTTAGGAAGTTCATGAGCTGCACGGTTAATATAGCCTGAAGATAGTTTACCCATCACGGTATCTTCTTCCATCACCGTCTTATCACCCGATGGAATCACTTCATCATAACTATTTTTGTCCATATAGTTTAATAAGCGACAAATATATTCGGCAGCGATATCCACTTTAAGTGTCCATGATGCATTCACATAGCCAATTATCATCGCCATATTTGGTACATCACTGAGCATTATGCCGTTATAAAGCATATGTTCAGATGAGTTGATTAGTTTCCCATCAAGAGTAGCCTGAACTCCACCCATAATCTGAACTTGTAGCCCTGTTGCAGAAACAACGATATCAGCATCAAGATGTTTACCAGATTTAAGCAAAACACCTTTTTCGGTAAATTTCTCAATCTGATCAGTTTCTACACTTGCTTTGCCTTCACGTAAAATCTTAAACAAGTCACCATCTGGCACTACGCATAAACGCTGATCCCAAGGATTATATGAAGGCGTAAAATGCTTCATATCAACCTTACCTTTAAGTTGCACTTCAATTGCTTTTAAAAGTAAACGACGTACAGTTTTCGGATGCTTCTGAGACAATGCATAAATAGCGCGTTGCATGCCAATGTTGCGAGCACGGGTAAATTTATAAGCTGCTTCTTCAGACATAAATTTACGCGTTTTTTCATAGATGAAATCGATAGAAGGAACACTAGCAATATACGTTGGAGAACGCTGCAACATGGTGACATGACCTGCTCCACCTTTAGCCATGGCTGGTACTAAAGTAATTGCTGTTGCACCACTACCAATAATAACGACTTTCTTACCTGCGTAATCTAAATTTTCCGGCCAATGCTGTGGGTGAATAAGCTGCCCTTTAAATGCTTCTTGATTTGGGAAAGAAGGCGCATACCCCTGATCATAGTTATAGTAACCTGTACACCCAACAACAAAATTTGCAATCCAGGTCTGCTGTTTTTTATTGCTATCTTCTACTACAACCTGCCATTTTTTTGAGGCAGAATCATAATTAGCAGAAAGTACACGATGACCAAAATGAATTTTTTCTTTTAATTTATATTCATCAATTACTTCGCCTAAATACCCTTTAATAGAAGCACCATCAGCTAATACATTCGCTTTACACCATGGTTTAAAGTTAAAACCAAAGGTAGACATATCTGAATCTGAACGAATACCAGGATAACGGAAAAGATCCCATGTTCCACCAAAAGACTCACGACGTTCTAAAATCTCGAACTGTCGTTGTGGTGAATTTTTTGACAAATGAGCAGCGATTCCGATTCCTGAAATACCTGCACCAATGATTAAAATATCAACTTGCTTTTCCATTTTATTTTTATACCCATTGTTGAGAATATAAGTTTATTAAAACACAATTTTGACAATACACAATGTCAAGTTTAACCGTTTATCTGCTTTTTTATATCACTTGAGGACATTTTTATAATTTATTTTGTGACTAGAAATAAAAAAGACCGGTATAAAACCGGTCTTTTTTGAATAAAATCAATTATTCAGCTGAAGTGTTTACTTCACGATCTACAAGCTCAACGTAAGCCATCGGTGCTGCATCACCAGCACGGAAGCCCGCTTTAAGAACACGTAGATAACCGCCGTTACGTTCTTTGTAACGAGGGCCGAGTACGGTAAATAATT
>Ga0268255_10001375_pt1 | contig 14396 bp, 14 predicted proteins | sample AgamicOrMarz_FD_200256 | JGI IMG/M metagenome (GOLD analysis project Ga0268255, IMG submission 200256) | Agave microbial communities from Guanajuato, Mexico - Or.Ma.rz (v2) (version 3) | ecosystem: Host-associated > Plants > Phyllosphere > Phylloplane/Leaf | place: Guanajuato, Mexico...
CATTTGCAAACAGTATCTCCCATTCAAGAACAAGCAAAAAAAGTTGAACTTCTATTAAAGAATGAGGAAGAGATGTACACTGGAGTGAATATGATGTCAATTAAAATGAGGTTTCTGCTATCCTACGTTGGGGTAATCCTTATTTCTATCATTTTATTTTTAGCAGCCGGTTTTTTACTTATTTTTTCGATAACAGGTGATGTTAAATCCATCGAGCATTTTTACAAAAAATCCTATGTTCAAAAGCCATTAACTCCAATAGAGGAAAGTGTGTTTCTTGATTTAAAGCTGTTGGCTAAGAATAACCCTACGCAGCTTCTAATTCAAGAGAACCTGAGAAAGATTGACCAACAAGGCATTAAAATTGTCGTAAGAAAAAATCAAAACATAGAGTACGCTTCCCCCACTCTTGATCGGCATGCATTACTTAAATCTCTTCCCGGATTTGAAGCAACGAATATTAACACACGAGATACAATTAAAATTAAAGATTCCTTTTTTACGTATGTGAAGTTTGATTTCTATTTTCCGGATAATAGTAAAGGAAGTATCTTTGTTTTAAGAAAGGTAAGCTCCTATGCCGAATTGACTCGGGAGTTGTTTCCAATTTTATTCGGTCTATTGCTAGTTCTGTTTATAATGATTATTGGACTTTTGAACTATCTAGTTTCACGCAGCATCATCAAGCCTATTTCAATTCTTAGAGAAGGTGCAGAGAGAATAAAATCAGGAGATCTAAATTTTGAAATCAAAGCCGCTTCGAATGATGAAATCGGACAATTAAATAAAACGTTTGAGGATATGAGAATTAAATTAAAAGAGTCCGTAAATCTCCAGATTCAGTATGAGGAAAATCGAAAAGAACTATTGTCCAATATTTCGCATGATTTGAAGACTCCTATTACTTCAATTATTGGTTATGTTGAGGGGATAAAAGACGGCGTAGCTAATACTCCACAGAAGATGGACAAGTACTTATCAACTGTGCACCAAAAAGCTAGATATATGGATTCATTGATTGATGAACTGTTTTTATTTTCCAAGCTGGATCTAAAAAAAGAGCCCTTTACTTTTGAAACCGTCGAATTGGATAAATATATGAGAGACTACGTAGAAGACCTTCATCTTGAATTACTCCATCAAGGGGTCCAAATTGACCTTCATCTTATGGACAAACCGATAAATGTAATAGCAGATAGGGAGAAATTAAAACGCGTATTGGCCAACCTAATTAGCAATTGTGTAAAATATATGAATAAGGACCAAAAGAACATTACCATTTCTCTAAATGAAGGAATTTATGACGTAACTGTTCAAGTAAAGGATAATGGACAAGGGATAGAACCTGCTGCTTTACCTTACATTTTTGATCGTTTTTACCGGGCAGAACAATCTAGAAATTCTCAGACAGGCGGAAGTGGCTTAGGACTTGCGATCACAAAACATATAATTCAAGAGCATGGAGGGGAAATGTGGGCTAGAAGCAAGCTAGGTAAAGGTACAAGTATCTTCTTTTCCTTAAAGAAGAAAGGAGATGTATTGTGAAAAAGATATTGCTTATTGAAGACGATGTTAGTATTTCAGAACTGCAAAGAGACTATCTAGAAATTAATCATTTTAATGTTGAAATTCATCATGATGGTGATTCAGGTCTCCTACTAGCTCTTCAAAATCATTATGATTTAATAATTTTGGATGTCATGCTCCCAGGTGTAAATGGGTTTGAGATATGTAAACAAATACGCGCTGTTAAAAATATTCCTATATTGTTTGTATCCGCTAAAAAAGACGAGATCGATAAAATTCGAGGTCTCGGTTTAGGGGCAGACGATTATATTACCAAACCTTTTAGTCCAAGTGAACTTGTAGCTAGGGTGAAAGCACATTTAGAGCGTTTTGAACGATTAGCAGGAAATCAAGCTAAATCAAATACCATTTTCGTTCATGGAATATCCATTGATAAGTCAGCGCGCAAAGTTCATATCAACGGAGAAGAAATTCCGTTCACAACAAAAGAATTCGATTTGTTTGTGTTTCTTGTAATGCATCCAAATCAAGTATTAAGCAAAGAACAGCTATATGAAAATATATGGGAGTTAGAATCAGCAGCAGATGTTTCAACAGTGACAGTTCATATCAGGAAAATACGAGGGAAAATTGAAAGGGATCCTTCACATCCGAAATTCTTGGAAACTGTTTGGGGAGCCGGCTATCGATTTAATGTGTAAATTAAATAATCTGTTTTAGATACCGTCACAAAGGTGGCGGTATTTTTTATGGATATTAAAAAAATTTCTTAAAAAGTTTATCTTTTTTTAAGAAATTATTTAGAGGGAGTTTAAGATTAAGCATTAACATAACTTAAGTAACAATTAACGATAGGCTGGTGAGCTTGTGATATGGAGGTTGCTGACAATATTCATTGGATGTATTTTCATTCTTCAGGGATGTGTCCTTGAAAACGCTGGAGGTCCAAATAAACAGCAAAATGAGAGAAAAGGAGAGATAGAAGTGAATCAACAACTATTTCAAGCTGTAGAACACAAAGATACGGACATCATAAGAAGATTAATTGAGGAAGGTATTGATATTAATTCGCAGGACTCCCAAGGGCGAACTGCCACGATGATTGCGACTTATAACCATGATGTAGTGAATGCAAAGATCCTAATTGACGCGGGGGCAGATGTCAACATCCGGGACGACATGAAAAATAACCCCTTCCTGTATGCTGGTGCAGAAGGATATATAGATATTCTTAAACTTACGATTGAAGCAGGTGCTGACCCATCTGTAACTAACCGGTATGGAGGAACTGCATTAATCCCTGCCTCTGAACATGGGTATGTGGATGTTATTAAAGAACTTCTTACCAGTACTGACGTTGATGTTAATCATGTAAATAATTTAGGTTGGACAGCTTTACTAGAAGCGATTATTTTGGGTAATGGTGACGAAAAACAGCAGCAAACAGTGCAATTGCTAATAGATCATGGGGCAAATGTCAATATTCCTGATAATAAGAATGTGACACCTTTACAACACGCACGAGCAAAAAGATTTAAAGAGATTGAACAAACTTTGTTAAAAGCACGGGCGAAATAACAAGATCGTTTAAGCCTCAATAAGTAAAAAAACCATATTTCTACTATAAATCATAGATACTACTATTAATTACACTACAATAATGAAATAAGGGGACTACAAAATGAACAAAAAAGTAAAAACATTATCCTCAATTCTACTCGGGTTCACATTATTACTAACAGGTTGTAACACCATTGCACAAGCAAATCAAAGTGAACAGAAGCAAGAACAAAAAGCTAAAGATAGTAAAAAGGAAAATAAGGTAACCAAAGGGCAGAAATTGGCTAATATACTTAGCAATACAAACTGGCAAGGAACAAAGGTATATGATAAAGATAATAATGACTTAACAAAATATAATGCAAACTTTATTGGTCTTGCCAAATATGACGATGAAACATCGAGATATGAATTTTTTGATAAAACCACCAAAGAAAGTCGTGGCGATAAAGGAACTTTCTTTATCACCAACGATGGGAAGATTAGAGTATTAATTTCAGAATCGATGGGTTACCAAGCTGTTGTCAAAATAACAGAACTAAATAAAGATATGTTTACCTATAAAAGAATGGGTAAAGATGCTAATGGTGACGATGTAGAGGTATTTGTTGATCATATTCCTTATAAGGAAACGGAACTTTCCTTTACTGATCCGGATAAAAAGTTGGAATCGACTACAGGAGAAGTAGTGACAAACATTGATGGGGATAAAATTTTAGCAGGCACCCTATGGCAAGGAACCGTGGCATTAGATGAAAATGGCCACGATGTATCCAGTTATAATTCAAATTATTTAGGTCTTGCCAAATATGATGATAAGACAAATAAATATGAATTTTTTGATGCTAAGACTGGTGAAAGCCGCGGTGATTACGGCTATTTCGATGTCGTACATGGAAATAAGATCAGAGCGCATGTTTCCCTCGGGATGAAGTATGGTGCCGTTCTTGAGTTAACAGAGCTCAATGAAAATAAATTCACCTATAAAAGAAAAGGGAAAGATAAAGATGGTAAAGATATAACCATAACTGTTGAGCATATACCATATGATGGTGATATTAAACTAAAATTCTCTAAGTAATTAAATACTTTAAGCAGGAATCAGCATGTGGTCAAAAAAGGAACGGTTTTTCTCCGTTCCTTTTTTTTTAGAAGTAAGGAAACAAAGCTAGGACCACTAAACCCCTTTTTATGCATGTGGTGTGGGTATATCAATGAAAGAAAGCTCGTTGAAAATGATTATAACAATAATTATTCTACCTGCCCTTGCTGTAACTTGGATGTTGTAGAAATTAATTAAGAGATTTAACGTTTAAATCAAATCTATAAAGGGAAAATACGTTTGTGTAGCTATTAATAAATTCAATTAAAATCTCAAAAACATTCCATTACGCTTTTTTTCGGGGAGGTAAAAGCATGATTCAGTATTTCATCGCAAAAGAAACGTTTACACATCAAACTGACTGTTTTTGTCCAGGTAGTATACATGCAACTACCTTAACTATTAACAAAATGGATATAATTGAAGTCTCTAATGAACAAAGCTTTACTTTTAATAATGGGTGGTATGTTCTAGCTATCATCAATAACCAAGGACATTTCTATATAGCCCTTGAAGATTTGGACCATTATTTTTACCAAGGAAGGCTTGTAACTGACTTTGACTTAGAATTGAACTTAAACTATTTGCAATTTCAAATAGATCTGGCACTAGAAATAAGGGATGAAGAGTTATTTTTAAATCATACAAAAAAATTAATAGAATCTAGTGACCTTAAGGTGAAATTAGAGAACTATTTAAATAACTCAGTCATGAACCATTATTATCAATAATCTGGTACTATAAATCACATTTCTGAAGGAGAGCAATCCAGAGTGAGAGGTAATGAAAAACAGTTAATCATCAAGCAGTTACTAAACATGGAAATTTATAAATCAACTGATAATCGTCAGTTATATGAGTTAACATTACAAGAATTAAGACATGAATATTATGAATATGTGGAAACATTTTAAGCTATTAGTAGGTATCTTAAATTTGTGAGAATTAGAACTTAATCATAAAATACCGGGCGAATAGCACCTGTCAATGTTCGCCCGGTATTTGTGAATTTATGTACGTTGTCATTCCCAGCCAATTATTGCATTGGATTTTTAAAATCATTAACCAAAATCTGCACTTCATCATTTTCGTGAATAATTCCAGGCCTTTCTACTGCGCATACAATCCCCCGCCGCTTATAACCTGCACGCACAAACCGGACGGATAACTTCTCATGATCTTCATAATGCTTTTGGATTTCATCTCCAGGTAAGGTACAAGGCTGGTTTTCCCCCATACATATTAATCCTGCACCACTTGGGAAAAGGATTCGTGAACCCATGGTGAGTTTTGTTAATTCCGGAAATCCCTTTACCAAGACATTAGCTCCTAACCACTCAGGCCGAACAGATTCAACACCTAATTCTTCTGCAATCCTGTTTAATTCCTCTACAGACACAATCGTTATTTGGCGGCGGTTTAGAATCTCTGTTCCTCTTGGATACATCGGCTGCCTTGAATCAGCCTTACTGGTTAAACCAAAGTGCCGGTCTCCACGAATCCCCCCAAACTCAAGATTTGCTTCTGATATTCTTCTAGTTACAAATGTCTTTGGATCATCTGCAATTAAAACTGCATTTATTTTTGCCCATACTTTTTCCAAAAAGAAAACTCCTATTCATTCAAACATTTCCTATAAAAATTCCTCCCACCCCTGGTTGGTTTGGAAATGCTTGGTGTATTTAGTTACAAACTACTCGAAAGGTGTGGTAAAATTCATTTTATCAATCAATTAAATCCAATACAAAGCAGGTGGTTACGCGTGTCCTCTGAAAAAGAAGTAAAGCTTTATTTTGTTCGGCATGGAGAGACCCATTTTAATGTAGAGAAGCGTTTACAGGGATTTTGTGATTCACCTCTTACGGATAAAGGAATTGAACAGGCTAAATCTGTAGGAATCGGTTTATCTGATATAGAATTTAAAGCGGTATACGCAAGTGAAAGCCAAAGAGTAGTAAATACGGCTAGGTATGCCATTGGCCATCGAAACATCCCCATCATTACTGATCCACGTCTAAAGGAAATGAACTTTGGTGTTTTGGAATCCCTATTACAAACGGAAATTCTAGCTCAATATGGCAATATCCTAGAGACATTGTTTAGTCTTAACGATTTAAATATGTCCGCACCTGAAGGGGAATCCTACCTACAGCTTTTTACACGAACAAGCTCTGTTATCGATGAAATCATTCAAAAACATAAAAATGAGGGTGGAAATGTTCTAGTATTTTCACATGGGGTTACAATCGGCAACTATTTAATGCAATTAGCAAAAATGAGCAGCTATATTCACCATGATAATTGCAGTGTTTCAGTAATCAAATATTTGAACGGTGAATTTTATGTAGACAGGATTGCTGACACTTCTTTTAGAGATAATACAAATTAAGATATTTAGATGGACTAGTATAAGTACTAATAAGCCATATAGTATGAAATTCTTCCCAAAAGAATATCCCAAAATCACAATGAAAAAAGGCTCTGACGACTCCCCCTTGGTCAGAGCCTTTTCTCATTGGGGCTTTCCGGTAACGCCCCCCCTTATAAAAGTGAAACATACCAACTCTATACTTAATTTCATCAGCCTTTCCTTCAGGAAGAACCTCAGCAATTACATTTTCTATACCTATTTTTCCAGCTATTGCTTTTGCTGTCTGATGATTATCCCCGGTAATCATGATTACCTCTATTCCCATACCTTTTAGGCGGCTTATGACTATTTGAGGTTCCTTTTAACAAACTATCAATATCTGATTAACTACAATTTATTACAAAGTTATTACATTAATTTTACGATTTCGACAAATTATAGCAAATTATTCAAGTGATATGTAAACTAAAATTAGTAAAAGAAACGATTACTAAGGGGATACAAATGAAAAAGAAAATTATAGCATTCGTTACAGCTACCGTATTCGGGACTTCTTTATATAGTACGTCAGCCATGGCTGCAACAATCAAAGTTAAAAGTGGGGATACTTTATCAAAGTATTCAAAGCAATATAAAATATCAGTTTCAGAGATTAAGAAAGCTAATAAATTATCAAGTGATAGAATCAAAATAGGTCAAAGTATATACATACCTGAAAAAGGCAAGGTCGTGACTAAATCTAGCACTAGTCCATCTTCATTAGTATATACGGTAAGATCCGGTGATAGCTTGTCATCAATCGCGAAGAAGTATAGGACAACTGTGTCACAATTAAAAGCGGGGAATCGATTGAAATCGGATCTAATTAGAATAGGTCAAAAATTAAAAATTAGTAGTGGTACTGTAACATCACCTGTTGCTCCAGCTCCCGCAGCAAATAAACCTGCAGTGTCTACCATTAATAAAAACAAGTTGATTCAAAACGCTAAAACTGTGGTTGGCAGCCCTTACAAGTGGGGAGGAACTACTCCAAGCGGTTTTGATTGCAGTGGATTTATTTACTATGTGATCAACAAACAAAAATCCGTATCTCGTCAGACAGTTGCTGGATATTGGAACAAGATGAAACCTGTGTCTACTTTATCCGTTGGCGATTTTGTCTATTACGAAACGTATAAAAAAGGTCCTTCACATATGGGAATCTACGTGGGAAATGGTAAGTTCGTTCATTCTGGTTCCCGAGGAGTTGAAATTTCCAATATGAATATCTCTTACTGGAAATCTCGCTATCTTGGAGCAAGACAACTCTAGTTTCAAAAGTCCTTATGTATCGATAAGGACTTTTTTAATTTATTTAACTAACTCGTTTACATATAAAAAAGCACGATAAATGCCTTGTTTCTTACCACCCCGGCTTAACTCTACCATTCTTCGCATGATTTCTTTATACCGTGTACTTTCCAGCTGCCATGTTGGAGGATGGTATCCTTAAGAAAATAATCCACCTTCATCAAGCTTTCTAAAAACGTTTTTTCGGCGATGCTCAACACTCTTCACCTGCCGTAAGGTCAAGTACAAATCCTCCGGGAATCGCTCTTCCGGCAGGTAACGACTTACTAGTTCGGCTTTGCTTTGATGCGGAATTTTGACTCTCATAAAAGGAATCAATTTCTTTTATGGTCAGTAATGAGTCATATTTCCAGTTTTTCAGAATCCCAACCACATAGCTCAGCCTTCGCATGTTATTGGCACACGCAATATTCATCGCTTTTATAATCACCTCTTTCGGCTGTAAAAAGCTAGAATCATCTAACCAGGACAAAAGCTGCTGCTTCGCATTAACGTTTGTAAAACCAAATCCATTGTTATTCCAAAACTCAACTATTTCTTTCACATCTTTTTGATGATTCTGTAATGGATTCTCGATGTCTAGATTTTCCTCTTTATTTGGATACATAGGTTCTTGTTGTTGTTTTCTATTAACTTTATTATTAATTCCTTCTTCTTTTTGCCCCTGTATCGTAGACCGAGGCGTCAACGTATCGTCATGCTCTCTACATTCAGGTACTAGATATGTATTATTTTAATTTTTGAGGGTACTTCCTTGCCAAAAACTATTTCTTCTGGCTCACAAAAAGATTCAAATAGGCTGCGAATTTCCTGTTTCGGAATGGCTTCCGAAACATATTGAATAAGTGAGAGATCCTCGACATCCTTTAACTCGGAATAGATACAATCCATCATCGGTTTCCCGCCTTTATCTAGGTTATATTTCCCCCAGTTTTTTATCGCCAGTTCTCTCGTATCAGGACTGTAACAAATCAGCTTGTGATGCAGGGTGAATCGTTCCATTAATGCATGAACACTTTCAATCGAATAGCCCAAATCAAATGCCATTTGTTTTTGGGTAATCTTATAGATGCCAATTTGAGTCGTATGTGGATTGGTAAGAAGATACAGGTAAAAATATTTGTCCTCCGGAGTCATTTCCTCTAAAACAATCGGATTCTTCCAAAAATCAGTACGTACCATTCTAAACTTTGCCATCTTCAACCACTGCCTTTCTTCTAATAAAATTCTTTCATATTTGATATAGAAATAAATGAAGAAAATGGTCATAGGTTATTCAATAGAATGTGAATATTTTATGACACCTTTTCATCACCTTGTCCTTTGCACGGGAATTAGGTGACGGCGCGTATCCTCTGCACTTGTACAATATCGAGTTTGGCGAGGTAAAGCGAATTTCAATTTTCATATTTGAGGGCATTTTTAGTGCATAAACGCCAAAAAACGCCTTCAAATTTGATTTTTGGAGGCGTTTTTGGCAATTTAAGTGATTTTTTAACTCTTTTTTTGTGAAGGCGTTTTCCTAGCCAAATCTCTGTGTCTAAACCATGTTTCTCACAAGTCGGACCTAAATAATCGACGATAAACTCCCGCAACTGCTCTCCTGTCAACAGACATGATTCCAGTGTTTCTGTGGTCAAATATTTGAACGGTGAATTTTATGTAGGCAAGATTGCTGACACTTCTTTTAGAGATAAATACTACCTAAAATAACTTCTCCCCATAGATAAATCCAGGGGATTCTTTTTTTTTAAACCTTCATCATCATCGATTGCCAAAGATATCAAATCTATTGTCAAATTTGATCACTTTTTGATTATTATTTTTCAGGATAACCAGATAAAGATGTCTTAAAGCTGTGAAAGCCTATATGTTTCCTTGACCAGCTCAAAAAAATTTTTTACAGGTGCAGAGACAAAGTGATGTTCAAGCCAAATGACTCCTAAAGAAGAGGTCAAATTGGCATCCTTAATCGGTGTTGAGTAGAGACTTTTGTTTCCATAAACATCTAAAACAGATTTTGGCACGATTGTTGCTCCCATCCCTCCCTTAACCATCTCCATTAATACTTGCATATCAGAGCATTCCGCAATACTCTTTAATGGAAGCTTTTGTCTAGAAAATGCCTCATGAATAGTGTTATAGATGCCTAGGCCCTCAGAACTTGGAATAATTAGGGGCATATGAGAAATTTCCTCCAAATACTGTATGTTTGTTTCCTTCTTGCTCACGAAAACAAAGGGCTCATTAATTAGATGATGATAAGTCAAACCACGATGTTCAAGTGGAAGCCGTACAAATGCCATTTCAATAGCTCTCGTTTTTACCATTTCCGCTAAATAAAGAGAATCATTTTGAACAACTTTTACAGAAACAAGTGGATATTTTTTGTGGAAGGATTGGAGCATTTCTGGAAACCCCGTAACCGGTAAGGTATTGATCCCCACAGAGAGAACGCCCCTTTTTCCCTCATCTGTTTCCTGTAACTCATTTTTTAGTTCTTCCACACTGTTCACAAGATGCAAAGCACGATTATAGAGCACATTTCCTTTATCAGTTAACTCCATACTCTTACCCTTTCGCTCGATTAATCTAACACCTAGCTCATCCTCCAATTGTTTCAACTGTATGCTGAGTGGTGGTTGGGACATATGCAGCCGATTAGCAGCCGCAGTAATATTCTTTTCCTCAGCTATTGCTATAAAATACCGTAATTGTTTAATGTCCATTGATTTCTCCTACTATATAAAAAATGTATGGTTTCTATATGAATTATATATTTTCTGTATAGTGTAAGTCCATGATATGATAACTATCGATTTCATCGGTCGTTAGAAAGGGGATTGAAATGGAACGATTTTTTAAATTACATGAACATGGTACGACAATTGCAACCGAATTTTCTGCAGGTTTTATTTCATATATAACCGCGGTCTACATTATTATTGTCAACGCAACGATTTTGGCTGTAGCTGGAATTCCTATGGAGGCGGGAATCATTGCGACAATATTAACTAGTTTTTTTGGATGTATACTAGCAGGATTATGGAGTAATACACCTCTTCTTCTCATTCCTGGTATGGGGCTCAATGCCATGTTTACCTATACCATCGTTCAATCAGGGGGATTTACCTGGCAGGAAGCGTTGGCGATGACTTTTGTTTCAGGGTTGATCTTTGTTGCTATTGCCTTTACACCAATGGCGAAAGTAATTACATCCGCCATTCCTAATTCCTTAAAAGAAGCCATTACGATTGGAATTGGAATTTTATTGATTTTAATTGGGTTTGACAATGCTGGTATTATTACGAATTCTGAGCACACCCTTCTTGCCATTGGGGATTTAAGCAGCCCCTCAGTCATCACAACATTTATTGGTTTAATTATTACCATTTTTTTATTTATTAAAAATGTGCCTGGAAATCTTTTATTAAGTATTATGATTACCTCGTTATTATCAATTTGGCTTGGGGGAGCCACGTTTGAGGGAATTTCTTTTTCAAAGGCATCTTTCCATGAATACTTTGACGTGTTTGGGAAGGCTTCGTGGGCACAAGCAGGTAATATCGTATTCTGGCTATCATCCATTTCATTTGCAATGGTGGTTGTGTTTGAAAATATCGGCTTGATCCATGGACAGAGCAAGATGTTAAACCGCCCTGAGAGCAGTAAAAAATCACTCCAGGCAACTGCTGTTTCGGTTTTATCTGCAGGAATCTTTGGAACGAGTCCTACCGTTTCATCAGTGGAAGCTGCAGCGGGGATTACCGCTGGTGGAAGAACAGGTTTAACCAGCGTTGTTGCGGGGTTTATGTTTCTTGTTTCGATCTTGTTTATTCCAGTGATTAAAATGGTTCCCGCCAGTGCGGTATCGCCCATTCTAATCTTAATCGGTGTACTTATGCTGCAGAACATTGTTCATATTTCAATGGACGATTTAACAGAGAGTTTCCCAGCACTTCTAATTATTGTACTTATTCCATTGACGTATAGCATTGCAGATGGCATGGCTATCGGCTTTATTCTATATCCATTGATGAAGCTTTTAATGGGGAAAGGGAAGGAAGTTCACCCTGCGCTATATTTGATTGCCATTCTGTTTATAAGCAATTTTGTTATTCCATACGTATTTTAAGGTAGTAACTAAGTAAAAGGCGAATCTTAAAGTGTTTGTTCAGCAATTCGAATGAAATTCCACATTCTACAGCATTTAAGTTCCGAGACTATTACCTAAATCTTTTCGTTTCATATCTATCATTACTTAAAATGGAGGTTTGAATCATGTACGAATATAAACTAGTAAAAATTAAACTTAGTAAATGGAACAATATGCCGAAGGAAGATTATCATGAAATCATCGCTAATCATGCGAAGGATGGCTGGAAATTCATCCAATTATTCGCTCCAGTTACATCTGGAAATGGTGCTGCTAGCTATTTTGAAATAATTTTTGAAAAACCCCTCATTTGAATGTGGGCGCAAAAAAGTTCTCTACTATATCAAAAGTACCCCTACCCTCAAGTATTTTGTAGGAAAAGAATTTATTCAATTGAACCAACACCTGATTATCTTCTTAAGCAATGATTTGTACAAGCCAAAAATATACAAGTATTTTTTCTAACTTGTTCATTTTTGGCTTTTTATTCTTCCAAGAGAAAAACCTCATTTACTTACGGTAAGATTCACCTTAATAATGGATCTAAGTTGGCTGCTCATATCTCTTCCTATTTTTTAAATGTTCCTCTCCACTGTTCTTGGATTCTTTTATTCCTAGAGATAGTTTCCGCTATTTATTTCCACAAATTTTTGCGAGGCAATGATAAATTCTTTTACCGCGGGTGTACAATCCTTGATAGACTTTACTGCTAATCCGATAGTTCGATAGGTTTCAGGAACAAGTTCAACAGTAGAAACTTGTGTTAACCAGTTTGGTAATGTTAATTGAGGAACAACTGTTAGACCAAGTCCCTCATGAACCAATGAGATAATGGTTTGATTATCTTCTACCTCAAATTGAATATTAGGTTTTAATCCATTGGTTTGAAACCTTTCCTTGATCAGCACTTCACAGCCAGCCTTTGGCATGATAAAGGGTTCCTGTGATAACTGCTCTATGGTTAAGGACTTATGGTTATGGAAAGGGTGACCGCTAGGTACTAGCACAACTAATTTATCTTTTAAAAGAGGAATCGTCTCCAACCTTTTAACTGGCAAGGAAACAAAGCCAATATCAATCACTCCATTTTCTATCCATTCAGTAATTTCGTCATAGCTCCCCTCATAAAGTTCCAACTCAATTCCTTCATACCTGCTTTTGAAATAAGATATGATGCCAGGCAATAATTTAGCTGAAGCGCTTGGAAAACTTCCGACCTTGATTTTACCCATTTCTTTCCCAAGAATAGCAGCCGTCTTTTGTTTAATCTGTTCCGACTCTGAAACAATATTTCTCATATGTCCAATTATCCGTTTTCCTGCATCTGTCAATGAAACTCCATTTCTGCCTCTATTTAAAAGGATAATCCCTAGTTCTAACTCCAAAGCAGATATATTATGGCTGACACCAGATTGTGTGAGTCCTAAAATTTCGCCAGTCTTCGTAAAATTTCCTGTGTCTACAACCTTAAGAAATACTTCATATTGAAAAATAGTCATGGTTTCCTCCTCCGTTCACTTAAAATAGTGGCACGTTTTTTTTTGAGATAAATTTTCATGAGAATTTCTCATGTATTCAATTCATAATATTCATTTTACTTATACAAAAGTAGTGCATATGATTAAAGTACAAAAGTTCAAGGAGGAGAAACATGAAATCAATTCCGGTTTACCATATTGATGCTTTTACTGATGTATCGTTTGGTGGAAATCCCGCGGGGGTAATTCCCCATGCGGAAAATTTAAGTGAGAAAGACATGCAAAAAATTTCCAATGAATTGAACCTTCCAGAGTCCGTTTTTTTATTACCTTCGTCCCATCCAGAGGCAGATTTTAAAGTGCGATATTTTACACCACTGGAGGAAATCAATTTTTGCGGTCATGCAACAATTGGACTTTCCTGGTTACTTGGAACCAAATACAATTGGTTAGATAAAGCTGATCAGATTGTTTTTGAAACCAACGTAGGATTGATTCCGGTAAAATGGATAAAAGAAAACAATCAATTGATAAGTGTTTCAATGACCCAGGTCGCTCCAAGGGTCAAAGAAATTGAAATCAATAAAGACACACTTGCCCAACTAGCTGGTATTCAAACAACTGATCTCGATGAAAGATATCCAATTAAACTAAGCAATACCGGAAACTGGCATCTGCTTGTTCCAGTGAAAACACGTAAAGCCATTGATTTAGCTGAGCCGCAACTAAAAGAGTTAGGCAGCATGAATCGGAAGCATAATATTTCAACCACTCATTTATTTACTTTTGATACAAATGGGGAGTTTGATATTTATACAAGGGATTTCGCCCCTGGCATCGGAATCAACGAGG
>Ga0268255_10001376_pt1 | contig 14394 bp, 13 predicted proteins | sample AgamicOrMarz_FD_200256 | JGI IMG/M metagenome (GOLD analysis project Ga0268255, IMG submission 200256) | Agave microbial communities from Guanajuato, Mexico - Or.Ma.rz (v2) (version 3) | ecosystem: Host-associated > Plants > Phyllosphere > Phylloplane/Leaf | place: Guanajuato, Mexico...
GCTTGTTTCTTCTGCAGGTGTGCCAAATACAATGACCTTACCACCGGTTTCCTTAATCACTTTACTAACACTAATTCCGGCTGCAAGACTCATTACTCCGATTAGGTTATGCCCACAAGCATGACCCATTTCAGGCAAAGCGTCATACTCACAGAGATAAGCTACCGTTGGTCCTGGTATTTTTGAATCATAGACACCTCGAAATCCAGTTACTAGTCCCCCTGTCCCAATCTCTACTTCAAAATCATGTTTCTTTAGCTCATTTGTTAACCATTCACACGCTTTAAATTCTTGGTGGCCTAACTCTGGATTTTCCCATATTCTTCGACTAAGACTGATATATTCATCTTTATTTTCTTCTATAAAAGTAATGATTCGTTCCTTTGACATTACATCCACTCCTAACTTTTATTCATCCTCTGAAAGAGAGTTCTCGGTATATAGATGACAAGCTACATAATGATCTTTTTCTACTTCTCTCATTACAGGCCTATCAGTCTTACAGATATCCATAGCCTCAGGACATCGACTTGCAAATGCGCACCCTTTCGGTGGATCAACTGGTGAAGGAACATCCCCTTGCAATAATACTCGTTCCCTTTTTTGTCTTGGGTTGGAAATGGGGATAGCAGATAAAAGAGACTTTGTATATGGATGTAAAGGATTTTCAAAAAGTGAGTCTGTTTCTGCTAACTCCGCCATTCTACCCAAATACATGACACCAATCCGATCACAGAAGTGACGAACTACACCTAAGTCATGAGAAATAAATAAATAAGTGAGGTTTAAGGTTTCCTGTAGATCCATCATAAGATTTAAAATTTGGGATTGAATTGAAACATCCAATGCAGAAACGGGCTCATCAGCGACGACTAGTTCTGGTTTCAAGATAAGCGCCCTGGCAATCCCAATACGTTGTCTCTGTCCACCTGAAAATTCATGAGCGTACCTATGTATGTACTCCGGATTTAGCCCGCATACATCCATGATTTCAATTATTTTTTTCCTTCTTTCCACTTTGGATCCAATTTTATGGGCTTTTAAAGGTTCTTCTAATATTTCTTCTACTGTTAATCTAGGATTCAATGAATCGTAAGGGTCTTGGAAAACCATCTGAATATTTTTACGTACATTTCTTAACTGTCTCTTCGGTAAAGAAGTTAATTCTTGGTCTTTAAAATAGATCTTTCCAGATGTTGGCCTAATTAGTTGAAGAACCGCTCTGCTTGCAGTCGATTTCCCGCAGCCGCTTTCCCCAACAATACCAAATGATTCCCCTTTTTTTACTGAAAAGGAAATGCCATCAACTGCCTTAACATAATTTATTTTATTGTGAAAAACACCGCTTTTTATTGGGAAGTGAACCTTCATTTCTTCAATTTTCAAAAGATCATCTGTCATAAAAGAACTCCCCCTTAGTTTGCATGAAGCCAACATCTAGATTTGTGATTTTCACCTACATCGATAAGTGGTGGATCGTCTGTTAAACATTTTTCCATCACCTCTTGACATCTAGAAGCGAACCGACACCCTTGCTTCACCGACCCAGGAGCAGGCACCTGGCCTTTGATAGAAAATAGCCGTTCACTCTTTTCCTGTAAATTAGGAGTAGAAGAAAGCAATCCCTTCGTATAAGGATGCTTTGGATTATTAAAAAGCGAATCGACATCTGTTTCTTCCACAATTTCACCCGAATACATGACCATGACACGATCACACATTTCCGCTACAACTCCCAAGTCATGGGTGATGAACATTATAGAATTATTTGTTTCTTCCTTAAGATTTTTCATTAAATCTAAAATTTGTGCTTGTATCGTTACATCTAGTGCAGTTGTTGGCTCGTCTGCAATCAGAAGCTTAGGCTTACATGCTAGTGCTATAGCGATCATGACACGCTGTCTCATGCCGCCTGATAATTGGTAAGGGTAGTTTGAATAAACTTGATCTGCTCTTGGAATTCCTACCATCTTTAACATTTCGATTGAACGCTGCTTTGCTTGCTTTTTTGAAATGGGTTCATGTAGTAATTGAACCTCATCGATTTGTTTACCAATTGTAAAAACGGGGTTCAAGCTTGTCATCGGCTCTTGAAATATCATAGAAATTTGATTGCCACGTATTTCACGCATTTTTTCATCCTCTAGTTGAAGAAGGTCTTTTCCATTAAAAAGAATTTCTCCCTTTCCTACATGTACAGGAGGGGTAGCAAGAAGTCTCATGATCGAAAGGGAGGTCAAACTTTTACCACACCCTGATTCCCCAACTATACCAAGGGTTTCTCCTTCATATACGTGGAAGGAGATATTATTTACAACTGTAGTTGGTTGTTTGTCCTTCATGATGTCAATTTGTAAGTCTTTCACATCTAGTACTTTATTTTTCATGATGCTCCCCCCTAATCCTTTAGCTTTGGATCTAAAGCATCCCTTAACCCATCACCAAGAATATTAAAGCTAAGTGCAGTAATCAAAATTGCCATCCCTGGAAAAAATGTCGGATGAAATACATTCATGCTGTTATCCTTTGCAGAACTCAACATTGCTCCCCATTCAGGTGCAGTGATGTCACCACCGAGCCCAAGAAAGCTTAAGGATGCACCTATTAAAATAGCAATCCCTACACGCATGGTAAAGTAAACTAGGACAACAGAAACTGTTCCCGGGAAAATATGTCGGAAAATGATAACCGAATCCTTTACACCAATTGCCCGAGCTGCTTCAACATATGTTTTTTCCTTCAAAGATAAGGTGCTGCCCCGCACAATTCTAACAAACGTCGGAACAGTAAAGAATGCAACTGCAAATATGATGTTGGTTATTCCCGGTCCTAAAAGCGCAATGACTGCAATAGCTAATAGAATACCAGGAAATGCAAGTAAGATATCTGTAAATCTAGTAATCAATCCATCGATCCACCGACCATAATATCCAGCTAACAATCCTAAGACGGTACCAATAACTGCCCCAATAGCAACAGAAACGAACCCAATTAACAAAGTATCCCGAGTACCAACTAAAATTCGACTGAAAATATCGCGATTCTGATGATCTGTTCCGAACCAGTGCCTAGAAGATGGAGGTTGATGCTTTGATAAATCACTTAAACGAATAGAAATTAGTTCCGGTGTTACTTCAACAACATGTATTTTTGAAGAACTTCTTCCAACAGACACTGGCAAAATAGTTGAAACAGAACCAATTGAAACTTTAATTACGGTTTCTCCTTCACTAAGTGCCTTAACTATCCCATCTTTTGATACACTAACTATTTCAGGGTCCATAGAGTGAAAAAGTGATGATTCGTCCTTTTCTTTATTAGAACTGGATTCAGTATTAAATCCGGAAGAACTCGGCTTTTCTTTGACCTTTTCTTCTTTCATTTGCTGCATCATGCGAACCAAGGCTTTTTCTGTTATCTCTTCTCCGTTTGAGAGAGAGCCAGTTAGTTTAATCTTTTTTGTATTCCCTATTTCAAGAGCATGGTCCATTCCTTCAGCCTGAATCCTGGAGAGTATCGGTTTACTTTCCGTATTCCCAACATTAATTTGAACTACTGTGGAAACATCTTCACTAGTTACCAAAACAGTTGTTGTTCCCTTTCCATTTGCATTTACTTGAATTTCGCCATCCTTTTCACGAGCAGCTGCTATAAGACGGTCATCACTTATTACTGTTAATTCAGGGAGGTCACTTCCGGTTATCATACTTCCATCGGAAACTTTTGCTCGTACAGGAATTTGTATGGTTGACGCTTCATCTATTTTTATTCCCTTTTCGGAATACTGTTCAAGAACTGGGCGATACGGATCATATGGCGTGAATAACGGACCAAATAACCCTATTAAGATTATCAATAGCACCATAAAGAATGAGATAACAACCATACGCTGTTTTAATAATTTATATAAAAGCGTTCGAAAAGGGGACCTTGCCTGTTTTCTTTGCATTTCCATCGTTTCTGTCAGCCTCCCCTACTTTAACCGGATTTGTGGATTCAATATCCCGTAGCTTAAATCAACTAGTAAATTAACAACAAGAAATTGTATTGAAAATAAAAATATAAGAGCTTGTGTTACAGGATAATCCCGAGACAAAATGGAATCAATTAAATAAGAACCAAGACCTGGCCATGAAAAAACTTGCTCCACGACAACAGATCCACCAAGTAAAAAACCAAACTGTAAACCGGTCATAGTTACAACAGGGATGAGGGCGTTGCGAAGAACATGAACCCATACAATAAAAGATTCCTTTTGTCCTTTTGCCCTAGCTGTACGTACAAAGTCCTCGTTTAAAACCTCTAGTAAACTTGATCTAGTAAAGCGCGCAATAATTGCGGCTACTCCAAATCCTAATGTAATAGATGGTAGAATCAGATGGCTTATTGTCCCAGTACCACTCGTAGGAAACCAACCAAACTGAACAGCAAATATTTGCATAAGCATGATCCCAAGCCAAAATTCCGGGACACTTATGGCAGTTACAGTGGAGATCATTCCAACCCGATCAAGGAGAGAGTTCCTTCTCGTAGCAGAGATGATTCCAACAACAATTCCGATAACGATTGCCCAAAACATACTAACCAAAGTTAGGACGAGGGTATAACCAAAGCGTCTCAAAATTTCATCGGAAACCCCTGTTTTTGTCCGATAAGATGTCCCAAAATCACCATGAACGAGAAGATCATACATATAGCGTCCATACTGTGTGTACAGTGGATCATTTAACCCCATCTTTTCCTTTAACGCCTCATAGGCTTCTTGACTAATTTCTGCACCATACATAATCCGAACTGGATCTCCTGGGGACAAATGTACAAACAAGAAGGAGAGTATGGAAATAATAAATAGTATAGGAATCATACCTAAAATTCTCCGAATGATAAACGTTAACATTTTTCCCACCTGCTTTCCAATTCCAACACTTATTTTGATATTTTACTATTTAACGGAACAGTCTATTAATATCATTAAATTGTTTTTCCTATTATGTAATAGAAAAACGGCTTTCTTCTTAGAAAACAGTGAAAGCCGTCGTTTCCACCAAAACTTTCAACCTATTGAGGTACAAACTATTTCTTTTCTACTCCAGTTACCCGAACACCGTCCGAAGGTAGAATGGTTACATTATCCACGTTACTACGTTTGGCAACAGCGTTTTCTGGCACATATAAGAAAATCCATGGTGCTTCTTTATAGACAATTTGTTGTATCTTTGCATAATTTTCTAGACGGCCTTCTTTAGTAGGAGACTGAAGTGCTTTTTGTAGCAATTGATCCACTTCTTTATTTACATAGAAACCAGAGTTATTATAATTTGGTGGTACACGGTCAGAACCAAAGTTTGGTCGTAATCCCCAATCCGCTTCCCCAGTACTTGGTGACCATCTTCCAATCCAAAGGTCAGTTCCTTGGTTATTATCCAACTTATCAAATAATGTTCCACTTTCAAACGCCTGAACTTTTACCTCAATGCCCGCTTCTTTTAACTGAATGGCCACATTTTCCGCTACAGACACAAACTCTGTTTCGTTTCTTGTCCAAAGGGTTGCTTTAAAACCATTTTTATATCCGGCATCTGCTAACAATTGCTTCGCTTTCTCTAGGTTATACTCATATGCTTCTTGTTTGGCATATCCAGAAACACCGGGTGCAATGGCAGAATCTGCAACAACTCCATAGCCATCCATTACTTGTGATATTAGTTGATCTTTATTTATAGCGTAATTCAAAGCCTGTCTTACACGTACGTCTTGGTACTGTTTATGCTTCATACTCATACCTACATAAAATACATTTAAAGAAGGTCCTGTGAATACATTGATATCTTTATTATCTGACAATTCTTTTACATTTTGCGTTGGAAGTTTTGCAACCACATCTGCTTCACCTGTTTTTAACATGTTAACACGTGTATTTGCTTCGGTTACTGGTTTATAGACGATACCAGAAATTTTAGGTTGATTTTCCTTATCCCAATAGTTATCAAATTCTTTTAATTTTACTCCTACGCCGTCACGCCATTCTACGAATTTAAAAGGACCAGTTCCAACAGGGTTTCTATCTAAGTTATAGTTTGGATCTGCTTTTTTCTTTTTGATTTCTTCTACCGATTTAAAGGAAGATGAATTGTGTGCCATATATGCAGCCATAGCAGAATTGGGTTCTTTTGATTTAACGGTTACCTTGTATTCATTATCGACAACTACTTCATTGATAAATTCGAAAAAGCTCGCTCTAGCAAGGCCATTTTTTTCGTCACGAACAAAATCTAAGTTCTCTTTGACAACTTCTGCATTAAATGGTGTTCCATCATGGAAAACGATTCCCTTTTTTAATTCAAACGTAATGGCCGTGGCATCTTCGTTAAATGAATAGTTCTTTGCAAGTAATGGAACTATATTCATTTTTGAATCGAAAGTCAGTAATCCCTCAAAAATAGAATCCTGGACATTACCTGAATTCCCATCCGTAGAGTTTTGAGGGTCTAATGATGTAGGTTCAGCCTCCAATAAGACAACAAGTTCCTTACCTTTTTTCTCTACATTGTGTTCTGCCGTTTCCTTTGTTTCCTTTGGATTTGAATTGCTTTCTTTGGAAGTATTTTTAGAACACCCAACCACGACAGAAATCACAACAAAAAAAAGAAAAATCATACTGCTTAATTGTTTCCACCTTATAGCTCTCATTCACATTCCCCCTTATTTTGTTTTTGTTCAATAAAACTAAAATGCAAGAAGTGTGCCAACAATTTCAATAACAAAAAACCTTGTAATACAAGTACCGACTTCATCATCTGGTTCTATATGGTTGTTTTATGGTCGCAAATGGACACAACCAATTTTATGAATTATAATAATTATCTGATTATTTATAAAATGGTTGTATCCAAATAAAACCAGTTAAACAAGGAGAGATGTTCCATGATGAAAATGGATGAATTAGTACTCATTGCTGGTGCACAAGAAACAAGAATGACATTACATAAACAGCTCGAAGAAGTGCTCGGAGATTTTGTTAAAGTGAAAAGCTATTCCTTAGAGGAACAAATTCCTTTTATTGATAACCAGATTGTTGTACTATCATCGGCATTATTAGAGGACGAAGTAGTTCGGCACATTGGTAAAAACTGCAGAAAAATTATTGCTAATCGTATGGTGAATTATCATAATATTGATCGGCTATTGATGCTTCCTGAAAGAACTCAGGCTTTGTACATTACTGACTTCCCCCAAACAACAATGGATTCGATCGAATCTCTTAAACAACTTGGTATAGATCATATCGAATTTCATCCCTACTATCCTGGAATAAAGGATTATTTTAGAACAGAAATTGCGATTAAGCCAAGAACAGCTCTTATTTTACCAGATGTGGTAAAGGAAGTTATCCATATCGGCCCCCGTTTAATCGACTTTACTACGATTTTATTTATTTTAGAGACACTAGGGCTCTCAGAAAGAATAGGTAGAACCGTATCTGAAAAATTCACACATACACTTCTTGGTTTAAGTAAAAGAATTGCAGAAGCTTATAATCTAAATACGAAAAGTCTAAATCTGCTGCTTGATGGAATCCATGACAATGCTGGAATCCTTGAAATAAATTACGAAGGAAAAATATCGGTATTCAATGAACAGCTAGAAAAAATCCTAAATATCCCTCGAGATCGTGCATTTGGTGAAAATATACGGAATGTGTTTTATAACACCCAACTGGTTAATTTTATTTTTAATTCCTCATCACGAGAAAAACGCTCTTTCGTTTTTTCAAATGCCGAGGTGATAGTGCACCGTTTTCACTTTCAATCTGCAAAATCGATTGTGGCCCTTTTTAAAAAAACGCATGACATTATAAAGAGAGATCGAACTACGTCCAGAGAGTTTATTCGGAAAGGGTACGTTGCGAAATATACCTTTGAAGACATTATAGGAACAAGCCCGATTCTCCAATCAACGATTCATACGGCTAAAAAATTGGCGAAATCCGATCTCACTATCTTAATAGAAGGTGAAAGCGGAACAGGCAAAGAGTTGTTTGCTAGTGCTATTCATAATGAATCCTTGAGATGCAATGGTCCCTTCCTAGCTGTCAACTTTAGTGCACTCTCGGAGGACTTAGTGGAAAGTGAGCTATTTGGGTATGAAGGTGGTTCCTTTACAGGTGCTAGAGCGGAAGGAAAAGCTGGATTGTTTGAACAAGCGAATGGTGGAACTATTTTCCTTGATGAAATAGGGGATGTGAGTCTTAAACTACAAGCACGACTCCTGCGTATTTTACAGGAAAAAGAGATTATGAGAGTTGGCGGAAGTAAAATTATCCCGGTGGATGTTCGTGTAATTGCTGCAACCAATAAAGATCTTTTAAGGATGATAGAATTAGGAACCTTCAGGGAAGACTTATACTACAGATTGAAGATTCTCTTTATCCATTTACCTGAGTTGAGAAATCGTAAACAAGACATTCCTAGACTGATAAATCACTTTATCAAACAGAGCAATAATACTAATGTGCAAATTCAGACTGAGGTGGTTCATCGACTGGTTCAATATCAATGGTATGGAAATATCCGTGAGTTAAAAAACACGATTGATTATATGATTACTGTCTGTGAAGATTATCGAATTGATACTAATAGTCTACCTGATCATAACTTCTTTCAAAAGGAAAGGAAAAGCTTAACATCCATACCAAACCAAGCGGAAGACCCCAACCTTCACATAAACGAAGAAGAAATAAAAACAATCTTGCAAGCTATTTCTAGTATCATCCATTCAGGAGAACCCGCAGGACGAAAAAAAATATCACAAGAGACACAGAACCATGGTCCGTATTTAACCGAACAACAAATTCGTCAACGCCTCGAGATACTACAAATTAAAGGATATATCATAAAAAGTAAAGGCCGCGCCGGCACAAAGCTAACCGATAAAGGAATGAATTTTTTAGAGGAAAGATAAAAATTAATCGTTTGATTAGGTTTCTTACTCTGAAAAGTAAAGGATAGGTGTCAGGCACCATGTGAATTTTTCACATGGTGCCTGACACCTTAGACCTTTACTCCTTTTCGAAGGATTACCCACTCAACGACAATGAAGTTGACAATTAATCCAACCCATATATTTACATTGAGAACTTCTTCGACCATTTTCTCTCTCCCGCCTGGGAGGGAGAAGCCATTTACAATGTAATAGCTTAACAGTAAAACTGGTACAACTATTCGGCCACTTACTGCCACTAACGTGATACCAAAACTCCTCATCATCCATTTCCTATGATCTGCAAATTGTTTTCTTACTGCGGTACGATATCCTTTCCAGCAGGTAAAAACCCAGAGAATCGATAATACAAGAAAAGAGGTGGCTTTTGAGAAATTCTCAATATAAGGAACATAAACGAGAGCAAGCCCTCCGCTTACAAATACACTGCCCACATATACCCTACCAAGATAGCGATGGACGTTAGGTTTTTTGACTCGAAAATAATCTATGAATTGAAAAAAACCGGATAGTAGCGCCACACATGCTGTTATAATATGAGCAACTAATAAGGGAAATTGTATGCCTGTCGATGTGATGGATACACGGCTATTTGCAGGATCTAGTGTCAAATAAGGAGCCACAAAGGGAATGAGGACTCCAAATGAGATAATTACTATTACCCACCAAATTTTTTTAGGTTTCACTTTTTTCCACTCCAGACTCTACAATTATTAATACATTTTCCGTTACCCACTTGATAGATCATACTTCTTCTCCCCTTCTCTTCAAGCAAGTTTCGCTGCTTTTTTCTGCTTTCGCTGTCCCCACGGTTTAAATACCGAAATCACGAACATTACAACAAGGGAAACAATCTGAAGGATAATTCCGATCCAAAGCTGCCACTTGTTTACTGTAAACGATGGATCCAAAAGAGTGTTTAGCCCTCCCTTAGATGTCAGCGATACCGCTTTTAACGTTAAGGTATACATTGCGAAGGGCCCCAATATAATCGAAAGGATTGTTAAGCCTTCCTTGACTATTATCCAGTAAAATTTGAACAATCCCCATTGGGTCAGTACAGATAGTAATATCCCCGTCACCACAGTGCCAATCGTTGAAGCACGAACAGATGTCTTAGCGAGTACATGCATACTTGAATAACACGCCTTAAGCACACCTGCATCGTTCGTATTGGCAGCGGTTATGCTCAAAATCAAAAAAACAATGGATACACCGAACATGATCGATGCGAATAATAAATGTAATATGATCAGCCATCTTCTCTGAGTAAGATTCAGTTTCCTCAAACCATACACCCCTTGTCTACAATATTGCCTCTGCCTTTAATCATAGTAGGTAGGTCTAAAAGGACTCTAAACGAATTCTAAAAAAAGTATAAAAATAAACTATGCGTTCTCCTCATAATTATAAAAAACGACCTTCACCCGAATGTGATTTGGCCGCTTCATTTTGTTCTTCTACTAAACATTAAAACGATACCCGACGCCCCATATCGTCTCAATATACTGCGGCTTTGAGGGGTTCGTTTCAATTTTTTCACGTAATTTGCCAATAAAAACAGTTACCGTGGCATTGTCCCCCATGGAATCCAATCCCCAGATTTTTTCAAACAGCTCGTCTTTGCTGAACACCCGATTCGGATGTATGGCCAAAAATAGTAACAAGTCAAACTCTTTCGAAGTAAACGAGATTTCTGTTTCATTCACAAACACTTTTCGAGATAACTTATCAATACGAATACCCCTGATTCGAATTTCATCCTTTTGTCTCACCAAGTTATCTGTCATTAACCGGTCATATCGGGCAAGATGCGATTTGACCCGGGCCACCAACTCTCCAACACTAAAGGGCTTGGTGATATAGTCATCTGCACCAAGGCCGAGACCGCGTATTTTATCGATTTCTTCCCTCTTGGCGGATACCATTAAAATTGGGATATTTTTTGCTTGGCGAACTTGCCGGCAGATCTCAAATCCATCTGTATTTGGAAGCATGAGATCGAGAATGATTAAATCAAATTCCTCTTCCATGGCTTTTTTGAGACCCAGTTCCCCGCTTGTCGCAAGGTCCACCTCAAAGCCGCTTGCTTCTAAATAATCTTTTTCCACTTCCACAATGACCTGGTCGTCCTCGATAATTAATATTCGTTTCACTTTTGTTCACCCTCATGATTAATCTTTGGCATCGTAAAATAAAGGCTGGTCCCTTCTCCTAATTGACTTTCAGCCCAGACGTTTCCACCTTGTCCTTCCACCATCTGTTTAACAATGGCAAGACCGAGACCTGTGCCTCCCGTATCTGTATTCCTCGATGGGTCCGCCCGGTAAAAACGATCGAAAATATTACGCAACTCCTCGCTGTTAATTCCCGGTCCATTATCCCGTATGTGTACTGTTGCTTTTGCCTGGTCGTCCAACAATTCCACCCTAATTTCCTTTTCTGCCTTGTTCATATATTTTAAGCTGTTGTCTATGATATTCATGATTACCCTGCTCAGCTTTTCATGGTCCCCCATTATGAGAACCGGTCTGTCGATGTCAGAGTAGTACGTAATCTTGATTCCCTCCATACGTGGGTCGTGCCGTAATTCTTCTATATAATTCCGCAAATACAAATGAATGTCCATAGGTTCCAAATGAAATGGCAGTCGATTGAGATCAAGCTTGGAATACAACATCAATTCGTCAATTAAATGATCCATATCGTCCGCTTTCTTTGCAATCATATTCATATATTTATCCTTTTTCGAAACAGTATTTGCGATTCCATCCTGAATGCCTTGAACGCAGGCTTTAATTCCGGTAATCGGTGTTTTCAAATCATGTGAAATATTAGAAATTAGTTCTTTCCGGTTCTCTTCATACTGTAGTTGAAGATGGATAGATTCGTTCAAGCGGGCGCGCATTTCTTCAAAGGAAGCCCCCAATTCTCCGATTTCATCTTTGCGATCCAACTTCACCTCATGATCTAATTTCCCTTTTTTAATTTGTTCTGCAGCCTGCTTAAGAGTATATAAAGGTTTGATGAAACTACGAGAAACTAATAAGGTAAGCACACCATTCGTTAGGCCAATGACGAGTAGCAGCGACAATCCCAAAAGCGGGAAAAACTTCCTTGCCTCCTTGTAAAAAGGATATAAATCAGAAAGTATATATACGGTACCAGAAGTGTGATTGCTAAAGGTAGTATCGTACTTTTCCACTGAAAAACGACTTTTCCCCCATCGATTTTTGGACTGACTCGTTTGCAACACTTGAAGCTCAGTATTTAGATCAAGGCTGCTTACGAAAGGGGAAGTGAATTTAACTTGATGATTTTCCATCACCACCAGTCCTGCATGAACACGATTCAATTGTCCATCTGTACTTTTTAGGAACTCGTTGTCGTTGAATCGGTCAGGGTCTGTTTGTGCCATAAATTTCACGCCGGCAATCAAATCACGGCGTTGATTGGCCGTTTCCCAAAAGGCTGGTATCCCCTTACCGCCTCCAGTTCCTGTCATATCCTTATAAAAAGCGGAAAAAATTGTTGTTGCAATCAAAGCAAACAACACGATTGGAATAAAGGTCATGGCAATATAGGATAGCACTAGTCTCGTCTTGATAGACATGGGCAAATCTCCTTCATGCTGTTTTTTCGAAAAGAATTTATTTCATTTACTTCCAATAGGATATCCAAATTCCAACCACTCCTCCTCGTCAACCATACATTACGCTGTCGGGCATCTTTCATTTTACTATCTATGTCTAAACCGTCTCTAAATTAATTCTAAAAAAAGGATAAAATTTACGAGATTGAGCTTATTCGCAAATAAATGAGGTAGTTTCGCAAATAAACACCTCACTTTCGCAAATAACGAACTTTGATGCCTCGCACAGCATCCCTCTTCCTAACTTCTTCAGAAATTCTTTAGAAATATCCCATAAGTTCCTAAGATCTTTTCGTTAATATTACCTCATCAGCAAATAAAGGAGGTCATTAGATATGATAAGCGGAACGATTCTTCACCTTGTTAACCACTATGGATATTTTATTTTCTATCTTTCCTTTTGCTTAGGACCTTTTGGGATTCCTGTTCCAAATGAAGTGACCATCTTAACTGGTGGTATCTTGGGGGATAACGGGACACTTAACCCGTGGATTATATATGCGTGTATTCTTCTTGGTTTATTAACGGCTGTTACCATTGGTTATTTTTGTGGGAGATTATTTGGTCAACGGATGGTTGTTTTTTTACAAAAGAATATGGTGAATCGGTATTGGATTAAGGTTGAAAATCTTTTTAATAAGTACGGTGACATTGCGATATGTGTGGGATTCCTGCTTCCAGTCGTTCGATATGTGGTCCCGGTTTTTGCCGGTATAAATGGTGTAAAGTACAAGAAATTTGCCTTGTTTTCCTATATCAGTTCTATTGTTTGGACAGCGTTATTTTTTACAATTGGAAAAGCTTACGGCGATCAACTTTCACAGCTGTTGTCATTAGTAGATGTAAAATCGCTTGTGATTGTCGTTTTCCTTGCTGTTTTAATAGTAGCCCTAAGCAAGATCAAGATTCACAAGCCTAAAGATGCCAGTCAAGCATTGGTACATGAATAAAACGTAACTGAGAAAAATAAAAACGAAATAAGGGAGAGGTTTTTTTGAATAGTCACCAATCATTGCTATTTTTCCAAAAGTTTATCCAAAATCCAAAGCAAATCGGCAGCTTGTGGCCTAGCTCTCGATTTTTGGCTAACAAAATGGTTCAACCTGTGTCATGGAATGAAGTAAGTGCAATAGCTGAGCTTGGCTCAGGTACAGGTGTGATTACGAGAGAAATAAAATCACGTGTATCCAAAAAAGTAAAAGTATTCATGTTTGAGAAAGAAGATGGGATGAGGGATAACCTGCAACAAGAATTTCCGGAATTCTTGTGTTGCCGTAACGCAGTTCATTTAATCAATGAAATAAATCAACATGGTGTTCAGCAATTAGACTGTGTCATAAGCGGACTGCCCTTCTTTAACTTTCCAGCCGAAATTCGTGATAGCTTACTCAATCAAGTCGTGAATTCATTAAAACCAGGGGGACACTTCATTGCCTTTCAATATTCTCTGCAAATGAAAAAACATCTCTCCAAGCGATTTGAGATTGAAAGAATTAATCTTGTCCCGCTTAATTTCCCGCCTGCCTTTGTATATGTTTGCCGAAGAAAATTAGATTCATGAGAAAAAGGAGGAAGTGAAATGAACATAGTTCTAGTTGTTGACGACGAGGCGGAAATTCGTGATGTTATTCATATATATTTGCGAAATGAAGGCTTTCAGGTTTTGGAAGCAGAGGATGGAGTACAGGCATTAGAAATAATAAATTCAACCTCCATTCAACTTATCATTTTGGATGTAATGA
>Ga0268255_10001382_pt1 | contig 14368 bp, 7 predicted proteins | sample AgamicOrMarz_FD_200256 | JGI IMG/M metagenome (GOLD analysis project Ga0268255, IMG submission 200256) | Agave microbial communities from Guanajuato, Mexico - Or.Ma.rz (v2) (version 3) | ecosystem: Host-associated > Plants > Phyllosphere > Phylloplane/Leaf | place: Guanajuato, Mexico | collected...
TCTGTCCAACGGACAGGCCATCACCATTCCGGTCGGTGCCAGCAGTGGCTCGGTGAACTTCACAGCGCCAAACGACGCCCTCGCAGGCGGCGACCACCTGAGCGTCAAGATCGACGACGCCAAGGGCGGCAATTACGAAAAACTGGAAATCGACGGCAAGCCTGCCGACACCACCGTGACCGATACCCAGGACACTACCGGCCTGACGCTGACCGCGACCGATACCGTTGCTGAAGGCGGCTCGATCGTTTACACCGCGACGCTGAGCAATGCTGCGGGTACGCCTGTCACCGTCACCCTGAGCAACGGCGCAGTCATCACCATCGACGCCGGCAAGACCACCGGCACCGTGACCGTCGCCGCGCCGAAAGATGACGTCTACAACGACGCGGGCAACGTCCAGGCAACGATCCAGAACGCCACTGGCGGTAACTTCGAGCACCTGGTGCCGAGCACTGCCGCAGCGGTGACCACCGTCACCGATACTGTCGACACCACCACCGTCAGCATCAGCGGCAGCACATCGGTGACCGAAGGCCAGGCCGCCACCTACACCGTCAACCTGACGAACCCTGCGCAGACCGATGTGACGGTCAAGATCGTCTACAGCGGCACCGCCGCCGACGGTACGGACTTCACCGGCGTCTATACCGTGAAGATTCCTGCCAACGCCACCAGTGCCACCTTCAACGTGGCAACGCTGGACGACAAAATCACCGAAGGTACGGAAAACTTCGTGGTCAAGATCGACTCGGCCACCGGCGGCAACTTCGAGCACCTGGCGGTCAGCGGCACCAATGGCAGCGTCAGCACGTCGATCATCGACAACGATGCAGCCCCAGTGCTCGACCTGGACGCCAACAACTCCAGCGGCAAGACCGGCGCCGATTACCAAGTGACCTTCACCGAAGGCACCCCGGGGCCGGGCGTGTCGATCGCCGACACCGACCTGAAGATTACCGACCCGGACAGCACCTTGCTGACCGGCGCTACCATCGTGCTGACCAACCGTCAGCCCGGCGATGCGCTGAACCTGGGCAACAGCGTCAACGGCATCAGCATCAACGCCAACAGTACCAATGGCACGGTCACCCTCACGCTGTCGGGCAATGCGACGCTGGCTGACTACATGCAGCAGATCAAGAACATCACCTTCATCAACAACAGCGATGATCCAAGCACGGTACCGCGCATCATCACTGTGACGGTGACCGACGGCTCCAACTACTCCAATACCGCCACTACCACCGTGAACGTGGTCGGCGTCAACGATGCGCCGGTGGCCACCGGCGGCGCGGTGACTGGCACCGAAGACACGTCGCTGATCCTCGGCTGGTCGACCTTCGGCGTCAGCGATGTCGACAGTTCCGCCGCCAGCCAGGGTGTAAAAATCACCGGCTTGCCCACTGATGGCAAGCTGCAGTACCTGGACGGCGCGACCTGGAAGGACGTTGCCAACAACCAGACCTTTACCAAGGCCGACATCGACGGCGGCAAGCTGCGCTTCACACCGGACGCCAACGAATCCGGCGCCAACGGCAACCCAAGCGGCGTGGGCGATCAGAAATCCGATTATGCGCAGATCCAGTTCCAGCCAACCGATGGCCAGGCCCTGGGTAATACCAGCACCGTGAAGATCGACATCACGCCGGTGGCCGATGCGCCGACGCTGAGCGTGGCCGGCAACGACGTCACTTCTACAGGGCTGATCAAGGAAGTCTGGACCAACCTTTCGGGCCTGGGCACCGATGGCAGCGGCGCGCCGTCCGGCACGCTCAAGTCTGTGATCGACGCTGCCGGCACGCCGAACAGCAGCACCACCGTGACCAACGTGCAGTCCGACAGCAACGTGAACGTCGGCACGGCTTCGAAAACCTCCGGCCTGATTTTCCTTGAGGCCGGCAAGACCTATACCTTCAGCGGTACGGCCGACGACAGCCTGCTGGTCACCATTGGCGGCAAGGACGTGGCCGCAGCGACCTGGGGCGCGGGCGGCAAGCTGAACGGCTCGTTCACACCGACCACCAGCGGCTACTACACCCTGGACATTTACCACCACAACCAGAGCGGCCCAGGCAGCTATGACGTGAACCTGTCGGTCAACGGCAGCGCCCCTGTCGACCTGAGCAGCGCCGGCGTACCGCTGTATACCGGCGTGACGGACCTGGTAAACGCCGGCGTGACCGTTTCCGATCTACACGGCACCAATGGCGAGGGCTACTACGACGGCTTCAAGCTCAACGAAGGCGCCGAAGGCACCAGCGTACACTTGTCGAAGATCACCACCGCCCTGACCGATACCGACGGCTCCGAGAGCTTGAGCGTGAAGATCGGCGGCATGCCGGAAGGCAGCGTACTGAGCGATGGTGCAGGCCATACGGCGACCGTGGGCAGCAACGGCGAAGCCTCGATCAGCGGCTGGAACCTGGGCAGCCTGACCCTGACGCCACCTGCCTACTACAACGGTCACCTGGACCTGACTGTAACCTCCACCTCGACGGAAGCGCTCGGAGGATCGGCGGTCACCACAGCACACATCCCGGTGACGGTGTATCCGGCGGTCTACAACGCCGTCACCGCCACCTCCGGCAGTGACAACGTCACCGGCACCGATGGCAACGACATCATGGTCGCCGATATCGGCGGACTGACCGTGGTACCGGGCGTCAACTACAATATCGCCTTCATGGTCGACAGCTCCGGCAGCATGAGCTCATCGTCCATTACTGCGGCCAAGAACTCGCTGACCCAAGTGTTCAACACCCTCAAGCAGAGCCTGGGTAGCAACTCCGGGACGGTGAATGTCTTCCTGGCAGACTTCGACACCCAGGTGAACAAGTCCGTGGCGGTGAACCTCAACGATCCGAACGCCTTGACGCTGCTCAAGAGCGTCCTCGACTCGATGGTCTCCGGCGGCAGCACCAACTACGAAGACGTGTTCAAGACCACGGCGAACTTCTTCAACAGCGCCCAGGCCTTGGCCAACACCAATGCGAAGAACCTGACGTACTTCATCACCGACGGCCAACCGAACCTCTACCAGGCCGGCGAACAGACGAACCCGACGCTGTATGGCACGGTCAAGCTCGATGATGTCCTGAGTGCGGCAAACTACACCATCGGCAAGTACTACACCCAGACGATCGACAGCACGCACAAGTTCACCATCCAAGAGGACGGTGACATGTACTTGTCGATCAAGAACGGCAAGAACTGGAGTGAGAGCTATGTCGGCACGGTACATGCCGAGGGTAACGGCACGTTTGAGTTCTCTTACCTGAGCGACAGTGGTTCAGCGGCCGCAGGCTCGACCGCCAGCTTCACCCTGTTGAAAAGCCTGAGCAGCGTGGAAGCCATCGGTCTGAACAACGGGGTATCCCTGGACGACCTCAAGCCATACGATTCGGACGGGACGCCGCAGACCAACATCGACCCGAACAACCTGGCCAACTCGATCGTAGGCCATACCGAAGCGACCCTGCCGGGTGCGGACACGGTCAATGGTGGCGAGGGCAACGACATCCTGTTCGGCGACCTGGTGAGCTTCAACGGCGTGACCGGCGAGGGTTACCAGGCCATCCAGGCCTTCGTGGCCCAGCAGAGCGGTGTGGACGTCAGCAAGGTCACCACCAGCAACGTGCACCAGTACATCACCGAGCACTATACGGCGTTCGATGTGTCCGGTGCCCACGATGGCAACGACACGCTGTTGGGCGGTGGCGGCAATGACATTATCTTCGGCCAGGGCGGCAACGATTCGCTCGACGGCGGCAAGGGCAATGACATCCTGCTTGGCGGCACGGGCAACGACACGCTCATCGGCGGCCAAGGCAATGACACGCTGATCGGTGGCCAGGGTGGCGATACCTTTGTCTGGAAGGCCGGCGACACGGGTAACGACGTGATCAAGGACTTCAAGGTAGGTGACGGCGACCGGATCGACCTGCGAGATCTGTTGCAGGGTGAAAGTGGCAGCACCATCGACCACTTCCTGAAGATCAGCACGGTCGATGGCGTGTCTACACTGCAAGTCAGCAGTGCCGGCCAGTTCAACACCGGCAACGCCGCGGCGACGCCGGACGTGACGATCAAGCTCGAAGGCAACAACTGGTCAAACGTCAACCTGAACTCGCTGATCGCTGGCAGTGATCCGACCATCAAGATCGATCACAACAACAGCTGACGCTGACACACGACCGTGGCGAGGGAGTTTGCTCCCTCGCCACGGGATAAGTGTTCATACTTCCCCCACAGTTGGCCTATGCTGCCCGGCATGATGCCGCTTCATACATGAGGGATGCCCGATGTTCTATGTGCAACGCGATGCGCAAGGCCTGCTGGTGCGCGTTGAAGCCAACGCTTATGCCGAGGCCACCGAAACCCTGCCGGCCGACAACCACGAGATCCAGGACTGGTTCGCCAATCAGGCGGTCGAGAACAGCCTCAAGCAGCTCAAGCAAAGCGACCTGGAAATGATCCGGGTACTCGACGACTTGATCCAGGTCCTGACCACCAAAGGCGTCATCCGCGTCACCGACCTGCCAGCGGCCGCACAGGCCAAGCTGATGGACCGCAACCAGGCCCGGGAAGCCCTGGGCGGGTTGAGCCGGTTGATCGACGATGATGAGAAGGGCTTGATCTAGGCCTGATTCGTCTGCGTCAGGGCTGGCCTCATCGCGAGCAGGCTCGCTTCCACAGAAGATGGTGTTGTCACAACTACCGTGATCACACCGAACCCATGTGGGAGCGAGCCTGCTCGCGATGACCGACTGACCGGCAACATCGCTACCAAGCCTTAAACCCAGCGCCTGGGCTCTCCAACCAACTGCCCCTGCACCCCGAACAAGCCCATTTCGCGGATCACCGCCAGTTCGCCTTCGGTCTCCACCCGCTCGGCAATCAACGGTAGGTCGATGCTGTGGGCAGCACGCTGGATAGCTTCGATGAACAAACGCTTGTCGCTTTCCTGGTCGATGGCCCGGATGTAGCTGCCATCGATTTTCAAGTAGGCCAACCCCAACCGCGACAGGTTGCCAATCATGCTGAAACGCCCGCCAAACCGCTGCAGGCTCAAGGAGAAGCCGAGTTCACGCAGACGTCGGGTCAGTTGTTCCAGCACCGCCTGTTCGGGCAGTTGCTCTTCGCCGATCTCCAGCGTCAGGCGCGGCCCGAGGTTGGAATAGGAGCGCAGGATGTCGAAGACCCTGTTCAGCGCCTGAGGATCGGCCAAGGTGGCGGAGGACAAATTCAGCGCCAAGGCTTGTTCATGCCCGGTCATTTGCTTGAGCACTTGCTCGAGCATCAGGCGGTCCAGCCGTGCGGTCCAGCCGAAGCGCTCCAGCCAAGGCAGGAAGCGCCCGGCGGGGATGGTCTGGCCCTGCTCGTCCAACAGCCGTGAAAGCACTTTGTAATGCAGTACCACCTGGGTGTCCTGGGCGGCCACCACCGGCTGGAAGTACAGCTCGAAGCGTTGATTATTCAAGGCCTGGTCGAGCAGCGTGTGCCAGGCATGGTGATCGTCACCGACGCTGGCTGACGCGCTGTGTTCCAGGCAGGCCCAACCCGGCTCCCCCTGGCTCTCGGCCTGGGCCAGCGCCTGGTCGCCAAGCTGGAGCACCGCTTGTGGCGAGTCGCCATGGACGAACGGCGCCAGTCCGATGGAGGCCACCGACGCCACGTCGGTCGCCCCGGTGGCATGCAGGCTCGCCAGCGCGCCTTCGAGCTTCTGCGCCAATTGCACGGCTTCTTCACGCACCAATCCCGGGGCCAGCACGGCAAATTCGCCGCCACGGATACGCGTCACCAGATTCTGGGTTTCAGGGTAACGGGCGCTCTCACGCAGCAACTGCTCGCCCACCGCCTTCAATAGCTGGTCGGTACGCTGCCCGCCCAACCGTTGGTTCAACCCAGCCAGGTCCTTGACCCGCAGCAACAACAGATAGCCGGAACTGGCCTGCTCGGAGCTGCTCACCCGGGCGTTGAGCTGCATTTCGAAGTAGCGCCGGTTGGCCAGCCCCGTGAGAGTGTCCTGGTAGGACTCGACCCGCAGTTTTTCGCTGCGCTCGGCCTGCTCCTCGAACAACGCCTTGAGCTTCTCGACCATCTGGTTCATCGCCTGCACCACGCGACGCAGTTCCGGGGTACGTGGCAACTCCGGCAGGCTCAGGAATTCGCGCCGGGCGATAGCGTGGGATTGATGCACCATGTAATCCAGTGGCTTGAGCTGGCGCCGCAGCAGCAGGGCCCCCAGCACGGCGCTGACGGCGCCGCACAGCAACAGCCAGCCCAGACTGCCCAGCGCGCTCTGCCACAGCTTGGCGAGGGCGAACATCGGGTGGCTGACTACCTCGACCCGCGCCGCCTGTTCCCAGCCGCGGCTGACGATCGCATCGCCACCGGCCGGCTCCAGGCCGATGAGCGTGACGAACCATTGCGGCACGCTACCGGCATCCGGAATGCCTGTGCGCTCGACGAGGGTCTTGTCGGTGGCCACGTCGACCACGCGGATGCTGGCGTAGTAGCCGCTGTCGAAAATCGAGCTGACCATCAGCTCGACCATCGCCGGGTCGTCGATGTTCGGCGTCAGCGACAGCGCCAGCGCCGTGGCCGCGTCCTGGGCGTGGGAGCGCAGCTGGTTGACGTACTGGGCCCGCGAGCTCTCCAGGCTGACCATGAAGCTGCCGCTGAAGGCAACCACCAGGAACAGACAGATAGCGATCAACAGCTGTTTGAACAGGGACATCTGAGCGCGCGCTCCTAGTTAGTCTCGACCGGAAAACCTTCGGCCTGCATTTTCTTCAACACATCCTGCCACCGGGACAGGCGCTTGGTATCACTCACTTTTTTGTTGCCTTTGGTGCCCGGCAGCCAAAGCCCTTCGGCATTGAAAGAGTAGACCGGCAGCAGATCGGTTCGCTGGCTGGCCGGTTGGATGCCGTCGATCAGACTGTCGAGTACCAACGGCATGGCGTCGGGGGTGGCGTAATAGGTCAGCACCATGTGGGCACGATTCTGCCGCAACGCCTTGACGTAGGTGATGCGCAGCTTGTCGCTGGACACCCCGAGATGACGCAGGCTGAAATACTTGGCGATGGCATAGTCCTCGCAATCGCCAGCGCCCTTCCATAAAGCCTGGATGGGGGTTTCCCAATAATCGACCTCATGCCACAAGTCGATGTCTTCCACGTAGCGCACCTGCTTGTTGAAGAACAGGTTCACCACCTTGAGCTGTTCCAGTTCTGGAATCTGCTTCTGGGTCGCCAACAGTCGCTGCCAGGCATCGATCCGCTGCTGCCCTTCACCGAGGGGGCCGTACAAGGCTTGCGCCCGACGGCTGATCTGCGCAAAGTCCCAGTCGGCCTTCAGGCCACCCAGCAGCAGGCCAGCCAGCAATAATGCCGAACACAGCCAACGCAAGGACCTGAGGACAGGGGAAGGTGCAGCCAAGGGAAATACGTCCGAGAAAAACAGCGTCGTTGGAATTCGTTGGATGGTGAAGCCTCGCCCGGCAAAAGACAATGGCACGGTGCAATCATCGAAGGCGCGCTAAACTTTACTTCAGGACTTTAGTTCAAGTGCTCCGACCACGAAACTTTGACGGTTCGGTTATCTGTATCTAATGTACGCTTGGATCCAATCTGCCAATACCTTCGGGGTGCGTTGTCGTGACACAGAAGCCCAAGCCGTTAAGCACCATCCAGGTCAACGGGCCCATCTCCCCGGCCCAGGCACGCTCGATCATCGAAGGTTCTTTGCGCGAGGCCATTCTCGACGGACGCCTGCCCTGTGGTACCGCCCTGCGCCAGCAGGAACTGGCCGACCTGTTCGGCGTCAGTCGGATGCCCGTGCGCGAAGCGTTGCGCCAACTCGAGGCGCAATCGTTACTCACGGTGGTTCAACACAAGGGCGCCGTAGTGGCGCCGCTGATCACCAACAATGCCATCGAGACGTACGCGCTGCGTGCCGTCCTGGAAGCGTTCGCCTTGCGCCTGTCCATTCCATTGCTCGATGACGAGGACCTGGCCCAGGCTGCCCGCTACATCGAACAACTGGAAGTGGAAACCGATCACGCCGAGATCGGCAGGCTCAACCGCTTGTTTCATATGTCGCTTTACCACAAGGCCCCCAACAGCAAGCTGCTGGACCTGATCGAGCGCGAACTCAGTGAAGAGGAGCGCTTCCTGCGCTTCCACCTGTCTTCCATGGGACTGGGCAAGCTGACTCAGGACGATCATCGCGCACTGCTCGAAGCGGCGACGGCCAAGGATATCGATCAAGCGGTGGCCTTGTTGGAGCGTCATCTGGAAAAAGCCTGCGTCACCATCCGCCGGTACCTGGAACAATCACCAGGCTGACCCCGCGCCGGGAAAGCAACCGGCGCATCACTTTCTTACATATCCTGCCTACCCGTCTTCCCGCCCGCCTGGCGGGACTTGGCCGTCACCGCGACCTGTCGCCACATCAGTTCAATGGCACTGCCATCGATTTGGGCTCACTCTTGCGATTGTCGATTCAAAAAAAGACCTGAAAAAAGTCAGCGCCTGGCTTCAAGCCGGGCAAATCGAAGCCACTACGCAAGGAGCGTCGCCCAACCGGCGGGATGATCGTGTGTCCGATCGGCATCCCTCCCTGAAAACACAAACTTCCTTATTCCCTGTCTCCTGAAGTGCTCCGAGTGAGGCATTCACTCGAACTATTCGATTCTGATCGTTATAAATCGGAAGGAGCAACTTCGCCCCAATAAAACTTACACGTAAAGTTTTATAGAACTTGTTCGCGCCCAATAAAACAGCAACTTTAAATAATTAAAAAAATCCTTGCCGATTACTTATTACATGTATTAATTTTTTCTACGCCGATCTGCCATCGACTGTCGAACAACATTATCGACCCCCATAAAAACAAAGGCCCGAAGGCCGCAGAACCCAGTAACAACGAACACATCAGCTATTCATGGATTCCGGTTCAGGCCCCTGCTCGGCCTAATTAAAGATTGAGCAACCTGCTGGACAAACATCATTGACGAGGACGTTCCAATGCAGCCAACCAAAGAACAACTTTTTCTGAAAAAACTTGAACTTGGGCAACATCCGGTATTTTCCGAAATAACATCAATCGATCTGTTGCGCCGCTTCATGGAAAGCCATGTGTTTGCTGTGTGGGACTTCATGTCGCTGACCAAGCGATTGCAGCGGGAATTGACCTGCGTCCACCTGCCCTGGCTGCCGCCGGCCGACCCGCACGCGGCACGCCTGATCAACGAAATCGTCTTGGGCGAAGAATCGGATGATCGTCCTGGCGCGGGCTACTGCAGCCATTTCGAACTGTATCTGGACGCCATGCGCGAAGTGGGCGCGGATACCCGGGCGATCGAACAGTTCATTACCTTGCAACAGGAAGGTGTCAGCCCCGACACCGCGCTGGAAAGCGTCGACGTCGAACCGGCGGCGGCGCAGTTCGTCCGCCAGACCCTGCACACCGCCCTGTACGCCCCGGCCCACAGTGTAGCCGCCGCGTTCGTGCATGGCCGCGAGAGCGTCATCCCACAGATGTTCCAGCGCATGCTGGACGCCTGGGGCATCGGCCTGGACCAGGCGCCGACGTTTCGCTACTACCTGCAACGGCATATCGAAGTGGATTCCGAAGATCACGGCCCGGCGGCGGAGAAACTGCTGGCTCGCCTGATCGATGGCGACCCTCAGCGCGAAGCCGAGGTCTTGTCCGCCGCCCTCGCTGCCGTGCACAGCCGCGCCGCCCTTTGGGACGGCCTGCGCGAGAGCATGAGCCAATCCGTCGCGCAGGTGATGCCATGAACGCCGTCCAGTACCAATCCTTCGCCGACACCTGGGAAAGCCGTGCCACGATTCGAACCCGGCCACGACGCCGGGTCGAGAACGACGACAAGTTGATCTTTCCCATGAGCCGCCAGCCACTGGTGCACAGCCAGACGTTTCTCAGCCATTGCCCACAGTTGCGCGATTTTGTGCTGGTCCAGAGCCTCTACAAATTTATCAACGACGTGGTGATTTTCGAAACCGAGCTGGTGGACCACACCGCCCGGCGCATCGCCAAGAATCGCTTCGGTATCGAATTCCCTTTCGCCTGCCGCTACGACGCGATGACCGTGGTAGTGGATGAGGATTATCACGCGCTGGTAGCGATGGATTTCATGCAGCAGACCATCGACATGACCGGCATCGCACCCATCCCGTTGCCGGCGCAGATCGAACTCAGCCGGGCCATCCCCGCGACGCTGGCCGAGGCGCCGGAACACCTGCTCAGCGCTGTCGAACTGATCTGCATCGCCATTGCCGAGAACACCGTGACCAACGAAGTAGCCGCCTTCGCCCGGGACGATTCGGTCAAGGCGTCGATCAAGGGGCTGATGGCCGATCACCTGCTGGACGAAGGCCGGCATTCGGGTTTCTGGACGCGGCTGGTGCAGATGTACTGGCGAACCGCTTGCGAAGAGGACCGCGAAGCGATTGCACGCTTGATGCCTGGCTTCATCGCCCAGTACCTGGCGAGCGACCTGCAGCAGGCCTTCGATTTCGAGCTGATCGCCCACCTGCCTGTCGACGAATCGGTGCGCCAGTCGCTGCGCGACGAAGCCAGCGCGCTGGCCTACCCCATCAATTGTTATCACCCATTGGTGGGCAACATCACACGCTTCTTCCGCAGCAGTTCGATGCTCGCCTCCCCTTGCGTGCGTGATGCCCTGGCCGACTACCTGACCCCATGAGGAGCCCCCGATGAGACGCCTCGAAATTGCAGTGCCTGGCACAAGCCAGGCCATGGCCGAACTGGCCCGTGAATTGGAAATGCATGGTCACGGTGTCGTGGCTGCTCAATCGCCGGTCGACTTGTTGATCGACGACGGCACGGTGCAGTGCGCCACTGAAGCCCGGTCCTGTCTTCAAGTACGTGTGGCGTTGCGCACTGTGCCCGGCGAGGCACTGCCACAACCCATCGTGGTTTTTCGCGACGGTGCCCAGCGCCTGTTATGCCAGGAGGTCATCGCCCCGGAAAGCTCCGGCAACGGCCAGTCCTTGCGACTGCGGACACTGGCGACGCTGGTCGAAACCGCTGCACGGCTGGTGAGTCAACTATCCCGGGATGAACACTGCTTCGATCAATGGCCGACGACACCTGTCGACGTTATCGATCAGTCTGTACATGGACTCGATGCGCTGGAGCCGCTGGCCTTCGAACACCGGCTCAATCGAGCCGCCGTGCCCTGGCTGTTGGCCGCTGCGGAAGTGCCGGTGATGCACCACATCGAACAGCGCTTGCTCGATGACGCAGCGCAACCGGCAGTGTGGGCCGAAGGCAAGGTCACCGACTACAGAACCTTGCGCAGCGAGGCGCTTAAGCTGCAGAACGCCATGCTGGAGCTGTTGGGGCATGCCTCTATTGGCGCAAGGCCTGTGGGAGCAAGGCTTGCCCGCGATACAGACACAGCGGTACCCAACCAGACCGAGTCATCGTTCATCGCGGGCAAGCCTTGCTCCCACAAGCCTCGCTCCCACAAGGCTTCCCCTCACCAGCCTAGCTCGCAAAAGGTGATTGCGCTGTGCCTGCCGAAATCCGCGCAATTGTATGCGGCGATCCTGGCGGTGCTGGGCTGTGGCGCCGTGTACCTGCCGCTGGACCCGCAACACCCGGCGCAGCGTCGACGCTTCATCCTGGAGAATGCCCGGGCCGACCTGCTGTTGCACGACGGCAGCACTGACCTGGGTGATCTCTCAGTGCCCATGCTGAACGTGAATAGGCTGCCTTCCTCCAGGCCTGGCTTCCCCGCCTCGCTGATCCGCCGCGCAGTGGACATCGACGAGCCGGCGGTGGCGATCTACACCTCGGGCACCACCGGCCAGCCCAAGGGGGTGCTGCTCAGTCATCGCAACCTCAGCCATTTCTGCGCCTGGTACGGCGACTATGTCGGGTTACAGCGTGACAGCCGAGCGTTGCAGTTTTCCACCATCAACTTCGACGCGTCGCTGCTGGATATCCTGCCGACTTTTATCCACGGCGCCCTGCTGGTAGTGCCCGGAGAAGACCAGCGTCGCGACCCGCGGCAGTTGGTCGAGCTGATCCGCGGGCAGGAGGTCACCCATGCCTTTCTGCCGCCCGCGCTGCTGAGCGTGATGCCGCTGGAGGAGCCCCTGGGCCTGGCGCACTTGATCACCGGCGGGGATGTCTGCGAGCCGTTCGTGATCGAACGCCTGGCGCCACGGTGCCGGTTCCACAACATCTACGGACCGACAGAAACCACTGTGCTTGCCACCACGCGGCAGTTCAGCGACGGTGGCGACAACAACCGCAACCTGGGGGCCCCCATTGCCAACGCTCGGCTGCTGATCCTGGATGAACAGCTGCAACCGGTCCCGGAAGGCATCCCGGGCGAGCTCTACATCGGTGGGCCGGGCGTGGGCCTGGGCTATCTGAATGATCCGACACTGACTGCCAGCCGCTATCTGGACCTATCGTTGCCCGACGGGCGCTCGCTGCGGGTTTATCGCACCGGCGATATCGGCCAGTGGACCGAACACGGCATCGAGCTGTGTGGCCGTCGCGATAACCAGGTGAAGATTCGCGGCTTTCGGGTCGAACCGGAGGAGATCGAGCATTGCCTGCGGGAAAGCCAGTTGTTCCGCCAGGTCGCGGTAGGCGTCGATGAGCGGCGACGGATCCTGGCGTTCCTTGTCCATCCTCGGGAAGAGCGGCCCGGCGCCGCCCTTCAGGCATTGCGCGAGCATGTGCAAAGGACGCTGCCCGCTTACATGCATCCTGGCGCTTACGTCGAGCTGCCCAGCCTGCCCTACACCAGTAACGGCAAGGTCGATCGCCGGGCGTTGCTGGCCTTGTCGGTGCAGGTCCAGGCCAGTGGCCAGCGCCGACAGCCGGAGAACCCGTTGCAAGCGCAACTACAGCAGCTTTGGGCCGAACTGCTGGAACTGCCGGTCGAGGACATCGCCATCGACGAAAGCTTCTTCAACCTCGGCGGCCACTCGATACTGCTGTCGCAGATGCTGCTGAACATCCATCAAGCATTCGGCCGCAGCCTGTCGATCAATCGTTTCATCGAGGCACCTACGCTGGTCACCCTGGCGAAATTGCTCGACGACCCCGAGCCCGGCGCCACATCGGCTCTCAGCCCGCAGGCCTTCATCGATGCCGAAGCCGAGCTCAACGTCGATCCGCTGCCCATCAGCCAGGTCGGTGATGTGCACAAAGTCGTGGTGACAGGCGCCAACAGTTTTCTCGGCGTGCACATCGTCGAGGCGCTGCTGGCCTGGGGCGCCACCGAGGTCGCCTGCCTGGTGCGCGCGTCCGCCGGGCAAAGCGCGGCGGAACGTTTCGCCCAGGCCCTGCAAGACAATCACCTGACCCACCTGGACCTGAGCCGGGTCAGTGTCTACGCCGCCGACATCACCCGGCCGCAACTGGGCCTGCCGGATGACGTCTACGCCCGCATCGACCGCACCTTCGGCGCACTGGTCCACAATGCCGCCCACGTCAACCACGTCCTCGATTATGAGTCGCTGGCGCCGGACAACGTGGAACCGATCTTCGAGTGCCTGCGCCTGTGTGAAGGGCGCAGCAAGAAAATCTTCAACTTCGTCTCCACCCTGTCGGCCTCCAGCGCCTTGGGCGAAGACGGCCAAGTGCTGGAGCAGCCCGCCGCCCCGACACCGCCCATCTACATCAGGAATGGCTACAACCTGTCCAAATGGGTCGGCGAACGGATCCTGCAGCGGGCCCGGGATCGTGGCGTGTGGGTCAATTTGTTCCGTCCCGGCAACATCAGCTTCAACAGCCTGACCGGGGTCTGCCAGCCCCACAAGAACCGCTTGATGCTGATGCTCAAGGGCTCGATCCAATTGGGCCAGGTACCGGCCCTGTCACTCAACTTCGACTTGATGCCCGTCGACTTCCTGGCCCGCTTCATTGCCTTTCATGCCAGCCGCTACCAGCCGAACCAGGCGGTATTCAACCTGCACAACCCCGAGCCTCTCAGCTGGGACGCCTACGTGGCGTCGTTTCGCGACAGCGGCCGGGAGTTCTCGCTGGTGAGTGTGGCGGACTGGCAGCGGCAATTGGGCCGGGTCGATTCCGACAATGCGCTGTTTGGCGTGCTGGGTTTCTACCTCAACGGATTCGAGGAGGACATCGGCGACATCTCGATGATCCGCCACGACAACGCCCGCACCGGCGTCCGGCAGATGGGCGCCCGCTACCCGGAAAAATCCCCGGCGCTGCTGCGCCGTGGCGCCGACTACCTCAAGGCCATCGACTTCATCTGAAGTAACTCAACCCCAAAGCAAGGAGCAAGACCATGAGTGCATATCAACCCGACACCCTGATAAAG